>ENA-UEQL01003134-UEQL01003134.1-human-gut-metagenome-genome-assembly--contig:-NODE-3134-length-10410-cov-3.709474_pt1 | contig 10410 bp, 7 predicted proteins | sample MGYA00242905_ERZ507926 | MGnify/ENA primary metagenome ERZ507926 (study PRJEB26167, sample SAMN06115531) | human gut metagenome | host: Homo sapiens | place: China:Henan | collected 2015-09-09 | study...
CGGTATCGTCGCGCACAGTCAGCGCCGCGTCCACGCGCGCGCCACTCGGAACGGCCAGCCCCGAAACCGCGCATTCCTGCGCGTCCGTCTTCACCCAGCCGCTGTCGTATACGTTGCTTCCGTCGCACAGAAGCGTCAGCTGATACGCCGCCTGTTTTCGTCCCGGCGCGTTCTCCACGCCCCACGCGAACACCAGCTTTCCGCCGCCCTCGACCACGCGGTCGCGCGGCGTGGCCACCAACAGGCGATCGACCGCCGTCGCGCGATCCAGCACCAGCGGTGGCTTCTGGAAATAGGATACGATTTCCTCAAGCGCCCGCATCAGCCCGTCCGACGGCTCAATCGGCGGACAGCCGTCGATGTCAGCGGAATGCGTGATCAGGTTGCGCACCTGCCTGCACAGATCCAGCTTGTCGCGAAACCGAACGTTGCCCATCGCAGAAATATACTGATACACGGCGTTGACCGTGCTTCTGCCCTCCTCGCGGCATTTTTCCTCCAAAAGATCCTCAAGAACCTTGTACAGGCTGATGAATTTCTCCGCGTTCGCCATTCTCTTCCTCCGCGTTTGCCTTTTTCATCTGCTCAAGAAGCGCCTTCATCTCGTCGCGCGCGTCGTCCTTCTTCGTGCGCGGGCGGGCGCTTTCCGCCGCCTTCTTCACGTCCTCCGGCGTAATCTGCGTCAGAATCTCGCGGCTGATCTCGGTTTCTCCGGCCAGGCGGTTCGCCTGCGCCACCAGCCAGAAACCGGTCTGCTGCGTGGCCGTGGCACGTTCGTTGACGTACTCCGTACCGTCGACTTCGAACGACATCGGCCGCCAGCGATACGGCAGCCCGCAGCCGCCGGCACCCAGATCCCTGGTCATGTCCATCGGCGTCCCCTCGTAGTGGTCGCGCATGGCATCGAACACCTCCTTGGGCGAGACCTTTTTCGAAGGTTTCACCCACAGCGGCATCCGGTTGGCGGGATTGTGCCCCATCGCGTAGTCGGTATAGGCGTCCATTCCGTCGGCCACGCGGCGGAAAAAACTCCACACGCGGGCTTCGCAGGCACGCAGCGCCGAGAAATCGGCCGGCGCATAAGCGTCGCAGAAACTGAACTCTGCATCCGGTCCCTCGTAGTACCCCATCTCGCGGGCGAACGAGATCACGTCGGGCGAATAGAGGCAGTTGTCGGGATCGTCGAGCGGGAAGGTCGTGATGCGCGCCTGATTGGCATGGCCCGACACATAACCGTCGGGAATGCGGCGCGCCACCCACACGATTCCCTTGCGGGCGTTGCCGCCCTTGCCGTCCGGTTCGAAACCCTTGCCGATCACCTCCATGATCCACGCCTCGTCCGCATCGGCGATCGAAAACGACTCGCCTTCCGACGCATAGCCGTAGGTATCGGCCAGATCGGCCATCACGCGGATCGCCTCGCGCGCCGTGCGGGCGCGTTGCAGCGTGATGTAGATCATCGAACCATAGTCCATGCGTCCCGTCGAATCGGCCAGTTCGCCGCGGCCGCCGTAGGTCGTTTCAGTGATGATGAGCGAATGTTCGTTCATGTTCCCCACCGTGGAATAGGGATGTTCCACCTGCGGGATGTCGCCCAGATAACGCCCCGTGTCCCACTCGTAGACAGCGAGCATTTCGCCCGGACGGAACCCGCCCTTCGGTGCGTTGAACTTATAGAGGCAGCCGTACAGCGCATGCGAATCGGCGGAATAGCTCACCAGCGTCGTCGAATCGGTCGAAGCGCCGCGCGTGACGATGAAGTTGGTACACGCTCCGGCAGGGGTGCTTTCGAGCAAAAGGAACGGCGTCAAGACCGTCAGCAGACAAAATAAAGGCTTCTTCATAAACAAAATCGGGTTTGCGGTCAAAAATACGAAAAAATTATCTAATTTTACCCGAGCGTTAACCGAAAAAAAGAGTAGAGTATGTCGATCAGAAGTCAATTATCGGACGTGCGGGAGACACTGCCCGAAGGCGTCACGCTGGTGGCCGTATCCAAAACGCACGCCCCGGCCCTCATCGAAGAGGCTTACGCCGCAGGACAGCGCATCTTCGGCGAGAGCCGGCCGCAGGAGCTGGCCGCAAAATACGAAGCGTTGCCCAAGGACATCGAATGGCACATGATCGGGCACCTGCAAACCAACAAGGTAAAGCTCATCGCCCCCTTCGTCGCGCTGATCCATTCGGCCGACAGCGAACGGCTCATCCGGGTAATCAACGACGAGGCGATCCGCAACGGCCGCGTAATCGACATTCTGCTCGAAATCCACGTCGCGGACGAGGAGACCAAGTCGGGATGGACCTACGACGCGCTGCTGAAATACGTCAAAAGCGGTGCACTGGCAGCCATGAAGGGCGTCCGCGTGCGCGGCGTCATGGGTATCGCCACCTACACCTCCAACGAATTCCGCGTACGGCTCGACTTCGAACTGCTGCAACAATATAAAAAGGAGCTGGAAGCGTATTTCGACTCCTCGTTCGACACGCTCTCGATGGGCATGTCGGACGACTATCCGCTGGCGCTGGACTACGGAACGACGATGGTACGCATCGGGTCGCTCATCTTCGGCAAACGCGACTACGCGGCCGCTGAAAAAGAGGCGACGGTCTGACCTCCGGCCGAATCCCGCCGCCGATACTGAAAATCCGCCCCTGCCGCAACGATCGCGACAGGGGCGGATTCGTTATGCTTATTTTCAACGAACATTCCGAATTTTCGTCCGCTGCCGGCACCGTTCGCGATGCCGAAATATAAGATACCGAACACGAATGGATTGTTACAAAGAAGCTTTTCCCTCTCCCTGCCGCACGGCTCATGCAATCGGTGCGATTTCCTCCCACAGGTGTTTCGAAAGATCGACACAGCCGTTGCGGCGAAACGTCACGCCCTCGCGCTCCAACAACTCCCGCTGAGCCGGCCATCCGGGCGCAAGCCTTCCGCTGCTGTTCACGACGCGGTGACAGGGCAATCCTTCGGGAGCATTCGCCAGCGCCCGTCCCGCCCGCCGCGCCCAACGGGGACGCTGCGCGAGCCGCGCCAACTGTCCGTAAGTCACGACCCTGCCCGGCGGTATCTGGCGGACGATATCGTAAATTTCGGCGTCGAACTCCCCCATTACTTATGCAGCGCCTCCCACAGCAGATCCTTCAACTGCGGAATGTTGTATCCCGTCACCGATGAGATGAAAAGCGCCGGAATCCCTTCGGGCAGGTGCGTCCGCATCTCGGCGATCAACTGCTCGTCGAGCATGTCGCTCTTCGTCACGGCCAGCAACCGCTGCTTGTCCAGCAACTCCGGATTGTACTGCGTCAACTCGCCCAGCAGGATTTCGTACTCGCGGCGAATATCGTCGGCATCGGCCGGCACCATGAACAACAGCACCGAATTACGCTCGATATGGCGCAGGAAGCGCAGCCCCAGTCCGCGCCCCTCGTGCGCCCCCTCGATGATGCCCGGGATGTCGGCCATGACGAACGACTTGCCGTCACGACACTCGACGATACCTAGATTGGGTTCGAGCGTCGTGAAGGCGTAGTTGGCGATCTTGGGCTTGGCTGCCGACACGACCGACAGCAGCGTCGACTTGCCGGCATTCGGGAATCCGACCAGCCCGACGTCGGCGAGCACCTTCAACTCCAATACGAAAGCCCCTTCGTCGCCCTCCTCGCCCGGCTGCGCATAACGCGGCGCCTGATTCGTCGCACTCTTGAAGTGCCAGTTGCCCAGTCCTCCGCGGCCGCCTTTGAGCAGTACCAGCCGCTCGCCGTCGGCCGTCACCTCGCCCACGGGCACCAACTCCGTCTCGCCCTGCTCGTTCTCCACGACACGCTTGGCCACCGTGCCCAGCGGCACGGGGATGACGATGTCGCGCGCATCTTTGCCCGACGAACGGGCACCCGACCCGCCCTCGCCGTCCTCGGCGAACTGGTGGCGCTGGTATTTGAGGTGGATGAGCGTCCAATACTGACTGTCGCCCTGCAAAACGATGCTGCCGCCCCGTCCGCCGTCGCCGCCATCGGGGCCGCCGAAGGCGACGAACTTCTCCCGACGGAAATGCGCCGAACCGGCACCGCCGTGCCCCGAACGGGCGAAAATCTTCACGTAGTCTACAAAGTTCGAACCAGCCATATTACGTCGATTTAAGGGGACAAAGATACGAATAAGCGAGGGCAATGTCAAATTTATTTGAACATTGCCGAGCGGGAGTATCTTCGGCGTCAGCCAAAGTACGATTAAGCGAGGGCAAAAGCAAACTCGTTTGCATTTTGCCGATCCTCTGCTGCGAAAAGCGGAAGCGGAAATCCCCGTCGCGGTTCAGACGCCGGCTCCGAGTATCCGCCGGACCTCCTCCCGCCAGTCGGAATTGCTGCGCGGGCAGAAGGTCCGATAACCCAACGCCGCGCCGGCGGCGGCATTGGCCGCGCTGTCGTCGATGAAGAGCGTCTCGGCAGGAACGAGCGGGGCCTCGGCCGCCATGCGGTCGAAAATCGCCCGATCGGGTTTCATGCACTTCATCTCGTAGGAGAGGAACAACTTGTCGAAATAGGCGTCGAGCGGCTTTCCGGCAGGCGAAAATTCGCTGCTGCGCGCCCAGTCCATCACGAAGGGATTGGTGTTGCTCAGCACATAGAGCCGGTAGTCGCGGCGCAACTCCTCCAAACAGGCCAGTCGTTCGAGCGAAACCGGCAGCAGGAAGAACCCCAGCCACGCCTCGCGCGCCTCGGCATAACTCACCTCCCGACCGGCGCACTCGCCCAGCCGCCGGACGAATTCGTCGGCCCCGATCCGGCCGCTTTCGAGTTCGCGGAAGAACCCGCGCTGGTGATAGCTGTCCAGATATTCCGCCGGATTTTTCAGTCCGACGCGTTCGAACGCCGCCAGCGCCCGCGAAAACTCGAAGTCGGCGATGATCCCCCCGAAGTCGAAAACAAGATTCTTGATCATAATCCGCTTTTTAGAGAGGCGAATATAGGCAAATTCGGGCAAATACGCAAACGCTCCCCCGCACGCCGGCGCATGTTCCGACGCCCGCACGATCGGGGCCGGCCGCCGAACCCGAAAAGCATCCGGTCTCCGCAAACGGATCCGGCCGCCTACGGGCGGCCGGATCGTCCGACACGGTGCGGATCAACTTTGCAGCGGCTCGTAGGGAAGCCCCCACGCTTCGGCCACCGAGCGGTAGACGACCTTCCCTTCGACGATGTTCAGACCGAGCCGCAGCTCTTCGTTCTCGGCGCAGGCGCGCCGCCACCCCTTGTCGGCCAGTTGCAAGGCATAGGGCAGCGTGGCATTGGTCAGCGCGAGCGTCGACGTATAGGGCACCGCACCGGGGATGTTGGCCACGCAGTAGTGCAGGATGCCGTCGACATAGTAGACCGGATCTTCGTGCGTCGTGGGCCGCGACGTCTCGAAGCAGCCGCCCTGATCGATCGCTACGTCGACCATGACCGTACCCGGCTCCATCAGTTTCAACATGTCGCGCGTCACCAGCTTCGGCGCCTTGGCACCCGGAATCAGCACCGACCCGACCACCAGATCGGCGTGTTTGAGCTCCTCGCGGATGTTGTACTCGGACGACATGAGCGTCTTGACATTCCGGGGCATCACGTCCGCCAGATAGGTAAGCCGCCGCAGCGAGACGTCGCAGATCGTGACGTCGGCACCCGTTCCGGCCGCCGTGCGCGCCGCTGCCGTACCGACCACGCCCGCGCCGATAACGAAGACCTTGGCCGGCTTCACGCCCGGCACGCCGCCCAGCAGGATTCCCTTGCCGCCGCGCGGCTTTTCGAGGAAGTAGCGTCCCTCCTGCGCGGCCATGCGGCCCGCGACCTCCGACATGGGGATCAGCAGCGGCAGCGAACGGTCGCTGCGTTCGACCGTCTCGTAGGCGCAGCACACGGCGCCCGACGCGATCATGGCCCGCGTGAGCGCCTCGCTGCTGGCGAAATGGAAATAGGTGAAAAGCAGCTGTCCCGGACGAACCAGCCCGTACTCCGGTGCGATCGGCTCCTTGACCTTGATAATCATCTCGGCCGTTGCGTAGACCTCCTCGATCGAGGGCAGCAGTTTCGCCCCCACGGCCTGATACTCCTTGTCCGCGAATCCGCTGTCGACGCCCGCTCCGCTCTGGATGTAGACCGTATGCCCCCGCCGAACGAGCTCCATGGCTCCGGCCGGCGTAAGCGATACGCGATACTCGTTGTTCTTAATTTCCTTTGGAATTCCGACGATCATAACGATATGTTTTAATTTTACGAGAGCAATTTAGCGAAATTAAAAACGAATTCCAACGATTTTATTAGAATTTATAACTCACGGTCAACGTCGCGCTGCGGCCGTAGGCATAGAGCAGGCTCGTAGCGAACGGACGGTAAAAGGACTCGGCACCGCTGCGCAGGCGCCGCACCCGATCGGACTCGTAGGCGGAGTAGACCGTGCGACGGTCGTCGAGCAGGTTGCGTACCGACAGCGTGACCGACAGTCTCGACGCGCCCAGCCGCCACATTCTCCCCGCCGAGACATCGGCCGTAAAGGAGTCGTCCAGCCGCTCCTGCTCCATGAAAAGAGCGAATGTTTCGGGCGAATCGGAGGCCTGGTTCGCCACACGCGAAGTCCGGTAATGGAACGACGGCGCGACCCATCGTCCGGCGACCAGCGACGCATCGGCAGAGAAATACCACCCCGAACGGCCGAAATAATGCACGCCTGCCGTCGCGGCCAGCGAGGCCGTGCCGCCGGGCCGAAGACCGCTCATGTAACTCGTGACGCCGTCGGCGCGGAGCTCGTTGCCCGCATCGGTGTAGAGCCATACCGAAGGATTCGTCGCATAGGTGTGGCTGCCCGCACCGACGGCGGCCGACAGGCTCCAATTCCACGTAAGGCGCAGTCGGGCCGCCGCCTCGGCGCCGTAATCGAGCCGGCCGATGCCGCGCACCGTCATATCGCAGTATTCGTAGGAGAGGTCGTCGAAAAAACGGGTAGTGCGGATTCCATCCCGCGTCGCCGCGAGGTAGCCCGTCACCCGCAGCTCGAAGGCCCCGCCCGTGCGGACGAAACCCAGTTCGGCACCGTAGCGGCGCGACAGGGACGGATCGTCCACCGTCCGGTTGTTGTAGAGCGGCTGCAAAAACAGATCCTCCACGTCGGGCACCGCGGCCGACGCCGACGCCGAGATTTCGAGATAGCTGCGCGATGAAAAGGCATAGCCGGCGCTGGCCCGCAACGCGTAGGGTGTGAACCGCAACCGCGAAGAACCGCCGTAGGAGCCGGCGCCCGGAAACAACTCCTTCTCATAGAATCCGCGCCGCCGGACGACGCAGCGCCCCACGCTTGCGCCGAACTCCGCCGTCCACCGGTCCGAACGGTAGCGCACCACACCGTCGGCCGCGACCTCGCAGCGGACGGTGCGGTAGTCGTAGCCGAAACGGTCGCCTTCGCCCACCGTCCGGTCGGGGTGGCGCAGGTCGTTCTGCAAACGGTTGGAGTAGGTCGCGTCGTCGAGCAGGAAATGATCGATGTCGGTCAGACGGCCGGCACCCAGCAGGTCGCGCAACTGTTTATACCGGCGCGGCGCATCGTAATCGACCCTGAGCGCGCAGGCGACGGTCAACTGTGGATCGACCTCGGACTCGATACGAATCGCCGTCTGCATCCGCAGCGGACGTTCCACCCGATCTTCGAGGGCATAGAGCGCCTCGCCGTCAGGCTGCATCCGGTTACGGCGGTAGAGCTCCGCCCAGTCGATCTGCGTATAGCGTTCGTCGCCGGCGCGCCACACGGCGTCGACGGCCTCGAACGCCTCGCCCGTGAAGTAACTGGGCAGGTAATGGTAGTTGTCGGGACGGGGCGTCGAAGCGTCGTACCAGGCCAGCGAACTCTGGCGCCGTATGCCCGTCTCGACTGCGGCGGATGCCCGCAACAGCGTCGACCCGCCGATCCGGCCGCAATAAGCGGCGATACCCAGCGGCAACCCCTCGCGCCGCACCCTGCTGTTACGCACATCGCCCGCCTGACGACCCCATGCGGGATTGTAGTAATTGGAACCCCGCAGCATAAACGCCTCCTCCACCGAAGAGGAACGCAAACCGCGCTCGGCAAACGGCACGACGAACACCGCCGTCCAGTATCCGTCGCCCCTCGTGCGGCGGCCGACGCGCAGGGCGGCCGTCGTCTGCCGCGTATAAACGCCGTCGACGAGCGCATCGCGCCCGAAACGCCCGTCGACAGTCACGGCCAGGTGCCACCTGCGGGGCAGTTCGAACGCCAGCGAGCCTTCGGCACCGGCGCGATAGTTGCGGGTCGCCGCACGCAGGGCCAGCGCCCCGCCCGGCACCGGATCGTATTCGGTGAGCGACACCGCCGTCGCTCCGGTACCGACCGAAAGCCTCCCGACCTGCGGACGTGCACCGGTGACATACCGCGTCTCGGCCTGCAACCGCCGAAGCGCGGTCAGATAACGCCACGACACCTCCGCACCTTCCAGCAAAACGGGCGACAAGGCATAGTCTTCGCCCCGCCGGCGATACGAAACAGCCGAAAAGCGGAATGCCGACACCTCTGCCCAAAGGTCGTCAGCCTGCTGCACGGCACGGTAAAAAAGCAGCGAATCGCTCTCCAATTCGGGCATCCGCTCCTCCTCGTAGGGTGCAAAGGGGTAATAGGGTTCGTCGTCGAACGCCTGCGCAAGCGCGCCCGAACAGCGCAACAACAAAACCGAAAAGAGTATTTCACGAACTATTCGCACGGTTTATAAGCCTGATTATACTACAAATATAGCGATTTTCCCGATTATCCGCACACTGCGGGGGGGGGTATTGCTTTTTCGGAAAAGAATCGATATATTTGTGGACAACAACCTGCAAAATACCTTGCACGACACTTCGCCGGCGCACCGTAACGCGTCGGTTCCAACACCTGACAAATGAAAAAACGAACGCTTCTCCTGCTGCTGTCTCTCCTGCCTCTGAGCATGACCGCACAGCAGAAATTCCTGCTGCGCGGCCAAGTCGTCGACGCAGCGAACGACTCCCCCGTGAGCTTCGCCACGACGGCCCTGCTGCGCGATTCGACGGCCGTCGCCGCCGTCGCCGCCGATGCGCAGGGGCGGTTCGAACTCTCGGCGGAGGCCGCGGGCGATTACCGCCTGCAAATCACCATGGTGGGCTACAATCCCGAAACGCAGCCCGTCACGCTCCGCACTGCCGCGACCGATGCCGGTACGATCCGCTTGCGGCAGGGCGTGGACATCGACCAGGTGACGGTCACCATCCAGAAACCGCTCGTCACGGCCGACGCCGAGAAAACGACCTACTCGGTCGAAGACGATCCGCAGGCCGCATCGTCGACACTCGAAGAGATCCTGCGCAAAGTGCCGCAGCTGACCATCGACGCCGAGGGCAACGTGAAGCTCAACGGACAGAGCGATTTCAAGGTGCTGGTCAACGGACGGTCGTCGGCGATGTTCAAGAATTTCAAGGACGTGATCCGCAGTATGCCCGCCTCGCAGATCAAGAAGATCGAAGTCATCACCGAACCCTCGATGAAATACGACGCCGAAGGCGCGGGCGGCATCATCAACATCATCACCGCCCGCAAGGAGTTCGACGGCTACAACGGCAGCCTCAACTACAACACGGGACTCGACACCCGCCAGCAATACGGCGGAGCCTCGCTCTCCGTCCAGAAGGGCAAGTTCGCCGCTTCGGTCCAGGCGTTCTTCTTTCAGATGAACCGCAGGAACCGCCCCTACACATCGGAAAGCCGGCGCGAGAATTTCGCCTCCGAACAGCAGCGCTACCACACCTCCGAATCGACCGGCTACGGCAAGGGCCACAACGAATACGTCACGCTGAACCTGAGCTACCAACCCGATACGCTCAACCTCGTCACCCTCGAAGGATCGCTTTGGACAGGCGCATGGAAGAACAGCTCCGACACCCGGATCCGCATGTCCGACGCCGCCGAAACGCCGACCGTCGCCTACGACACGCACGACTACGACAACTACCCCTACACGGGATTTCAGGTCGGCGCCAACTACGAGCGGCGTTTCCGCAAGCCCGAACATACGCTCACTGTTTCGGACATGGTCGAGATCGACCCCGACAAGGGTTACAATCTCGTCACCTACGACGGCGTGCTGAACTACCCCTCTTCGCAACTCTACAAGCGCCATACGAGCCGGAGCTTCACGAACACCTTCCAGCTCGACTACTACAACCCGCTCGCGGAACACCACTACGTCGAAGCCGGCAGCAAATATATCTACCGGATCAACAAAGGCTACCAGAACGAGATCCCGTGGATCGATCCCGTCGGGTTCGATCCGACGAACACGACCAAGTACGACGACCTGCGGCAGCGGCAGCAGATCTTCTCGCTCTATTTCGGCTACGGGTTGAAATTCTCGA
>ENA-UEQL01003136-UEQL01003136.1-human-gut-metagenome-genome-assembly--contig:-NODE-3136-length-10406-cov-3.607416_pt1 | contig 10406 bp, 7 predicted proteins | sample MGYA00242905_ERZ507926 | MGnify/ENA primary metagenome ERZ507926 (study PRJEB26167, sample SAMN06115531) | human gut metagenome | host: Homo sapiens | place: China:Henan | collected 2015-09-09 | study...
ATGCGCCATCGCCAAGCGGTAAGGCAGGGGACTTTGACTCCCCCATCGTAGGTTCGACTCCTGCTGGCGCAACTGAAGACCGTCTGCTGAAGGAAACGTTCGGCAGGCGGTCTTTGTGTTTGCAGCTGCCTCCGGGGCGGCGGAACATTTCGCAGACAGAGGCGCTGCGCTGCGGAAAAACAGGGCATTGCGGGAGGGCTGCGCTCGGTGTTTGTGCGGTGTTTCGTTTTGAGGATGCCCGAAGCTATGCCGGAAGTTGGTTGGGATGACCAAAAAATAATGGAAAAAATATCGTATTTTTTATCCGAAATCTTCTTTTTTGCCGGGAATGCTTGACAAGAAAGTGCTTTTTGCCATAATAGATTTATAAGAAAAATTCTTTGCAAGAAGATCAATCCTGGAGGTAGAAAAACGATGCCGATCAGTTTGAACAAGGTCAACGCGGAGGCGTATGCAAAGGTTGCCGCTGCGTTGGAACAAAACGGAAAAGCAGCAGTGGAACATGCCACCGGCACGGGCAAGAGCTGCATTGCATGGCAGCTCATCGCGGACCATCCGCAGGCGTCGTTCATCTGGCTGGTGTACGGTGCGGCGCGGCTGACCCTGCGCAGGGAGGATGTCCGCCGCTACAACGACGGTGTGCTGCCGGAGAACCTCATCTTCTGCGACTGCAGTGTGCTGGCCGAGGCGTCGGCCGAGGAGTGGGTCCGGCTGGCCTCACGCAAGCCGGATTACCTGATCTTCGACTGCTACCATGAAGTGACGGCGGCCTGCTGGGCAAAATCGGCCCAGCGGCTACTCCGCCTGTGCCCGGAGGCAAAGCTGCTGGGCCTGACAGTGCCCAACAGCACCGACCAGAAATGCCAGGCGGCCGCGGAACTCTTCGAGGGGACGGTCGTCTCCCGGATGACGGTCGGCGAGGGAATGGCGCTGGGCACCCTGCCGGTGCCGTCGAACTACGCCGCGATGCTCTGGCCGCAGGAAGGGCAGATGAACCTGCTCCGCGCCCGGATCAAGAACCTGCACCTGCCCGCGCAGACCAACGCGCTGAGCGCACAATACGATGAGATCAACTGGTCGGTGCGGCAGGCCGAGAACCCCATCGCCCTGATGCCCCGCGTCCTGACCGACACCCAGGGCCGCTATCTGGCCATCTTTGAGTCGGAGGACTACCTCGACGAGGTGCAGGAACAGCTGGAAGAGTTCCTCCGCACCGTGGATTCGAATGCCCATTTCTACCGTGCCGAGTGTGATTGCCTGCGCGACGCCGAGGCGGTAAAAAAGTTCTGCACCTCCACCGAAACGGGGCCGAAGGTGCTGTTCTGCGTCAACTCGCCGGGTGTCCAGCAGCCCATTGAGGGGCTGGCGGGTGCCATTCTGGTCCGCGAGACCGGCGAGGCAGGCCGGTTCCGCCAGATGCTCTGCCGGGCGTTGGTGGCCTGCGGCCGCAAGCCCATCCCGGTGTTCGACCTGACCGCCCGGTTCGACGGTCTGGGCAATGGCCGTGTGCTGCAAAAGGAATGCACCACCGCCATGCTCCGCGCAGGCAGCGAGCACCCCGGCTTCCAGCAGCAGAAGCCCATGCGCCAGAGCTACCACCTGTATTGCCGCCTGAAAAAGGAACTGGAAGCCCGGTGGGAGGCTTTTTATGCAGCGGCGGCGGCTGTGGCCGCAAAGCAGGGCGATTTACAACTGCCCTATAACTATCTGACCGAGGACGGCCTGCCTCTGGGCCGCTGGCTGGAAACGCAGCGCCAGGGCCGGGCAGAAGCCGGGCCGTCTGGATGCAGACCGCATCGCCCGGCTGGACAAGCTGAACATCGGCTGGAAACAGCGCTCGGAGCTGGCCTGGGAAAAGGCCTTTGCCTCGGCGCAGAAGTACCGCGACGACCACGGCGACCTGCTGGTGCCGGTGCGCTACCGCGACCGCAGCGGCTTTGCCCTGGGTGAGTGGATCGTCTATAACCGCCAGCGCTACGTCAGCGGCAACCTGAGCCGCGCCCGCATCGAGCGGCTGGAGGGCATCGGCATGGTGTGGAACGCTTCCACCGACCTGTGGGAGCAGAGCTACGCCGCAGCCGCCCGCTATTATCTCGAACACAAAGATCTCGAAGCGCCCATCAAGTACGTTACGCCGGATGGCTTCGCGCTGGGCGTCTGGCTCAGCAGCCAGCGCAGCGCCTATAAGAACGGCGAGCTGACCCTGGAGCAGGTCGAGCGGCTGGAAGCCATCGGCATCAACTGGGTCAACCGGAATGTCCGCAAGTGGCAGGAGAACTTCGAGGCCGCTAAGCGGTACGCCGAGCAGTTCGGGGATCTGGAAGTGCCCTCCAATTATGTCACACCGGACGGCATCCTGCTGGGCAAATGGATCGCCCGCCAGCGCTACGCCTGGCAGAACCCGGACAACTCCAGCGCCCGCGTTACGCCGGAACGCAAGGCCCAGCTGGACGAGATCGGGATGGTCTGGGACAAATACGACCCCTGGCGGGAGCGCTTCGAGCTGGCCCAGAAGTATCGGACAGAGCACGGAGATCTGGAGATCCCGCTGAATTATAAGACCGAGAATGGCATCTGGCTGGGCAGCTGGCTCTACCGCCAGCGCCAGTACCGCCGCACCGGCGACCCGCGCCTGGGCGAGGTGCACCGCCGCGAACTGGACGAGCTGCTCAAGGACGAAAAGCCCCACAAGCAGAGTGCGGCACCCTCCGGCAAGGAGAGCCTGCGGGAGAAGAACTGGGAGCACAACTTTGAGGAAGCCGCCCGCTATGCCGAAGAGCACGGCAACCTGCTGGTGCCCTCCAATTACGTCACGGCCGGTGGGTTCCGGCTGGGCGTCTGGATGTCGAACCTCCGCGCTGCCCGCAAGACCCGGCCCGACTCCTTCCAGGTAACGCCGGAGCATGTGAAACGGCTGGACGGCATCGGCATGGAGTGGGACGCCCGCATAGCCAAGTGGGACCTGGCCTATGAACATGCAGCGGCCTATGCCAAGGCCAACGGCGACCTGCTGCCGTCGGCCACCTACCGCAGCGAAGACGGCTTTGGTCTGGGCGACTGGGTCCGCCGGATGCGCACGGCCCGCGCGGAAAATGACCCGAAGCTGACCGAGGACCGCATCCGCCGTCTGGATGCCATCGGCATGAAGTGGTAAACCATCAAAGCAAAAATACCGTGTCCCCACGCCGGGGACACGGTATTTTTTGCTTGCGGGAAGATCAGAGTGCATCCAGTTCCGTTTGCAGCTGGGCCAGCGCAGTGCGGATGGGCAGGTGCTGGGGGCAGACGGCCTCGCACTTGCCACAGCGGACGCAGTGGCTGGCCTTTTCGGCATCCGGGAAGCGGGCGGTCCACTGGTGCCGGACGGCGTCCGGCTGGCCGAACATCCCCAGCCGGTTCCAGATGCTGAAGTTGTCCGGGATGTCCACGCCCATGGGGCAGGGCATACAGTACCGGCAGCCCGTGCAGCCGATCTTGATGCGGCTGTGCAGGATGCGGGCCGTCTCGGCCACAGCGGCATCTTCCGCCGCGTTCAGGGGGCGGAAGGGTGCAAAGGTGGAAAGGTTGTCGGCCAGCTGCTCCTCGGCGCTCATGCCGGAGAGGATCAGGTGGACGTTTTTGTGGCTGCCCACCCAGCGCAGCGCCCAGGAAGCTGCACTGGCGGCAGGGTCGAGGGCGGTCAGCGGCGCCGCAGCGTCCGGCGGAAGGTTGGCCAGTGTGCCGCCCTTGATGGGCTCCATGATGATGAGCGGGATGCCCAGCTCTTCGGTCAGCGCATAGCCGCGGTCGCCCGCGATCTCCTCGGCGCGGTCGTCGGTGTCAAGGTAGTTGTATTGCAGCTGGCAGAAATCCCAGGGCTGGTCCCGCAGGATGTGTTCCAGCCCGTCCGCGTTGTCGTGGCAGGAGAAGCCGAAGTTCCGGATACGCCCAGCCTTCTTCTCTTCCCAGAGCCAGTCCACGATGCCCAGCGCCTTGGCCTTGTCGTACCGTGCCCGGTGCAGGGAGTGGAGCAGGTAGAAATCAATGGTGTCCACACCCAGCCGCTCGAACTGACTGCGGTAGATCTGCTGGGCTTTTTCCAGCGAATCGCACAGCCACAGGGGCAGTTTGGTGGCCAGATAAAAGCTCTCGCGGGGCCATTTTGCGATGACCCGCCCCACGAACGGCTCGCTCTCACCGCCGTGGTAGGGGTAGGCGGTGTCAAAGTAGTTGACGCCCGCGTCCCGCGCGGTGTTCAGCAGGGCTTCGGCCCGCACTTCGTCGATGCGGCCGTCCGGCAGGGTGGGCAGGCGCATGCAGCCGTAGCCCAGCAGGGAGGTGGTGATGCCGGCTTTTTTCCAATGACGCTGTTCCATAGAACGCTCTCCTTTTCTTCAGTGCTTCCGCTTTTTCCGATCGTCCCAGGCAAAATATCTGGTGTAGGATACGAAGACCACGAGCGAAAGCAGCGTGACAGGCTTGCCCAGCCGGATGCCGTCCGGCTGGTAGACAAAATCAAGGGTGTTTTCCCCGGCGGGGCAGAGCACCGCCATCAGGCCCTCGTCCACCCGCAGGATGTCAGTCTCCTTGCCGTTGACCGTGGCCGTGAAGCCGTCGTCGTAAGGCACCGAGAAGAAGACGAGGTTCGGGGCGTCCAGCGTGATCTCGGCGTGGAAGCCGGAATTGGTCATCTGGAACACCGAACAGGCCGAGGCCCGGCGGTCGGCACAATCCTGCACGTAGCGGTCGTAGGTCAGGTCGTTCAGCTCAGCGGCGGGCAGCGGCTGCAAATACTGGCTGTATGCGGCGGCATCCGCATCGGAGAGCACCAGCGCCCGCATCAGCAGATTGGAGCGGGTGACCGTCACGGTGGACTCGTAATCGTCCTCGGTGAGGTAGTAGTTGTAGGTGAAGCCCATGGGGACGTAGTTGGTGTTCTCATAGAGGGTGTAGCCATCCAGCGTGTCGTAATAGGCCCAGCCCTCATCGGCCTCTTCGAGGAAGTCGGCCTGCCGGTCGGGCTTGGTGATGAGGTACTTCACGCTCAGTAGGCCCCGCAGCGCATAGTTGGAAAGCTCCGGCTGGCTGCGGACGTCCCGCTTGACGCCCAGCGCCGGGTAAAAGCTGAGGATGCTGGGGGCGGCGGTGCTGCCGAAGTATTGCAGGCAGCTCTTGTCCAGCCAGAGACCGAGGTTGTCGTGGGTCTTGTAGGTGTCGATGCGCCAGTCGCCCTCCGGCAGGTCTTCCTTCAGGGCCAGGGCGCTGGTGTACTCTTCCACCAGGTCGCTGTCGGTGTTCCACTGGCCGAACTTGCCGATGCCGATGTGGGTGATGCCGAACAGGCAGCTGAACGCCAGCACCGCCGCCAGCATCCGCTGGGGCAGGTGCTTGTCCTGCCGCCACCGCTGCGCGACCCAGCGGTAGACCAGCAGCCCGATGAGGGCAAAGCCGAACACGGCGGCGTACTGGCCGGGATTTTGCAGGACGCCCAGTGACCATTCCTTGGTGCTGGCATCCTGCACCGGCACCAGCGCAAAGGCCAGCGTGGCAATGACGAGCCCGCTGATGTTCCGGGCCGGGCGGTCCAGCTCGACGGCGGGGTCTTCCAGTGCGTTGATGGTCATGGCGGCCAGGATGAGCACCGGCATATAGAACCACCGGGCGTAGTAGCTGGAATTGAGGGCATAGAAGGCGCTGTTCAGCACAGGCACCAGCGCAAAGACGGCGCAGGTGGCAACGATCCGCTTTTTGCTGTCGCCCTGCCGGGCGCGCCAGTAAGCCAGAGCACCGGCCAGACTGCACAGGGGCAGATAGGCGGTCATGCTCGTCCATTTGATGACGCCCTCAGACCAGATGGAGGTCATATAGGGCGAGTCGGGCGGCAAGATCCAGCTCAGCAGGATGGCGAGGTACTGCTGGGGTTTCGCGTAGGTCAGAAAGCCCCAGCCGGAGGACAGGTCGATGGTGCGGGGGTTCTGCAACAGCGAGAGGACGGCGGGCCAGAGGATGACGGCCCCCAGCCCCACACCGAGGAGGCTTTCAAAGGCCAGATGGACGAACAGCCGGGGCGTGAGCTTGAAATCCCCCGCGCTGACTTTACAGATAAAGTAGAGGAGCAGGAAGAGCACCTGCCCCACAAAGAAGAAGTAGTTGTTCAGCAGGTTGACGCCGACCCAGAACGCGAACAGCCCGTGCCGCCCATGGTAGACGGCCTCGTCCAGCGCCCAGAGCATCCACGGGAAGAGGGCCAGCACATCAATGAAGTGGTTGAAGAAGATGTTGTAGAGCCCCCAGCCGGAAAAGGCATAGAGCACCGCGCCCAGCACGGCATAGTTTTGGTCTTTCACGTAGCGGCGCAGATACAGATACGCGCCGCCACCCGCCACGGCGAACTTGAGCACCAGCAGCGGGACCATGAGATAGGGGAGCCACCGCTGGGGGAAGAGCAGCGAAAACCAGAAGAACGGCGAGCCGTACAGGTAGAAGGAATAGGCGTTCAGCGCCCCGCTGCCAAGGTCGGTGGCCCAGGAGAAGGTGTTGTGGACACTGCCTGCGCCGTCCGGGTAGCCCAGCCCCTTGAGGAAGCCGTTCATGTAGCGGTAAAAACTGATCTGCTGGCTGTTGAAATCGCCGGCGTAGTGGAAAAAGCCGCCGTCCAGAAGGTAGAACGGCAGGAAGATCAGCGCCGCCGTCAACGCACACAGGCAGACCGTGAGCAGGAATTTGTTCTGTTTTTGCCCCAGAAGCCGGGGGCTGTGAGATGAAGTCATGGCAGAGAACCTCTTGTTTCAAAAAAGTCCGGATCGTCCGGGAAAATCAGGGGAACGGGACCTCGCGTTCGTCGTCCGGGTCAAGCCCCGCTTTGCGCTGCTGGTCGAACACTGCCTCGATGAGGCGGTCGATGTCTTCCAGGTGGGTCAGCTCGCAGCAGTACCGCCGCAGGGAGGCCGCCCCCTTCAGCCCTTTCATGTAGTGCATGGTCTGGGCGCGGGCCTGGGGCATGGCGACGAATTCGCCCTTCTGCTCCACCATCTCCTCCACCTGACGGCGGAGGGCGTTCATCCGGGCCTGTAGATTCGGCTCTTTGGGGGCCGGGGTGCCCTCCAACGCGGCGTTCACCCGCTCGAACAGCCACGGGTCGCCCAGGGCTGCGCGGGCGATCATCACACCGTCGCAGCCGGTCTCTTTGACCAGAGCGACGGCGTCTTCAGCCGAATGGATGTCGCCGTTGCCCAGCACCGGCACATGCACGGCAGATTTTACGCGGGCGATGATCTCCGGGTCGATGCCGGGGGTGTACATCTGCTCCCGCGTCCGGGCGTGTACTGCGATGAGGGCCGCACCGGCCTGTTCGCATGCCTTGGCGCACTCGACTGCGGTGACGTGGTCGGCGTCCCAGCCTTTGCGCATCTTGACCGTGACGGGCCGGGAGGTGTGCGCCACTACCTGCTCGACGATCCTGCCGCAGAGGTCGGGGTCCAGCATCAGTTTGCTGCCGGCGCCGCCGGAGACGATCTTCGGGGCCGGGCAGCCCATGTTGATGTCCAGAAAATCGAAATCGTATTCCTCGATGGCAGCGGCTGCTTCGCCCATGATCTGGGGTACTTCGCCGAAGATCTGGACGCCGTAGGGGGCACCGTTGGGTTCGGCCTTGAGCAGGCTGACCGTTTTGTGGTCGTGGTAGACCAGCGCCCGGCTGGATACCATTTCACTGACTGTGAAACCGGCCCCGTGCTGCGCCATCAGGCGGCGGCAGGGCGCATCGGTGAAGCCTGCCATGGGGCCGAACACGGCCCGGTGGGGCAGGGGGATGTGTTGGATCTTCAAAGGTTCCATTGTGTTCCTCTTCTGCTTGACAAAACGATAAAAAATTACTATACTACAAATAGAGAAAGACGCTGGCTGCAAAATGGTCAGCTCCTCCTCGGCTCAGGTGTCAAAAAGAATGACCGCTTGCTTTGTGAGGGCAGAGGCGGTCATTTCTTTTTGCTGTTGGAAATCGTCCATGTAATCTGAAACGTCACAAAAACTGCACCGCCGATCACGGCGAGCAGCTGAAGCACTTCACTCAGCGTCATAGAACATCCCCCCTTCCGCGCTTGCGTCAGGGGAAGCAAAGAAGAACGCGTTCCCCCCAACGCTTCGCCGGGGAGAGGAGCGTGACCACCTGCATTTGCAGACAGCGCCTATCAGCCAGATGGCTGCAAAAACAGTATATCATAAAAGAAAGCACAGTACAAGCACTGTGCTTTTTGTGTTAGCTCTGTTGTTTTGCGCCGATCCTTGCCAGCAGCGCGGCCAGCGCAAGGCCGGCGGGGGCGCTGATCCAGGTGGACAGCCAGAAGCCCGAAAAGCCGATGCGGGGCACCAGCAGAACGCAGGCAGCCAGATTCAGCCCGATCTGCCCCAGGTTCGAGGCCAGATAGAGCCCCATCTTCTGGGCACCGCGCAGCCGGGCCTCGCACAGATGCTTCTGCGCGGTGAACACATACGAGATGCCCTCAAAGGCCAGCATGGTGGAGCCGTAGGCGGCGGCAGCAGCGTCGGTGGTGAAGAGCCGAAGCAGCGGGCTGTTCAGCCCGATGCAGAGCGCTGCCACCAGCAGCGAGTAGAAAAACAGGATGCGCCGCCCCTCCCGCAGGCCGGTATGCACCCGGCCCGGCTGCTGGGCAGTGGTGTTCTGGGCGATGAAAAAGACGATGGACTGCACGAAACCGTACACCGGCATCATCAGCAGGCTGGAGAGCTTGCCCGCGCAGGAAAAACCCGCGATGGCCGCGACGCCCAGCCCGCCCAGAAGTCCCTGTTTGACCGTCGTGATGATGGTGCCGCTGGCCTGCTGCAGGGAGTTGGGGGCGGAAAGGCGGAAGATGTCCTTCGCGTAGCTTGCCTTGAGCATCTCCCGGCGGAAGGGCAGGCTCAGTTCGGTCTTGCGCAGGTGGGCCAGCATGTACCCCGCTCCGGCGATCTGTGCGGCAGCGGTAGCACCGGCCGCACCGGCGACCCCGAAGGGGCCGACGAGCGCCAGGTCCAGCACGATGTTCATCACGCTGGTGGCGACTACGGCCCGGAGCGGTGTTTTCGAGTCTCCGCAGCCCATGATGCACTCTTTGGTCAGGTCATAGAGCATCAGAAAGGGCAGGCCGACCAGATACACCTGCCCATAGAGCACCGCCTCGGCCAGGATCTCCTCCGGCGTCCGGATGAGCCGGAGCAGGGCGGGCAGGGTGAAAAAGCCCAGTGCGGTCAGGCCCAGCGCCAGCACAAGATCGACGAACAGCAGGTTGTAGAGCAGCTCGGCCATCTCCTGCCGGGTGGCCGTGGGCCGGCCCGCTGCCACCAGCAGGCCGCCGCCCAGCTCCATGCCGCCGGAGATGAACAGAAAGAGCATCAGGATGGTGGAAGCATTGGAGACCGCCGCCAGCGCGTCGGCATCCAGCCGCAGGCCGATGATCATGGTATCGGCCACCGAATAGAACTGGGTGGCCACCATGCTCAGAATGATGGGCAGGGCGTACCGCAGCAGCGCCGGACGCACCGGCCCATGCAGCAGGGTATTTTCGGTCGGATTCGTGAAGAACACCTTCTTTCGGAAAATTATAATGTACACAGTGTACGTTGTCTCACAAAAGAAGTCAAGAAAAGTCAAGGAAACGAAAACCGGATTCATCTGAATCATTGCACAGATGAAAAATTCCCTCTTGACTTTACACGAATAAAGTGTATAATGCAATCAAACCGATGAGGCGGAAGAGAACCTGCACAGCGCATCTGCTAGAGAGCCCGGAGGATGGAAACGGGCGAGAGCGGGGCAGGACTTCGTGGGCCGCCGAGGGCCGGGCAAACGAGAGCCAGTGCTTTCCAGTAGCTTGGGACGGAAGCCTCCGTTACAGGGCAGGGGAGTGTTGGCTCTCCGTGAGGGGCTCTGCAGCCAGCAGCTGGCTTGGGCAGAGCAAACAAGGTGGCACCGCAGAATCGTATTTTCGATCCTGTCCTTGTGGATGAACACACAGGGACGGGATCTTTTGTTACCATGAAAAGGCCCGTTCCGCAAGTGGAGCGGGTCTTTTTTACTGCCGCCCGCTCCAGGGAAGGAGCAACCGCTATGAAAACCATGAACATGATCTCCCGCCGCAATTTCCTCAAGGCCGCTCTGGGCGCTGCCGCGGCTCGGCCTCGTCCGCTGCCTCCGGCACCGCCTCCAGCGCCGCCGCCTCGTCGGCGGCTGCTTCGGCAGAAGCGGGCCAGACCTTCAAGGTGGGCATCGTCAACTATGTGGACCATGCCTCTCTGAACCAGATCGTCGCCTCCGTTGAGAGCCGTCTGGATGAGGTGGGCAAGGAAAAGGGCGTGACCTGTGATTATGCCGACTACTACGCCAACGCGCAGGCCGACCAGACCAACCTGAACCAGATCGGTGCCTACCT
>ENA-UEQL01003137-UEQL01003137.1-human-gut-metagenome-genome-assembly--contig:-NODE-3137-length-10405-cov-27.079493_pt1 | contig 10405 bp, 7 predicted proteins | sample MGYA00242905_ERZ507926 | MGnify/ENA primary metagenome ERZ507926 (study PRJEB26167, sample SAMN06115531) | human gut metagenome | host: Homo sapiens | place: China:Henan | collected 2015-09-09...
CGCTGGCTGGTGTATCAGGTGTTGGGTCTGGCTTAACCTCACCGCCGCCAGTGCTGGTCTTACCGTTTACAGAGATGAGCTTACCGCCCTGGTTGGTCTCTGGGGTGTTGCCCATGTAGTTGATGAGCTTAGCGCAAACCACGATCTCATCGCCTTCCTTCAGCGTCATATCGCCCTCTTTCCATTTTTCGCCACCGAAGTAGTAGATGCGGAAGATGTAGAACTGGGTGCTGTTGGCATCATCGGCAATATAGAATGAACCGTTGCCGTGTTGAGCGCCAAACTGCTCCTTGATGCTCTGTACCTTACCCTTGATGTAGAACTCCTTGTCGGTAGCCTTACCAGCCTCCAGGGCTGCGGTATATTTCTGGGCAGCTACACTGTTGAATGGGTTAGCCTCAGAACCATCTCCCTTAGCTTCTCCCTTCAAATCTGAACCTGGGGTAGTATCTCCTGGCTTCTTACCAATCTCCTTGCCGTCAATCTTAGCGTATACAGGAGATTTCAAACCGGTAGCTCCGAAATAGGTTTCGATATTACCGCAGATGATGAGTTCTTTCTTCAGATTACCTGAGTTATCCTTCAGGTTGAGAGCTGTGCGGAGATCGCCGGCTGGCAACTGGATAGGCATACAGTTTTTAACCTCTTTCTCGTCAGCCTTGGCAGCGAGGAGAATGTTTGTTGGAGCTGTCTCAGCACTTGATGCATCACCGAAGATAGCTTCGTTGAGTGCCATGCCAGGTACATAACCTACGATGTAACCCTTAATATATTTGCCGGTGCCTGTCTTAACTGTCTTAGCGTCAGTCACAGTATAAGGGCTGGCTTCTGTACCCTGTGTTGCCACCTCAGGAGTGGTTGGAGCACCAGGCTGAGTAGGCAGTGTATAAGGCTCTGGTACGTCCTCACAGCTAATGAATGTGAAGGCTGTCATAGCCGCCATCAAAACTGAAAATATATACTTTTTCATATTATTGTCTTTTTAAATATTGTTACTATATTGATAATCAGTAATTACTTGATAGAGATGAGATTGCCACCCTTAATCTCTTTGGTGCCGTTATAATCAAGCAGGGTGCCTGATACAACCACCTTCTTGCCTGGTACAAGGATATCCTTGGTTTCCTCTGTCCTTTTTGCACCGTCGATGTTGAAGCAACGGAATACCTCGAGAGTCTTGCCTTCTGTATCCTTACCGTCGTCAGAGATAACGAATGTACCGTTACCATACGTGCCTGTATCTACATCTTTCACCTTTACGATGATACCGGTAGCATAAACCTTAGCATCGCCTGCTGTACCGGCATTGATCTTCTCCAGTGCCTGAGCTACGGTATAAGGCTTCTCCAATGTACCGCCTGTTTCTGATGCCTTCAGGTCATCCGTGCTGCGAAGCACAATCTGCCAGGTGTTATTGTAACGGGTGAAGATACCGGTGATATCGAATACACCCTGTGGAACCACCTCGTTGGCAAACTTAGAATAACCCGAGTTGCGCACTACCAGATTGCTGCTGCTGATCTTCTTGCCCGTTTCGGCATCGATCAGTTCCAGGCTCGTATTGGTATCATCTGGTGCCCATACGTTAGTACCGTTGGCGGAGGCAAACTTCACCTTCTTCAGGGTCATCAGCTTGCCCACGTTAGCATCCATATAGGCTGCATCAGTAAGCTTTGTCAGGTCAAACTCCTCTGGCACTACCGTGCTTGCATCAGCCTCGCCAGGGTTCAGAATCTTGAAGTGCTCGTTCCAGATGGCACGCTCTATCTTTCCCATACCCAGACTTCCGTCTGAGAGCTTGGTATTCACACCGCCAATCTGAGGCAACTTCTTGTAACTTCCGATATAGAGACCCTTCAGGTTTACGAGAATCTCCTGACCAACAGGAAGATACCCCGACAGACCACTTCCGTTGATGGCAATGATGATAGCGCCGGATGCATCCTGCACGCTCACCTGGTTGTAGATATTGCCACTGACATCATTGCCCGTCACTACCGCCTTGATCATCATGTCCTTCTCAATCAGCTTGTAGCCATTGTCGCTGTTGATAATCGTAGCAAATTGGGTCTTCAAATCTGCTATGCTGATCACATTCTTCTCCCTCAGGCTGTTGTTGCCCCATGGAGATGCAGGCACCTTCTCGGTCAGGTCTGGGTCAGCATAACCGTCGCCCATACACGACCCCAGGGTCAGTGCCAGGAATGCCAATGCTATGAATTTTATCTTTTTCATTGTTCTTTCTTTTTATTGTTATAGAGAAACGGGATTGCTCCCTGTTCTTTATGTTAAAGAGAAACTGCTCTTTAGAATCTGTAAGATACCTGGAACATGCCGTTGGTACCCCAGGTGTAATACTTCTTAGGATTCTTAGAGAACTGGTAGAGGCGTGGATTCTTCACGTTGCCGTTAGCATCCAGTGTATAGCTTGAACGTGAGTTCTGCTCATATCCGCCTGTTACGATGGTCTGGTTGTTCAGCAGGTTGGTAATCATGAGGTTGAAGTTGAGAGAACCCTTCTTCAGTCTCACGCTCTTGCCTATGCTCAGATCAACCATCCATCCTCCGTGACCCTTCTCCTGGGCTACAGCATCCTCAGTCCAGCTCATACCGTCGAGTGTAGTAGGAGCAAAGATTTCAGGGAAAGCCTTGTGGGCAGCCTGGCGGTTGGTCAGCACCTTCTCATATCTGTAGCTTGGAGAATAAGAGAGGTAGATGCGGTCGTAGTAGTTGGCATTGAGGTTGACGAACCATCCGTTTATGTGGGCATCGAGACCGATGCTTCCCACTGTGAGCGGTGTGCCACTCTCGCGCATATTCATCACGTAAGCCTTGTCCTGGTAAACCTCAGCACTCTTTGAGAGCATGTATACGGCGTTTACATTGTTGATGTTCTTCGCCTCGCTCATAGCGCCCAGAGTCTTCAGGTCGAGCCATGATGTGAGCTTGATCTTAGCGCCCACCTCTACACCATAGTATTCTTTCTTCAGTCCGGTCATGCTCACGTAGGTGAATGAATTCTCATCATCGTTGTAGAAGTTCTGCCATTCCGTAACGTTCTCCAGTCGGCTGTAGTATCCGCTCACGTTGGCACTCAGCCATGCGTTGCGATAAAGGTAACTGAATTCAGAGCTGAAGATGCGCTCGTTCTTGAGGTTAGTCACGAAGTCGTTGCTGATTTCAGGCGAGATGAAGGCTGTGTTTGCCATCGGTGCACGCAGCTCGTATCCGGCTCCTATGCTGAAGGCATGACCTCTGCCCATATCCACGTTCAGACTTCCCTTTACGCCACCGTCCAGGAAGTTGGCTGTGCCGCTCTTGCCCTGGCTGTTGTTCGGTGCCATACCGTTGCGCATGTAGCCTCGGCGGTTCATTCCGGTATATCCGATACGTCCGCTCAGCATCGCCTTCATGTTGTAGAATTCGGCTGTATAGGTGCTCCATGCGTTTGCCTTGTTTACGTCGATGCGATAGTCGTAACCGAACTTGTCGCCCTCGTAAACCAGCTTGCCTGTGTTGTTAGGACCGGCTGTGTTCAGATCGTACTGCACACGTGGGTCGGTCTTAGGATAATCTCCCAGGGCATATGTGTTGATGTTGTGGAAGATGGCACCGCCCAGCATGTCTTCCAGTGTCTGATAGTGCTGGTTGGTACTCTTTCCGAGCATGATGCCTGTAGCCAGGTTCGATTTCTTGGTCAGCTTGGTGTTCAGAACGGACGAGAGGGTCAGGGTCAGGTTTTCGTTGTGCTTAGCCTGAACATAGTAGAGCAGATCCTGTCCGTTCTTGGCTGCTTGCTGGTTGGCATAGTACAGTCGGTCCCAGTCTATCTGGCGGTTCTGCTTGCTTGCCTGCCAGTAGTTTACGGCGTTGTTCCAGTTTTCCCAGGTATACATGTTGTTGCCGTTCTTGTAGTCGCCCCATACATAGTAGTTGGCTGATGGCATGTTCTTCCAGTAGTCTGGCTGCGGATTCTCTGCGTTGTTGTAGTTGAGCTTGGTGCTCTTGTACATAGAGTATTTTCCGAAGAGTGAAGTGGTGAGCTTCATCTGGTCGTTGATGTCCCAGTCCCATGTGGCGATGGCAGAAGGGGCGAAGTCGTTCACTACTCTCGAGTTGCGCTTGTGTCCGTTCTGGTATCCCCAGTATGGGTTGTAGTAGTAGTCGTTGGCAAGCCAGTAGGCCTCGTCGGTAGAAGCTCCCTGGGTGCTTCTTTCTGTCGGGTTACCCCATGTAGAGAAGCTCAGCGAGTGGCCGTTCATCCACTTCTTCTGCACACCGAAGAAATAGGAGAGGGCGTTGTAGAAGGTTCCCTCTACGTATCCCTGGTTAGCCCAACGGTAGGTGAGACCGGCTGTTATTGCCCATCCCTTCTCATTGAAACCGCTGGAGTAGGAGTAGAGCCCGCGCAGGGTATAGTTGCGGTTGGCAACACCTACGCTTGCATACTGTCCTTCCTGCATGCTTCCGGCACGGAAATCATAGTTGTTGGAGCCTGCCATGCCCGTCATCGAATAGCCGTTGGCTTCGAAAGGCAGGGCGAAGTCTACGTTTCTGGAGAATCGGTTCAAACCGCCGATGTTGGAGAAACGGAACTGTCCGGTCTCCATATCGTTCATAGAAGCACCGTTGATATAGACATCGTTGTACTTCTGGTTGAAGGCACGGTAGCGGAAACGTGCTGGCGAGAACAGGTAACCTGCCTGGCTCGCGTATACGTTGCTGGTAGAATTGAGGATGGTGACATTGGATGACATGTCATCGTCCTCGCCCAACTGTGCCTCGGAGAAGGTGAAAGCATTCTCGTCGAGTCCCTGTGCTACGTTCTGGTCAGTCTTTTCGTTCTGAGCCATAGCCAATGAACACGAGAAGAGCGCTAACATTGCTAAGTTTACTTTCTTCTGCATAGTTTATATGTATTAAGTATTAATAAACCGGCAACAGCAGTCTCTTTGAGCAGTGATGATATATGTCCCGCTAGGTCTTGTTTAGGCGATAAGGGGACTTACCGTGGTCCCTGGTCTTGTGTCTTCTGTTCCGATTCTATGTGTTTAATGCTGCAAAGTAACAAAAAATTTTTTGAAAAATGAATTTATTTATGTTAAAAATGCATGAAATCTGAAAAAATATTCGTTTTTATGGAGATATTTCCGGTTTTTTAGGTATCTTTGCTGCGTATTTCCTTATGAAGTTTAGAAATACATATATAATAAGGTATACATTAATTATTAATATTGTATGAGAAAACAATTGCTCTTGCTGGCTGCCCTCCTCATGATAGGGCTGGGCGCTACAGCACAGAAAAAGAAGTCGCAGACTTCCGGTAACAAGCAGTATCAGGTGTATGCTGTGGGTTTCTATAACCAGGAGAACCTCTTCGATACCTGCCATGATGCCGGTAAGAATGATTACGAGTATCTCCCTGCTAAGGGATGGAATGGTATGAAATATACCAATAAACTCAAGAATATGTCGCGTGCACTTGCCGACATGGGTACCGATGTGCTGCCTAACGTGGGCTGTGCCTTCATCGGTCTGTCTGAGGTTGAGAATGCCAACGTGCTGAAAGATCTCACCGCGCAGCCGCCTCTCAAGGCAAGAAATATGCAGTTCTGCCATATCGAGGGTCCCGATAAGCGAGGCATCGATTGTGCGCTGCTCTATAATCCGGCACTCTTCACGGTGAAGAACACCCGATTGGTGCCTTACGTACAGGAACTTGCCAAGGATTCTGCCTACAAGACCCGTGGTTTCTTCACCGTACGTGGTGAGCTGGCGGGCGAGGATGTGGCGGTAATCGTATGCCACTGGCCAAGCCGTTTCTCCGGTCCGTTCTATCGCGAGAGCGGAGCGCGCCAGACTAAGGTGGTAAAAGACAGTCTGCTCCGTCTGAACCCTGAGATGAAGGTGTTCGTGATGGGCGATATGAACGATGATCCTACCGACGCCAGCATGCACAAGGTGCTGAAGGCGAAGGCTGAAATCAGCGAGGTAGGTGCCGATGATATGTATAACCCATGGTATAACATCCTGGCCAAGGAGGGCAAGGGAACCCTGTTCTACAGCGGTTCATGGAATCTCTTCGACCAGATTGTCATCACGCCTAATCTCCTGAACAAGGATAGTAAGCACAAGGACTACAGTTCTCTGAAATTCTGGAAGAACCACATCTTCCGCCGCGATTACCTCATCCAGCAGGAAGGTCAGTATAAGGGTGCTCCTTTGCGTACCAAGGCAGGCGGCAGATGGCTTAACGGCTACAGCGATCACCTGCCGGTAGTGATGTACCTGGTGAAGGAAAAGAAGTAGAAAATGGTTGAAAATCATCCTTTTGAGCCGTGGCTGCCCGATAATGCGCGGCTGCTGATGCTCGGCACGTTTCCGCCTGCAGAGAAGCGGTGGTGCATGCCCTGGTATTATCCCAACTTCCAGAATGATATGTGGAGGATATTCGGGATAATCTACTTCCAGGATAAGTTCCATTTCGTGGATGTAGAGAAGAAGACCTACCGCCTCGATGCTATTAAGAAATTTCTCAGGGAGAAGGGCGTCGCCATCTATGATACCGCACAGCAGGTGATACGCACCAAGAATACGGCATCCGACAAGGACCTACAGATCGTGCAGCCCGCCGATCTTGACGGCATGCTCCGCCAGCTGCCCCATTGTAGGGCGGTGCTCACAGCCGGCCAGCTTGCTACGAAGGTATTTTCAGAACACTTCGGCATCAAGGAAAAGCCTGAAATGGGAGGTTATGCAGAATTCCAGTTCGAGGGACGCAGTCTCCGTCTGTACCGCATGCCCTCCAGTTCCCGTGCCTATCCTATGGCAGTGGAGAAGAAGGCTGAATTCTACCGCAAGATGTTTGATGAAATCTTATAGAAGAATAATAGAATATGAAAGATAAAGTGACCGTTATTGGCATTGCGGGAGGCACAGGCTCCGGCAAGACCACTGTGGTGAAGAAACTTGTAGAAGTGCTGCCGCCTCATTATGTGGCTGTGGTGCCCCTCGATTCATATTATAACGATACCTCGCAGATGACCGAGGAAGAACGTCATCAGATCAACTTCGACCACCCGTCGGCATTCGATTGGAAGCTTTTGCACCAGCAGCTCGCTGATCTGCGTGCTGGCAAGGCGATAGAGCAACCCACCTATAGTTATATCAAATGCAACCGTGAACCGGAAACGATTCACGTTGCCCCCAAGCCGGTTGTGATCATCGAAGGCATCATGACGCTGGTGGACAAGAAGTTGAGAGACCTGATGGACCTGAAGGTGTTCGTGGATACCGATGCTGATGAGCGCCTGATACGCAACATTCAGCGTGATACCATCGACAGGGGTCGCACCGTATCGATGGTGGTAGACCGATACCTCAAGGTCCTGAAGCCGATGCACGAGCAGTTTATCGAACCCACCAAGCGCTATGCTGACATTATCATTCCACAGGGTGGCGAAAACCTCAAGGGCATCGGTATCCTCTGCAAGTATGTAGAGGGACTGATAGAGAAATAAAAATATTTTTGCTCAAGCATTGCATTTCTTTAATGCAAAACAAAGTTTAATTAGGAAACAGGGCGGCCTTCTTCGTGAAAAGAGGTCCGCCCGCTTTGTTTTTATCCCGGTCGGGCTATTCAAGTATTTCAGTTTGCTAACTCAAGTAGTTCTGTTAGCTGATTCAGCCGTCTCAATAAGCCTACGGATACGTCTGCGCTAGCCGACGCAGTAATATCTGTAACCCGACGCAGTAATATCCGTACCCCGACGCAGTAATATCTGTATCCCGACGCAGTAATATCTGTATCCCGACGCAGTAATATCTGTATCCCGACGCAGTAATATCTATATCCCGACGCAGTAATATCCGTACCCCGATGCAGTAATATCCGTGAGCCAGCGCAGCACAACGTGTGGTCCGTTTTCGCCAGGTCCCATAACCATTTTCTGCAAAGATCTTCTTGCTTTTTGCAAGAAGATAAGCTGAAAAACGTGATAGATGAAGGCTATTAGTGACGGATAGCGTGATGGATATTGTAAATATTTTGTCCATCCATCACGCTTTTCTAAATAGATAATTCTCTTATTATCAGGTGATTAACATTTTGAAAAGAGAAAAAGTGAGGGATGTGAGGGATAAAACTTAAAAGATTATTCCTCTTCCTCCTTCTCAAAAGCCTCTACGAAAGGCTGGTGGAAACTCTGGAAGATGCGGAGATACTCGGCTCGCACCTCATCACTCTCCTCAAAAAGATTCAACTCGCCACGCTTGTGAGCCTTCAGCATACTGCTGTAACGGCGAATCTTACGCTTGTAGTTCCTTGCCATCAACGCATCTGCCTGAACAGGATTCTGACTGACATACGAAAAGGCACAAAGCTGCTTCATGAACATGTCGAACACCGGATTGTCATGACTCCAGTCGTCCTCACTCAGCCAGAACCACTGGAAATGATACTTCTGCTCCAGTGCCATCAGATGCTGCCCCAGCTCGTCAATCTCCATGCCCTTCTGCATCTGCTCCTCAGCAAAAGCTACCAGAGATGCCGCATCTACATTCAACTCAACCTCGTGAGACAGCGTGGTGCCCTCAACCTGAATGCGCCAACGGTGATTCCTGTTCTTGATGAGCGCAGAATTCGTGTTCATCAGCAACTCAGACAGTTTGCCCTCGGTAGGAATCTGATCTACTACCGAAAGACGGTCGCGCTGGTTGCGAACCACCAGCTGATGGTCCTCATGGCGCAAAACACACATGTAAACCAGCCTATTGCTGTCGAGCTGAAGGGTGAAACGGTCGTTGTTGTCATCGCCCACAAATTCGTAGGTGTAGTCATCCACCTTATCCTGCGGAATGCTCAGCTCGCCATGCACCTTGTTGCCCTCGGCATCGTAGAGCGAGAAACCGATGTAAGGAATCTGAAGGCGGAGGACAACCGGATTGCCGCCGTCCTCAGGAATCAGGGTAACAGCCAGTCCGTCATCGCCGAAATCATCCTTGCGGCATACGAATCCGTCATCCGTCTTCTCAGCCTTCTCCACCTTCACCTCGCCGTGGCGCCACCAGAAATCGAAGGTGATGGTCTGGTCGTCCTCAGCGGCTACACGGATGAAATCCTCGATGTCCTGACCCAGGTAAATCACCTTGGCAGGCTCAATCTCCTCATCGTCATCGCCCAGCGCTCGCACCCACATCTCGCCCGGAACAGGATCATCTTCCCATTCGGCATCAGCAGGGGCTGCAGTAGATTTGAAAACGAGGAAAACCATTCTTTCTTCTTCCCTCGTGCCATCTTCGCGGCACGTGAAGCACTTCGCCTCCTTAGGGATGAAGAATGGGGTTAACAGGTACGGGTTTTTGCATAATGCGGTATACTCTACCTCGGTCCATGCCGGGAGAGCGTGTGTATTTGTCTTGTCTGTCATATTCTCTTGTTGCATATAATTCTTGAGTTGGTCCTATTTCTTTTCATCATCCGGCGTGTGTGGCAGGACGAGGGGGATGTTGATCCCAAAAAACGGTTGCAAAGGTAATGCAAAATCGAGACACTACAAAATATATCACCTATTTTTTTAATTATTTTACGATTCAATATTTGGTGCTTCCAAAAAATAGTTGTAGTTTTGCATCTGAAATAATGAATAGAAAGATGAAAGTCAAGACAATACTCACACTGGCGCTAGCCGCCACAACCCTCGCAGCATGTCATAGGGGAAAGAAACCACCACGTATGGACAATTCGAAACTCGCCATCAGCCTCTCGAAACCGGCAAAGGGCGACAGGGCTATCTACGGACTTGCCTGCCTGGGCTGCTCGGATACCGCGCTGGTGCTGCTGCCCAACGGAGGCGGCGACCCCGTAAGATACAACATTCTGGATGCCACTCGCAACCATCAGGTGTTTGGAGATATAGAGGTGGGCGACTGGGTTTGCGTGATGCCATGCGAGGAGAAGGATGAGAAGAACCGTGCCGACATGGTGATAGACCTGGACCAGCTGAAGGCCACCTGGACCTATCCGGTGATGCCGAAGTTGCGCGATGTATCGCATCTGAGCAAGCGCCAGCAGGCGAGAATCCTTGCCAATATGCCCGACAGCATCGTAGAAACCTATATGGTGCCGCGCCAGTATGGCTTCACCCTGAAGCGCATGAGCGAGGCGATGGCCGTGGGCAGGGTGATGATAAACAAAGATGTGGACGACGACAGCCCGGTAGAATATCCTGATGTGCCTCAGTATACGGAATGGCATGCCTATAACGGCAAACTGATTCTTGTGCAGGGCCGCCGCGAGTTGGAGGGCGTGGTGATCAACGGAAAGACGAAGCGCGATACCTTCACCTTTGTATATATGAAGGGCGACAGTCTGGCTCTCTCTGATCGTGAGGGCCGCATCCAGGGT
>ENA-UEQL01003141-UEQL01003141.1-human-gut-metagenome-genome-assembly--contig:-NODE-3141-length-10399-cov-3.918524_pt1 | contig 10399 bp, 9 predicted proteins | sample MGYA00242905_ERZ507926 | MGnify/ENA primary metagenome ERZ507926 (study PRJEB26167, sample SAMN06115531) | human gut metagenome | host: Homo sapiens | place: China:Henan | collected 2015-09-09 | study...
GCTGTTTTGACCAGTGTCAGGACGATGCGCGGGTCGTCTGTTTTTGTGCGCAGGAATTCCGTGACGGACGTGATGTTCTCCATCAGACCGGCCACGTCGCGGAACGTGTGATGATTGATCTTTTGCAGAATATAGCGGCGGCCGCTGGCCGTGACGGCCAGATACGTCGCGTTGATATGCCCGCAGCCATACGGCTCGCCGGAGACAGGCTCCGCGTCCAGGCGGAAGCCGCGCAGAATTTCAAACAGCGCTTCGCTCATCTCATTGCTCCTTTTTCGTCTTTTCTCCATCTTATCCTCCCCCGCTGCGGAAGACAACAGGTTTTTCGGATTTGTGCAGGATCTGATAAAATTCAGGCAGAATTTGAAAAAACAGTTGTCTGCGGTGCGAAATTGTGGTAAAAAGGATACAAAGGAGGCGGTCATTTTGCAGATCAAAAATCTTTCCGCCGCACAGGTGCAGCCGTTCGGCGAGATCCTTTCCGCAGAATCGGAGCTGCTGCCCCCCTGCGCCGAGCGCTGGCAGATCCGGCCCGGCGCGGACGTCAGGGAGCTGCGCGCGGACGGGCCGGTCGTGCTGGACTATGTTTCGGGTATGCCGCTGCTGGTGATCTATGAGAAGGACGCGCGGAGCGTCTATTATCTCGACCGGGTGCTTGCGCTGCGGCCGGGCGTGCGGTTTTCCATCGCGGCGCTCGGCAGCGGCTGCGAGGTCGACTGCCGCGCGCGGCAGCCGGGACTCGTGCAGCTGCTCGCGTGCCACCCGGCGGGGGAATTCTCCGGCACGGGGAGCGAACTGAAGCTGGAGCGGCTTTACACATTTTTTTATCAGGAGTGCGCCAGCGATTTTTATTTTCGCGGCGAACAGCACGAGGCGTTTGAGCTGGTCTATGTCGACCGGGGTGAGCTGCACAATCTGGCCGGAGGCGCGGATGTGCTGCTGCGGCAGCAGCAGCTGATGCTCATCGGACGGAACGTCTGGCATATGCAGTACGCCGACCGGCCGGTCAGCTTCCTGACCGTCTCGTTCCGCGCGGCGGAGCTTCCCTGCTCACGCCTGACCGGGCGGGCGCTCAGCTTAACGGCCCGGCAGATCGGGCTTGTCCGGCAGATGCTGGAGGCGCACGGCGCGGAGAGCTACGCATACGACTGCGTGGAGAGTCTTCTGAAGCTGCTGCTGGCCGATCTGCTGCGCGGTCTGGACCGGCAGCCGTCCGCCGACGCCGCGCAGCCCCTGCCCGCGACCAGCCACACCGAGCGCCGCATCGTCGACCGCCTTGTCCAGCTCATCTCCGCGCGGGCCGGGGAAAAGCTCAGCCTGCAGGCGCTTGCCGACGAGGCGCACATCAGCACGACATATCTGCACCGCCTGTTCCGCTCTCAGCTCGGTATCTCGCCGGGGGCGTATATCGCAAAGATCCGGATCGAGGAAAGCAAGCTCCTGCTGCGCGGCGGAGCGCTGTCCATGGGCGAGATCGCAAAAAAGCTCGGCTTTTCCAGCCAGCAGCACTTTTCCCGTCAGTTCCGCACCGTCACGGGCATGACGCCGTCCGAATACGTGCGCAGCCTGCGCTGACAGGCGGGGACGCGTTGCGCAGATCGCCGGATTTAACTGTTGTTTTTTTCTGTGCAGCGCGGCATAATACATTATATATTATATTGGAAAGGGAGTTCTTTTTATGGAATCCATCCGTGGGTATTTCAAAGCGCTCAAGTGGCGCAGTCTGATCGTCGCGTTTTCGGCGATTTTGCTGGGTCTTCTGTTCATCCTGACACCGCAGGCGTCGGCGGACGTGATCTGCTACGTGGCTGGCATTTTGCTGCTGGCCTCCGGCATTGCGGCGGTCATTTCGTATCTGGCCTCCGGGCGGCTGTTCGGGTCGTATGCGCTGGTGTCGGGCATCGTGCTGCTGGTGTGCGGCGTGTTCTGCCTGCTGCGGCCGGAGGTCATCCAGGGGCTGCTGACCGTCATTTTTGGCGTGTTTCTGGTCATCGACGGCATGGTCACGCTGCAGGACGGCATTGACTGCGCGCGGGCGAAGCTCGGCGGCTGGTGGGTGCTGGCGGCGCTGGCCGTCATCACGATCGCGCTCGGGTGCGTGATCCTGTTCGGTAAATTCGACTCGATCATGCTGCTGGCCGGGATCTCGCTGATCGTCGACGGCGTGTTCGACCTCATTGCGACGCTCGCGTTCTCCAAGCGCGTGCGCGAGGCGCGGCAGAAGCTGCACATGTATATTGGCGTTCCCATCATCGACTCGGAGAAGGTCGACGACTGAGCCGGGCGGCGTGCAAAAATCTTTCAACGGGCGCAAAAAATATTTTGTCTGCTGCCGGGAGACATATTGACAGGTCTTCGTGAGTCCTGTACAATGACAGTGGGATTTTTATCCCCACAATCATACAGATTGAACATGATGGAGGAACAAACATGAAAAAGATCATCGCATTGCTGCTTGCAGCGATCATGGTGCTCGGTCTGGCTGCCTGCGCATCCAAGACGGAGCCCGCCGCCGATACCACCACTGCTGAGCCTGCAGCGGAACCGGCGGAAACCACCGAAGAGACCCCCGCTGCCGCGGAAGAGACCCCGGCCACTGAGGAAGAGGCTCCCGCTGCGGACGACGTGAAGCACGTGGTCTACATCGTCAACGGCAACCTGGGCGACAAGTCCTTCTTCGACTCCGCGCAGGCCGGCATCAACAAGCTGATCGACGACGGCCGCATCACCTGCGACACCATCGAGCTTGGCGGTCTGGACGAAGACCAGCCGAAGTGGCTGTCCACGCTGTACGACGTTTCCGAGTCCGGCGAGTATGACCTCGTCATCTGCGGCACCTACCAGATGCCCGATTACCTGAAGGAAGTCGCCACGCAGTATCCCGATCAGCTCTACCTGATCTTCGACGACAACACCTATGCCGGCAACAACTCCAACGTTGTCAACATCACCTACAAGCAGAACGACATGGGCTATCTGGTCGGCACCTACGCCGCCTGCATGACCACTGACACGAACCTCGACAAGATCAACGAGGACGCAGTCGTCGGCTTCGTCGGCGGCGTTGACTCCCCGGTCATCAACGACTTCCTGACCGGCTTCATTGAGGGCGCTCTGGCCGTCAACCCCGACATCAAGGTCGACACCCGCTACACCAACGACTATGTCGATACCGCAATCGCCAAGGAGTTCGGCTACTCCATGATCAACGACAACAAGTGCGACATCATCTGGGGCGTTGCCGGCAACGCGGGCAACGGCGCGGCTGAGGCTGCTCTGGAGACCGGCAAGGCATGGTTCATCGGCGTCGACTCCGACCAGGAGCTGACCTTCTCCGACGACCTTGCAGCGCTGACGCTGACCTCCGGCCTCAAGAACATCGGCAACTCCATCATCTGGATCTTCGACCAGTGGGATGCCGGTAAGACCTACTGGGGCACCGAAGTCCAGCTCGGCCTGGCCGAGGGCGGCGTCGGCATCGTGACCGACAAGAACTACGACAAGTACGCTTCCGCCGAGACCAAAGCCGCCGTTGAGGCTGCACAGGCCGGTATCATGGACGGCAGCACCAAGGTCGACACCGCGTTCGACGCCAACTTTGACGTCGCCGCGCTGCGCGACTCTGTCAGACCGTAATTTCGGTTCTTTCCGGGGAGACTCTCTGAGTCTCCCCGGAACATGCGGTAAAAAGTAATAGTGAATAAGGAATAAGCGACGTGGCGCATTCAGCGCGGCAATTTTGTCGCTTCTTCAGGATTCACTATTACTTATTGCTTTTTATGCGCACAACTTTTTCTGAAGAAAGAGAGGAACATATCGTATGCCAGACGAAAAAACCGGCCGTCCGGACGAGCAGTATGTCGTCCAGATGAAAGGGATCACCAAGGTGTATCCCAACGGTGTCGCGGCCAACCAGGGCGTGGACTTCTTCCTACGCAGAGGCGAGATCCACGCGCTGATGGGCGAAAACGGCGCCGGCAAATCGACGCTCATGAAGATGCTCTTTGGTCTGGAGCAGCCGACGAGCGGCGAGATCTGGGTGAACGGCGAAAAGCTGTCGCTCACCTCCCCTACCGTCGCCATCTCCCACGGGATCGGCATGGTGCACCAGCACTTCATGCTCGTGCCGAGCCTGACCGTGGCGGAAAACATGGTGCTCGGCATGGCGCCGCGCAAGGGTCTTTTCATTGACCACGCGAAGGCCGTCGCCATCACGAAGGAATACGCGGAAAAATACAACCTGCACGTCGAACCTGAGGCCAAGGTCATGGACATCCCGGTCGGCATGAAGCAGAAAGTCGAGATCCTCAAGGCGCTCGTGCGCGGCGCAAAGATCCTGATCCTCGACGAGCCGACGGCCGTTCTGACCACACAGGAGACGGTCGAGCTGTTCAAGGAGCTGCGGAATCTGAAGGAGCAGGGCTACACGATCGTCTTCATCTCCCACAAACTCAACGAGATCATGGAGATCACCGACCGGCTGACCATCATGCGCGGCGGCCGCTCGATGGGCGTGTACAACACCTGCGATGTGACAAAAGAGGAGATCTCCCGGCTGATGGTCGGCCGCGACGTCATTCTGAACGTGCAGAAGGACAAGGCGCAGCCGACGGACGTGGTGCTGCGCGTGCGGGACGTGGAATACGTCAACGAGTGGCACAAGAAAATGCTCGACAAGATCTCCTTCGACGTGCGCCGGGGCGAGATCCTCGGCATCGCGGGCGTCGAGGGCAACGGCCAGAAGGAGCTGGTCGACATGCTCTTCGGCTTCCTGACGCCGAACGCGGGCAGCGTCACGGTGCAGGAGGAGAACATCCTCGGCCTGCCGCAGCAGAAGCTGCGCAGCAAGGGCATCTCGCTCGTGCCGGAGGACCGGATGCTCTACGGCATCGCCGCCTCCGCCTCGATCGAGGAAAACCTCATCTCCGACCGCTCGGCGGAAAAACGGCTGAACCACGGGCCGCTCTTTAACATGAAGGCCATCCATGAGGAGGCCGACCGGCTCATCGAGGACTATACGGTCCTTTGCAAGTCGCGCAAGCAGCAGGTCGGGATGCTCTCGGGCGGCAATATCCAGAAGGTCGTCGTCGCGCGTGAGTTCTCCGGCGATCCGGTGCTCATCCTTGCCGACCAGCCGACGCGCGGCATCGACGTCGGCGCGACGGAGTTCATCCGCAAAAAGCTCGTCGAGCTGTCTCGCTCCGGCATTGCGGTGCTGCTGATCTCGGCAGATCTGGCGGAGGTCATGGAGCTGTCCGACAGTCTGATCGTCATGCACGGCGGCAAAATTGCCGCGTATTTTGAAGACACCTCCACCCTCACCGACGATGTGATGGGCGAATACATGCTCGGGCTCAAGACCCAGAGCGAAGAGGAAATCAGGAGGGTTTGCCATGACTAAGAAACGTCAGATCCTGTTCTCCGTGATCCGCGGTCTGCTCGCCATTCTCATCGCGCTGCTTGTGGCGACGCTGCTGATCTTCCTGTCGGCAGACGGAAGCAGCTTCTCCGAGAAGCTTTCCGCCACCGGCGACGCATTAAAGCAGCTGCTCGTCGGCCCGCTGTTCCGCATGGGACGCAGCGGCACCACCTTTGATTTCAAGCGCCTGACCGACATTCTGGCCTCGATGATCCCCATCATCTTCACCGGCCTTTCCGTCTGCGTCATGTTCTCCGCCAACCAGTTCAACCTCGGCGCGGAGGGCGGCATCATGCTCGGCGCGTTCACGACCGGCATGGTCGCGGTCTATGTGCCGATGGCGGCGTTTTTGCATCCGGTCGTGGGCGTTCTGGCCGGCGGTCTGGCTGTTGCCGCGATCATGCTGCTGCCCGCGCTTTTAAAGACCAAGCTGAATGTGAGCGAAATGGTCTGCTCGCTGATGCTCAACTACATCATCATGTATCTCATCAAATACCTGATGAACACGTATCTTGCCGACAAGACCAAGGGCCAGATCCAGTCGTATGAATTTCTGGAGACGTCCAGGATCGCGCCGCTCATTGACAACGGCTCGAAGCTCTCCTGGGGCTTTGTCATTGCGATCGCCTGCGTCGTGCTGATTGGCCTTTTCATGTTCAACACCCGCTGGGGCTACACCATCCGCATGATCGGCATCAATCAGGCGTTTGCCAAATATTCTGGCATGAAGGTCGCGACCGTGATCGTGCTGTCGCAGGTGCTGGGTGGCTTCCTGGCCGGTATCGGCGGCGGCATCGAGATGCTTGGCCGGTACCCGACGTTCTCGTGGAGCTCGCTTCCCGGCTACGGCTGGACGGGCATCACCATTGCGATCCTCGCGGGCAACAATCCGTGGTTCGTACCGTTCGCGTCGTTCTTCATGGCGTATCTCACAAAGGGCTGCGAGCTGATGGCGACGTATGCAAACGTACCGTCGCAGCTGATCGATATCATTCAGGGCGTCATTTTCCTGTTCTTCGCCGCCGAGCAGTTCCTGTCCAAATACCGGCAGAAGCTGGTCGTCAAGACGGCGCAGGAGGAGCTTGCCGCGAAGGCTGCGCTCGAAGCGCAGAAGGGAGGTGCCGAGCGTGCTTGATTTTCTGAAAATGCTGCTGACGCCGGAGTTCTTCTTCTCCATCATCCGCATTTCCGCGCCCATCCTGTTCGCAACGCTGGCGGCCATCGTGGTTGAAAAGGCGGGCTTCTGCAACATCGGTCTGGAGGGCCTGATGATGTTCTCCGCGCTGACCGGCTCGCTCGTGTCCTATTATGCGCACAGCTGGGTCTGGGGATTGCTTGCCGCGCTGGCCATCGGCGTTCTCATGAGCCTGATGATGGGCTTCTTCGCCTTCCAGCTCAAGACCGATATCACGCTTGTCGGCATCGCCGTCAACATGATGGGCTCCGGCGGCACGCTGTTTTTGTGCAAGGTCATCACGAACCTGTCCGAGGGCACATCCATGGCGTCCTCCACCGGTTTGATCACCTCAAATCTGCTGATCCCGAACATCAACATTCCGCTGATCGACAAGATCCCCTTCCTGGGCAGCATCATTTCGGGACACAACCTGCTGACGTGGATCGCGTTCATCTGCTGCGCGCTCACGAACGTGATGCTGTATAAGACGAGCCTCGGTCTCAATATCCGCGCGGTCGGCGAAAACCCGAACGCGGCCAGCTCCGTCGGCGTTTCCGTGCTGAAGATCAAGTACATCGCCATCGGCTTCTCCGGCCTCATGTGCGGCTTCGGCGGCGCGTTCATGTCGATGTACTACGCAGCCGGATGGTCGCTCGACATGGTCGCAGGACGCGGCTTTATCGCGCTGGCTGCACAGGCCATGGGCGGCGGTGAATGCCTCGGCGGTATGCTGTCCTCGCTCGTGTTCGGCTTTGCGCAGGCGCTGGGCATCAAATTCTCCGCCGTCGGCCTCGACTCGAACCTCGCCTCCCCCATCCCCTACGCCGTTACCATCATCGGCCTTGTGATCTTCTCCCTCGTGCGGCGCAGCCGCGCGAAGAAGCTGCACTCGGCTGCCGCGCTCAAATAAGGAGGGCTTTATGTCCGAACACAAAAAGATCCCCGTCATTCTCGACGGCGACCCCGGCCATGACGACGCCATTGCGTGGGTCCTGGCGCGGGCCAGCCGGGATCTCGGGATCCTTGCCGTAACGTCCTGCTGCGGCAACCAGACGATTGAAAAAACGACCTATAACGCACTGCGCGTCTGCACGCTCATCGGCCTGCACGCGCCGGTCGGGAAGGGCTGCCCGCATCCGCTTCTGAACGACGTGATGAACGCGCCGTCTGTCCACGGCGAATCGGGCCTCGACGGCCCGGCGCTGCCGGAGCCTGCGTTTGAAGCCTCTGCGCTTTCCGCGCCGGAGCTGATGGCGAAGGTGCTGCGCGAATCGCCGGAGCCTGTCACCATCGTGGCGACCGGCCCGCAGACGAACGTTGCGGCGCTGCTGCTGGCGCACCCGGAGCTGAAATGCAAAATCGCCCGCATTTCCCTGATGGGCGGCGGCATCGCCACCGGCAACTGGACGCCTGCGGCGGAATTCAACATTCTCGTCGACCCGGAGGCAGCACGGATCGTATTCACATCCGGCGTCCCCATCACAATGGCCGGTCTGGACGTGACGGAAAAGGCGCTGATCATGCCGGAGGATTTTGAGCGCGTGCGCGCGCTCGGAAATCCGGTCAGCGATATCGTTGCGCAGTGGCTGGAGTTCTTCTACCGATTCCACCGCTCCATTGGCTACGCTGGTGCGCCGATGCACGACCCGTGCGCGGTCATGGCGCTCATCCATCCCGAAATTTTCACCATCCGGCCCATGTATGTCCAGATCGAAACAGCGGGCGAATACTGCCGCGGCACGACCGTGGGCGATCTGCTCGGCTTCTCCGGGCACGCGCCGAATGCGGACGTGCTGATGGACGTTGACCGGGGCCGCTTCGCCGATCTGCTGGTCGAAGCCATCAAATTCTACGGGGAGGCAGAGGCATGACAACCAAACAGATTCCAGTCTGGATCGACTGCGACACCGGCACGGACGATTCCGTTGCGATCATGCTGGCCCACGCGCTGCCGGAGCTTTCGGTCGTCGCGCTGTCCGCCGTGGCGGGCAACAGCCCCCTCTACAACACCTTCCCGAACACACGGCGCATCGTGCATCTGCTGGGCGCCGATTATCCGGTCTATCCCGGCGCGGAGCGCCCCCTTGTGCGGGAACCGCACGTGGCCGGCAAGTTCCATGGCGAAAACGGCCTCGGAGATGTCGAGCTGCCCCTGCCGGACTGTGCGCCTGAAACCACGCCCGCGTGGGACGCACTCTATGAAGCGGCGAAGCGGATGCCGGGCGAATTGCGTCTGGTCGCGACCGGGCCGCTGACAAACGTGGCCATCGCGCTTACAAAATACCCGGAGCTGAAAACTCTGCTGCACTCCATCGCCCTGATGGGCGGCGCAGCCGTCGGCGGCAATGTGACGCCTGCGGCAGAGTTCAACATTTACGACGACCCGGACGCGGCGCAGATCGTGTTCAAATCCGGCGTGCCGCTCGTCATGTGCGGTCTTGACGTTACGATGCAGGCCGAGCTTCGCCCCGCAGACTGGGACGAAATGGCCGGATACGGCAATCGCTGCGGCAGCCTGGTACGCGAGCTGTTTGCCTGCGCGTGGAGCGCGGTGCAGACCGTTGGACTCACAGGCGTCGCGCAGCATGATTCCTGCCCTGTCCTGTATCTGGCACACCCGGAGCTGTTCGAGGGAAAAATGGCGGGCGTTTTCGTGGAAACGCAGGCCGAGCTTACGCTCGGCAAGACCGTCACCGACCTGCAGAGCGACAAAAAATTCGAGCAGAAAAACGCGCTCGTGCTGCTGAAGCTCGACCGCGAAGCATTTATGCAGCTCCTGAAGGACTGCATCCGAACACTTCCGTAAATCCGCAAAACACCCCGTATGTCAGACATACGGGGTGTTCGTTTTACACCACCGCCCCTTACCGCGCGCGGTGCGGCAAGGGGCGGCTTTGAGTGAGATTATCTATCGTGCTCCCGCACTCATTTCAGCTCTGCGGCAAATGTGATGCGGTTTTCCTGCACGCTGGCGCGGATGGTGCCGTGGTGGGCTTCTGCGATGCTCTTGGCGATGGAGAGGCCGATGCCGAAGCCGCCGGTCGCAGCGGTGCGGGAGGCGTCCGGCCGGTAGAAGCGGTCAAACAGGCGGTCCAGCGGCCCGTCCGTGTCAAGCGTCAGGGTAAAATAGCGCATGGAATACTGTGTTTCCTGATTGAACGGCCCCTTCGGCGGCTCCTGCGGCTGCTGCATGGACCGCACCGCGTCCGGGCCGGACTGCGGCTTCCCGGCAGGCGCGCCGGGGTCCGGCCCTTCGCAGATGAGGTCGAGCATATCGTTGATATCCCGGTTCGTGGATACGAAAAAAGATTCTTTTCAAAAAACACGCCGAGCGCCTCGGCCAGATCTGCCTCGTCCTCCGCAGGCAAAAGCCGCATACCGCCGCCTCCTCTTATGTTCTGTTTTGATTATACAGGCACTTTCTGTGAACCGCAAGCGTCAGAGCTCTTCTTTGTCTGACGTGCGGGCGCAGAAGATCGTGCTGCAGAAGCTCTGCAGCGATGCCGGGCAGCACGGAGGCCGCCGAGCACAGCAGGAAGATCGCCGGCATTATTTCCGAGGTAATGATCGAATCAAGCACAGAACATGACCTCCTTTATGGCCCCAGCATAGCAGACGCACCTAAAGCCAGCCTAAAGGATCATACGGGCCGCGGCGCGGCGGGCCTGTGTGAAGATCGTCCGCGTCCGAACAGACGAAAAAACGCTGCGAACGAAACTGTTCGCAGCGTTTGGAGCGGGTGACGAGGCTCGAACTCGCTACCTCCACCTTGGCAAGGTGGCGCTCTACCGGATGAGCTACAC
>ENA-UEQL01003143-UEQL01003143.1-human-gut-metagenome-genome-assembly--contig:-NODE-3143-length-10397-cov-4.046996_pt1 | contig 10397 bp, 10 predicted proteins | sample MGYA00242905_ERZ507926 | MGnify/ENA primary metagenome ERZ507926 (study PRJEB26167, sample SAMN06115531) | human gut metagenome | host: Homo sapiens | place: China:Henan | collected 2015-09-09...
TACCGTTTGGAAGGAAAACGAGTAAACGTGTCTGATTGTCAAAGAGACGTTATCGTTTTTCCGTAATTATGTGATATTCGTTAAGAATCGTTTCTAATTAGCAAAATTACCGAAGTGAGAGTGTTTCTCGTTCTGTAATATTGGTGCATCTAGCAAAAATCTGGAAGCGAGAGATGAAGAAAAGTCTTTTCGGTGCGTTGGTGCTTGTCTCAGCGCTTGCCGTTATGAGCGGCTGTTCTGACAAAAATGCGACAACGCAGCGCAAGCCTGTAGAGGTGGCAACAATGGCCGTTACACCAGTGACGGCTATTCGTTGGGTGGATACCTTCGGTCAGACTGAAGGCGCAGAGGAGGTTGAAGTAAGAGCCCAAGTGGGTGGCGTCTTACGCGCACTGAATTTCAAAGAAGGCGAAACGGTCAAAGCCGGTCAAACGCTTTTTGAAATTGAAAAAGATCCCTACGAAGCCTCGTTGCGTCAAGCTAAAGCTCAAACTCGTCAAGCCCAAGCAGAACTCGTCAAAGCCCAACGGGACTATCGAAGAGCTTCCGAACTTATCAAGGTCAATGCTGTCAGTCGTCAAGAATATGACGATGCCAAAACCTCACTTTCTGTGGCACAAAGCGCTTTAGCGTTGGCTCAAGCTCAAGAAAAAAATGCCGCCATTGATCTTGAGCATGCAATGGTTCCGGCGCCGGTCTCAGGTATTGCCGGCAAAAGTGAAGTCAATGTGGGGTCTCTCGGCACAGCAGGAACCACTCTTTTAACCACCATCTTTTACATCAATGATACCTTTCGCAAGATTAAGTTTTTCAAATGTTGCGTATTCACCTCTACTATTGTGAGTAATTTCTCCTTCATCTTCTAATTGATTCAAGGTTTTTACTAATTGAGTAAATTCTTTACTATCTTTTAGATTCAACAATTGAAATATTTGGTTTGGAACCATTGGATGGTATGAGTCACTTTGTAATAGTTTTAAAATTTTTTCGCGCATTTTTCTCACCCCTTTGGAAAATAAAAAGGACTATTAAAAACAATAGCCCTCTTATTTTTTAATTATCTTAATATAACAGCTAAAATAGCTACAACAAAGAAAGCTATTGAAAGCACTGTTGTTATATTGTTAATTACTTTTTCAGCTCCCCTTTGTTTTTGAACAGATGATTTTTCACCAGAAAAAGCACTAGAAGCATTTTCTTTAGATGTTTGTAAAACAATTATCATAATCAAAAATAAAGATATAACTAATAGTAAATAATCGAACCATTGCATAATATGTGGCCTCCTATACGTTATTTTTCTATATATTCAATACTACTTGACTTATTATAGCACATTTTCAAAAATATTTCTAGTAATTTAATAATTATTTTGTAAATTTAGCAATTATTGCATGGTTAACAACATCATCTACGGTTTCTACTGGTATGATATTTAAGCTATTCTTAACGCTTGCGGGGATCTCTTCTAAGTCCTTAACATTATCTTTTGGTATTAAGATTGTTTTTAATCCACTTCGGTGTGCCGCAATTGATTTTTCACGTAAACCACCAATTGGAAGTACTCTACCTCTTAGGGTGATTTCACCTGTCATACCAACGCTATGGTCAACTTTTCGACCAGTAAAGGCTGAAATGATACCAGTTGCAATTGTTACACCAGCTGATGGACCATCTTTTGGTACAGCTCCTTCTGGTACATGAATATGAATATCAGATTTTTTGAATTCATCACAATCAATGCCAAATTTTTCCGCATTTGATTTAACATAACTTAAGGCAGCTTGAGCTGATTCTTTCATGACATCACCAAGTTTACCAGTTAATACGAGTCTTCCATCACCTTTATAGTGGGTTACTTCAACTTGTAAAGTGTCGCCACCAAATTGTGTGTAGGCAAGACCAGTTACTACTCCAACTTGATCTAAGTCATCATTTGCATTGTAAGTATATTTTGGTTTACCAAGATATTCTTCTAAATTGTCAACATCAATATCTACACGTTCAACATGATTCATAAGAATATTCTTAATGGCTTTTCTAATAATAGTACCTAACATTCTTTCTAATTCACGAACCCCAGCTTCACGGGTGTATTCTTGAATTATACGATAGATTGCTTGATCACTTATACTAAAGTATGCTTCATCTAAACCATTATTAAGTAATTGTTTCTTTAATAAATGACGTTTAGCAATTTCAAATTTTTCATATTCGGTATAACTAGATACTTCAACAATTTCTAATCTATCTCTAAGTGGGGCAGGAATATTGTCTAGATAGTTTGCGGTGGCAATAAAGAAAACATTTGATAAATCATATGGTTCTTCTAAATAGTGATCACTAAAGTATTTGTTTTGTTCAGAATCTAATACTTCCAACATTGCACTAGTTGGATCGCCTTTATAATCACTTGACATCTTATCAATTTCATCTAATAAAAATACTGGATTATTAGTACCTGCTTTAACCATTCCTTGTAATATACGACCTGGTAATGCGCCAAGGTATGTACGACGATGTCCTCTAATTTCAGATTCATCTTTGACACCACCAAGTGCTTGTTTTACAAATGATTTATTTAAAGCTTTCGCAATACTTTTGGCAAGTGAAGTTTTACCTACTCCGGGAGGACCTACTAAACAAAGAATTGTTTGAGGATTTTTATGGCTCATAATTTTTACGGCAAGATATTCTAAAATACGTTCTTTTACCATATCTAAACCATAATGTTCTCGGTCTAATTCCGCTTTCGCAAGATTAATATCTTCTGAATCAACTGATTGTTTACTCCAAGGTAAATCAATCATAAAATCAAGGTATTTTCTAATAACCCCAGATTCTGGTGAACTTCCTGGCATTGAAACATAACGATTTAATTCTGTCATCGCTTTTTCTTCAATTGATTTTGGCATACCTGCTTCTTTAATCTTTTTACGGATTTCATCAATTTCAGTTTCACGTTTAGCTTTTTCACCAAGTTCTTCTTGAATTGCCTTCATTTTTTCACGAAGGTAATACTCTTTTTGTGATTCATTAATACTACGTTTTACTTCATTATCAATTTTAATTTCTAATTCTTTGAACATTTGTTCTTTATATAGATCTTCTAATAAATAAGTTAAACGAGTAGTAACATTATCTTCTAATAAATAACGTGATTTAGTGTCACGATTTAAATCAAGATTATGTACAAGTATATCTGATATTTCATCATATGAAAGTTCAGTATTATTAATGTTTATACCTTCTTTCTTAAGAACACTATCTATATTATTTTCAGTTAAGAATTTCTTTATTAAATCATAGGTTGCATCATTTTTCATAGTATCTGAACTAGTCGATGGTAAAGTTACAAAATCAACTAAACAACTACCACTGGTATTATCAATACTATTAATCTTGCAACGTACAATTGTTTGGAATTTTACTCTTCTTGTACCATTGGGACTAGTCATATTTAAAATGATTTTTGCCACAATTCCTACATTATAGTAAAGTACTACTTCGTTTTTATTATTACGGGTACTATAATTTGGAATTAATAATACTACATAATTTTTATATTGTTCAGCATTTTTCAATGCCTTAATGTCGCTATCGATAGCAAAATCTGCTCTTAATCCATTGCTTGGTAGTGGTACTATATCACTTACCACAACTCCTGGTAATTGAGCATCTACAATATCAGTACGATTAAACATTTTGGCTCCTTTCTGATACTATTTAAGCATCTATTAAATGATTTTTTTCTTTAATTATTTGTCCTTTTTGTATAGTAATTTTTTTAGTTCCATCGTTAAATGGTAATTCAAACATCGTATCAAGCATCAAATCTTCAATTATTTTCCGAAGTGATCTTGCACCCGTTTTTTCTTTTATGGCTACTTCCGCAATATAATCAATTGCATCTTCCATAAAGGAAAGTTCAACATTATTAGTTGCAAATAGTTGTTGATATTGTTTAGTAATGGCATTACTAGGTTTAGTTAAAATTAATTTTAACTCTTCTTTGGTTAAGTCTTTTAGTTTAGCAATAACCGGAAGTCTACCTAGTAATTCAGGGATAATCCCAAATTTACGAATTTTTTCAATATCTAATTCAGATTCATTAACTATTTTAGAGTCAAACCCTACACTATATTTCTTTCTTCCATCAAGGCCATCAAACGCTCCTGCACAAATAAACAAGATGTTTGAGGTATCGATTTGTAAGCATTCTTGGTATGGGTGTTTTCTTCCCCCTTGTGGTGGAACATTTACAACATTACCTTCGATAATCTTCAACAAGGCATTTTGAACTCCTTCACCAGATACATCTCTAGTTATTGATGGATTTTCGCCTTTTCTAGCAAGTTTATCAAACTCATCAATAAAGACAATCCCTTTTTCCGCAAGTCTAATATCGCCATCTGCGTTTTGAATTAGTCGCAATAAGATATTTTCAACATCTTCACCGACATAACCCGCTTGGGTATAAACGGTCGCATCACAAATAGCTATTGGAACATTGATGATTTTGGCCATGGTTTTAGCAAGCAATGTTTTACCAACTCCCGTTGGTCCAATCATTAAGATATTAGATTTATTTAGGTTAGCTTCCGGGTGTTTTATTCTTAGATAATGCGAATACAGTGCCACTGATAATATTTTCTTAGCATGTTCTTGACCAATTACTTCTAAGTCAAGTTCATTATAGATCTTTTTGGGGGTTAAATCTTTACAACTAATCTTTTCTCGTAAGTGTTTATTTGATCTTTCTTGTTCTTCAAATTCAACCAAGTTATGATATAATTCTAAACAATCAAAGCAAATACAGGCATTTAAGCCCTCTATTCCTAGATTGTGAATGTTAATTTCGCTGTTACAAAACGAACAATATTTAGTTTTTCCCATATATAGTAATCACGCTCCATAATTATTATGGAGCGATTTTACTTTTTTATGTTTAATATTAAATTTGAAAAATCGACAAATTATTTAGTTTCTTCTTTAGCTTCTTTTGTTACTGCATTCTTTTTTAAGATTTCAATAACTTTATCAGCTTTAACTTTATATGCAACTTGACCAACTTTGTATTGTTTCTTTACAGCGTTAATTTTATCGTTTTTAGCTTTTTCATCGTCTTTTTCAGAAACATTAGCAAGAGTTTGATATTCTTTTTCGATTTCTTCTTGGCTTGCTTCGATGTTTTCAAGTTCCATAATCTTTTCAAGTACTAATTCTTCTAAGAATGATTTACGAATATGTTCTTCAGCAGATTTCTTGAATTCATCCATTGATGCAACCCCACTGTATTGAAGTAACATTTCAACAGGCATACCATATTGTTTTGCTTGCATTTCAACATTGTTTACTTGATGTTCAACTTCAGATTTGATTAGTGATTCAGGGAAATCAGCATATGAGTTTTTGCACACTGCATCAACTAATCCTGTAACAAGATGATTTTCAGCCGCAACGCTCTTGCGTTTCTTTAAATCTTCTTTTACATAGTTTTGATATTCTTCTACTGTATTAACATTTTCAATTTCTAATTCTTTTACTAATTCATCAGTAAGTTCAGGATATTCTTTACCTTTTACTTCATGTACTTTTACTTTAAATAATGCGGCTTTTCCGGCAAGACTTGCATGATAATCTTTAGGGAAAGTAACATTTACTTCAACGTCTTGTTCTGATTTAGCACCAATTAGTTGATCTTCAAAACCAGGGATAAAGGCTTTTGAACCAAGTTCTAATTGATAATTTTCAGCTTTTCCACCTTCGAATGGAACACCATCAACGAATCCTTCAAAATCGATTACGACTGTGTCACCATTTTCAGCTGGTCCATCAACCCTTCGATGTGCTTGGTAGCAATCGGGTCAAGAGCTGAAGTTGGCTCATCCATAAGCAATATATCCGGCTGAAGTGCTAAAGAGCGTGCAATACATAAGCGCTGCTGCTGTCCGCCAGAGAGGAAAGTACCACGCTTTGTCAGCGAGTCCTTCACTTCATCCCACAGACATACGTTGCGCAAGTTACGTTCTACAATCTCATCTTTCTGTGATTTTGACAGATGAATACCGTTCAGGATATATCCGGCCAACACATTGTCGTAAATATTCATGGTCGGAAACGGATTCGGACGCTGGAACACCATACCGATGCGACGACGTTCTTCCATCGGGTGCATCTGAAGCACATTTTCACCATTCAGTAAAATTTCTCCCGTCACACGGATATTCTTGTACAACTCATGCATGCGGTTCACGGCACGCAGCAGCGTACTCTTTCCACATCCAGAAGGCCCCATGATGGCCGTAATCGTATTTTTTTCAATATCAGCCGACACATGCTTTACAGCCATTACGTCGCTGGTATATGATATACACACATCTTTTATTTGAAGAATCGGATCCTTTATATTTTCCATTTCTTTGCAATTCGTTTAGCTAATAAATTCAGACATAACACAAAAGTCAACAGGAACAAAGAAGCTCCCCATATCAGGCTCTGCAAGTTCGGGTCGTTGAAGAACTCCCAGATAAGCAAAGGAACAGCCGACATAGGCTTGGTCATGTTCCAGCTGATAGCGGCTCCACCCAGAGCAGTAAACATCAACGGAGCTGTTTCACCGACTACACGAGAGATGGCCAGCAAAATACCGGTAAAGATACTGCCCAATGCAGAAGGCACCATCACTTTCAGCATCACTCTCCAGTAACTACCTCCCAATGCCAGTCCGGCCTCTTTCAAGGTTTCCGGAAGCACCTTCATGGTTTCTTCCGTTGAACGGATAATCAGCGGAAGCATCATGATGAACAATGCCACACTTCCTGCAATGGCCGAATAACCTTTCATCGGGACAACCACCCAGATGTAAGTAATAATACCGATAATAATGGAAGGAGTACCCTGAAGCAAGTCGGTCAGGTAGCTGACAAACACAGCAAACCAGCTTTTTCTATATTCTGACAGACAGATACCACATAAAATTCCTACCGGGATAGCGACTACAGCAGCCAGCAAAAGCATCAAGAAGGTTCCGATAATTCCGTTTGCAATCCCCCCCGGAATTGCTTCTCCAGCAGAAGCAGCCATCATCGCCTTATAGGCATTCGGAGTAGCCTCGGTGAGAAACGACCAGCCTAACTGTTTCCAACCCTTGATCAATACTTCTCCCAAAATCGCCAGCAAAGGAATCGCTGTCACACCCGACAATACGCAAACCAAAATATAAAGCAAGCGGCTTTTCAGGATACGTATCTTAATATTATTTCCATATAACATAAGCACAAATCTTTTTAGCAGATTACACGTGACGGGCACGACGAATCAAAATCTTTCCGATAATATTAATGATGGCCGTAATCAGGAACAGTAACAAACCGATGGCGATCAGTGAAGAAAGCTTCAAACCGTCTGCCTCGCCAAACTGGTTTGCAATGATACTGGCCATAGTATTACCCGTGGTACGCAATGTGTCCGGCATCTGGTTAGTGTTTCCAATCAACATGGTCACTGTCATCGTTTCACCCAGCGCACGTCCGATAGCCAAAATATAAGCTGAGAAAATACCGGAACCCGCCATCGGGAATATCACTCTCTTGATTACCTCTGCACGCGTAGCCCCCATGGCATAAGCTCCTTCTTTCAGGTCGGAAGGTACCATCTTAATGAATTCGGCACTCAATGAAGCTGCATACGGCACAATCATGATGGCCAGCACAAACGCTGCAGTCAGAATACCGGAACCCTGCGGAGACAAGTTCAAGTGCATGAACACAGTACGAAGTACATAGAAGCCCCACAAACCATAGATAATGGAAGGAATACCTGCCAGCAAATCAATCACCGTACCCAAAACGGCTGCGATTTTCTTTCCACGGAAATACTCACCGGTGAACAGTGCGACAGGCAGTGAAAAGGGAATACACATCAGCAACGCCAGTGCCGTAGTAAGCAGTGTACCCGTAATAAAAGGAAGAGCGCCATAACTTTCTTTACCGGCAGTAGTCACCCAGTCGTCAGAGAAGATAAAATGCCAGAATCCAAACTCCTCGAAAGCGCCGGAAGCGTCAACGGTGAGGGAGTAAATAATTCCCCCACCAATGACCGGTATCACAATAGCCGATAAGATAAGTAAGACTTTAAACAGTTTGTCTTGCATAACTTATTGTCTTATTTATTTAAGAATCGGCTGTCCATCGTATGTCACAGCTTTCAGGTTCTGAAGGCTCTGTTCGATAGCCTTCTTAGGCAGCGGTGCATAGTGTACGGTAGCAGTAGTCTGCTGCACGCTGTCGCTCAACATATATTGCATCAAATCCAAAGTAGCTTTTGCCTGTTCCATAGAACGGTCTGCATAGTGCTGTTCCTTGTAAATCAGCAACCAGGTGAAGCAACTGATAGGATAAGCTCCTGCCGCATCTGCATCGGTAATTGAGCAGCGAGTGTCCTGAGGAATGTCACCGGCAGCTGCAGAGATACTTTCAGTAGAAGGTACTACCAGCTCACCACGTTTGTTATATACGCTTGCGTAAGGAATCTTCTGAGCAAAAGCATATTCAGAACCGATATATCCTAATGAATAAGGAGTCTGTGCGATAATTCCTGCTACGCCCGGATTACCTTTGGCTGCCTGTCCGACCGGGAAATCCACGGTTTTACCTGCACCGTAAGTGTTTTTCCAGTTTTCACTTACTTTTGACAGATAGTCTGTAAAGATGAAAGTTGTTCCACTACCATCTGAACGGTATGCCAGAATGATTTTCTTTGCCGGCAACTGTACATCCGGATTCAGTTTCTGCAGACGTGCATCGTTCCAGTCTGTAATCTTGCCTGCATAAATATCGGCAATCACGTCACCAGAAAGATTCAGTTTAACTACATCCGGCAAGTTGTAAGCCATTACGACAGCTCCCATACAAGTCGGGATGTGTACCACCGGCTGCATTTCAGCCATTTCCTTGTCGCTCAAGAAAGCATCGCTACCTGCAAAGTCTACGATACCGTCTTTCAAGTTGCGGACACCACCGCCACTACCAATACCACCGTAAGAAATCTTGTCACCAGAAGTTGCATTGTAGTTTTCGAAAGACATATTATAAAATGGCAAAGGGAATGTAGCACCTGCACCTGTCAGTTCTACTGATTCACGACCATTAGCTGATTTCTGTCCACCACACGCTGCAAACGACAAAGCCATCGCTCCAGCAATTAAAGGCAAATAAAACTTTTTCATTGTGTTATACATTTAATATAAGTTACAAATCTATGTTATTCATTGAGTTAAATCGCAAACGAAGCATTCAGGTATACATAACTGGCTGTCTTGCCGCCTTCTGTTTTCGGCGACCACAACCGGAAGTTAGGAGCTAACTTGATGTATTTACCTAATTTAAATTCGGCACCTACCATTCCGGCCATACCGTCTTCATCCTTGTTCCAGTCTTTCTCTGAAGAGAGCAGGTCCCAACGACCGAAAAGACTTATTTTCTTGCTTAACTGTGCAGACGCATAAACCGAGAAACCATCCTGATCACAATCAGGCACATATTTCGTGTTGGTCTGGTAGTTGTATTCCGCTGCCACTGAGAAGGCTGTATGCTTATATCCGACAAAAGCAGCCAGATTCGTAATACCTTTTTCCCCTTCTTCTACTGATTCATTATACGAACCGTATGCACGTACCGTCAGGCCCTCAACCGGAGTCAGTGTTACGCCTGCACCATACTGCAAGCCGTCTTTCACCTGTACTTTTTTATAACCTTCTCCGTTGGCTACAATCACATCGGCCGAAACCACCTTGTTAAATTTATAGGCTACTGAAACTCCCAAGTCCGCACTGCTGCCGAACTTATATTCATCCTGGAAAGATTTCATCACATAACGTTTTCCCCAGAAATCTTCCTGAACCTTAAATTGAGTCGTAGTGATTAATCCGGCGTTCAGCGTCCAGCCGTTTTGCTTCCAGGTAATCTGTGCATTTTTCACATATCCGATGCGCTGATGGTCATTTACGTCTTTTGACTGACCGAAATCAACTACCGCCTTCAACTGCAATCCGTGAGGCAAAGCATACTGATAGCCAATATAGGCACGGTCTAGATTAAACCCTCTGTCATCATTGACAGAACCAAAACCAGAATGCGCATCCGAAAATATGGTAATGATGGCATCTCCTTTTTTCTCACCAGGAGCCCGTTCTTCAGGCGCTCCATCTGCAAAGGCAGCACCCACAGTGCACATCCAGATGCTTAACAGACATAAAACTCTTTTCTTTGTTTTCATTTTTCCTATAGACTCATTTTTTTGACACCACAAAGGTCTCATATTAGTGTTACAAACAGATGTCATACGCTTAAAGAAAATGTAACATCCTGTTACATTCATGTTACAAAACAAAAATA
>ENA-UEQL01003144-UEQL01003144.1-human-gut-metagenome-genome-assembly--contig:-NODE-3144-length-10397-cov-3.498062_pt1 | contig 10397 bp, 7 predicted proteins | sample MGYA00242905_ERZ507926 | MGnify/ENA primary metagenome ERZ507926 (study PRJEB26167, sample SAMN06115531) | human gut metagenome | host: Homo sapiens | place: China:Henan | collected 2015-09-09 | study...
CGACGCCAAGGCGGAGGCCGACAAAGAGCTCGGCGACGCGCGCAGGGAACTTGCCGATGCGCGCAAGGAGCTCGACGATGGCTGGAAGGAATACAATGACGGCAAGCAGGAGCTTGCCGATTCGCGCACGAAGCTCGACGATGCCAAGGCCGAGCTGGAGGAAGGCGAGCAGGAATACGCCGACGGCGTGAAGAAATACGATCAGGCTGTGCGCGACTATGAAAAGGGTCAGAAGGACTATGCCGACGGCGTGAAGGACTATGAAAAGGGCGCGCAGCAGCTTGCCGACGGTGAAAGTGAGCTGGAAGCCGGCAAGGAAAAGCTGGACGAGGGACAAAAGCAGCTCGACGCATTGGGCAATACCGTGGCGGGTGCGCTGCAAAACGATCCGAACTACGCCGGCGTGACCGGCGGGACGATCGTTGACGAGCTTGGCCGCGGCGATGAAAATACTGCCGCAGCCACCGACGCGGCGCTCGACAAAATGCGCGCGCAGCTTGAGGGCGGCATCGCGCAGGCACAGAGCACGATCGACACTTTGAACGGTCAGATCGCGAAGCTGAGCGCCGCGCTGCAAAACCCCGCGTTGAGCGACGAGGAACGCGCAGGCTATGAGAAGGGACTTGCCGGGGCGCAGGCAGGGCTTGCGCAGGCAGAGACGCAGAAGGCGCAGATGGAGCAGCAGCTTGCCCAGCTCAAGGATGTCAACTCCGGGAGTATTGCGCAGAGCAAGCAGCAGCTCGATCAGGGGCGTGCGGACTATGAAAGCGGCAAGCAGCAGCTCAGCGCGGGCTACCGCGACCTGCGCGACGGCAAGAAGGAACTCGACAAGGCGAAAAAAGAGCTGGACGAGGCGCCGCAGAAGATTGCCGACGCAAAGCAGGAACTTGCCGACGCGCGCAAGGAGCTGGACGACGGCTGGAAGGAATATTACGACGGCGAGGAAGAATACGCCGACGGCGAAAAGGAACTGGCCGACGCCTACATTGAGCTGACAGACGGCGAAAAGGACTACCGCGAAGGACTGCGCGAGTACGAGGACGGCAAGGCCGAGGCGGACGAGAAGATCGCCGACGCGGAAGAAAAGATCGCCGACGCCCGCCGCAAGGTCGCGGACATTGAAAGCTGCGAGTGGTATCTCTTCAGCCGCAGCTATAACCCCGGCTACACGGGCTATGGGCAGGACGCCGAGCGCATGGCGAATCTTGCCAGCGTCTTCCCGGTGATCTTTTTCCTTGTGGCGGCGCTCGTGTGCCTCACAACGATGACGCGCATGGTCGAAGAGCAGCGCGTGCAGATCGGCTCTTTGAAGGCGATGGGCTACAGCGGCCTTGCCATCTCCCGCAAGTATCTCTTGTACGGGCTTCTGCCGAGCCTGACCGGCGGCGTGTTCGGCCTTGTCATCGGCTATATCCTCTTCCCCAAGATGATCTTTACGGCCTATCAGATCATGTATCAGATGCCGAACATCGAGCTGCGCGCCTACGGCGGGATCTCCGCCTATTCGCTGCTTGCGGCAGTGGCATGCACCACGCTCGCCACGCTCTGGGCGTGCCTTGCCACGCTGCGCGAAACGCCCGCGAGCCTGATGCGCCCGCGCACGCCGAAGGCGGGCAAGCGCGTGTTCCTTGAGTACATCAAGCCCCTGTGGAGACGTATGTCGTTCATCCACAAGGTCACGGCGCGCAATCTTTTCCGCTACCAGAAGCGCTTCTGGATGACGGTCATCGGCATCGGCGGCTGCACGGCGCTCATCATCGCGGGCTTTGGCATGCGCTCATCGCTTCTTTTCACGATGTCGCGCCAGTATGACGAGCTGTTCCACTACTCGGCACAGGTGACGCTTGCCGGCAACGCCCTGCCCGAGGAGCGCGCGGCGGTGGAGGACTTCCTTGCAGGCGACTCCCGCGTTGTGAACTATATCCCCTGTGCGGCCTCGTCCGCCACGGTGGTCACCCCCTCCTATTCAACCACCGCCTATGTCGAGGTGATGGCCTCCGACGAGATCGGCAAGGTCGTGGACCTTTTCGACTACAAGAGCGGAGATCCCATCACAATGGGCGATGAGGGCGTATACATCGACCAGAAGCTCTCCGAGCTTTTGAAGGTCTCGGTGGGCGACACCTTCTTCCTCGACGGCGACGTGCGCGGCGATGTGACGGTCGCGGGCATCTACGAGCACTATACGGGCCACTTCATCTATATGACGCCCGGCTACTATGAAAATGCGCTCCACGCCGACGGCGAGCCGAACGCCTACCTTCTGAACTTCACGAGCGACGATACCGACACCTGCAACGCCATTTTTGAAAAGCTGCTCGACATGAGCGGCGTGGCGACGACCTCGCGCATGCGCGACACGCAGGATACCTACATGCACAGCATGGAGCGCGTGGACTTCGTTGTGGTCATCATCATTCTGGCGGCGGCGGCGCTGGCGATGGTCGTGCTCTTCAACCTTTCGAACATCAACATCACCGAGCGCCAGCGCGAGCTTGCCACGATCAAGCTGCTGGGCTTTTACGACGGCGAGGTCTCGGCCTATGTGTATCGCGAGAACATCGTGCTCACGCTGTTCGGCATCCTGCTCGGCTGCTTTATGGGCCACTGGCTGCACATTTACCTTGTGCGCTCGACGGAAATTGACCTCATGATGTTCGGGCGGCAGACCGCGCCGTCGGCCTACGTGTACGCGGCGATCCTGACGGCGCTGTTCTCGCTGCTCGTCAACGTGCTCGCGCACTTCAGGATGAAGAAGATCGACATGGTCGAGAGTCTCAAGAGCGCGGAATAAAATTTCTTGTTTCAAGGCAGGACAGTGTGCTACAATAAGGGGCGGCAAAAGCCGCCCCTTATTGTCGAAAAAGCGGCATGCCGCTTTTTCGAGGAGAATTCGCTGCGCTTCGTGCCTTGCCGCCCGCAGGGCGGCTGCGACATTGCACCGTCGCGGCATTACGATTCCCGCGCCCTTTCAGGCGCGCCAATCGTGCCGCTTCCTCGAAAACGGCTTGCTGTTTCCGTCACAGACGGCGCTTCACCGTTTTCCGCTCCGCGCAAAGTGTTTTCTGCCAGAAGGTGAATTGCCCCGCAGGGGCAAGAGAGGCTCCCCTGGGGGACGCCCTGACAAAAATGATTGTATGTCTGAATGTCTAACTTGCGCTTCCGGAGAAGCGGGAAGGAGAGTTCCATGGCTAACGAAGATCTTCTGCTGCGGCAGATGCCCCATTCGTTGGAGGGCGAGCAGGCCGTTTTAGGCTCCATGCTCATCGACGAGGGCTGCGTCAAGGACGTGATGGATAAGCTGGTGCCCTCGGACTTCTACCTGCGGCAGAACCGGGAGATTTTCGAGACCATCTACACCATGTTCACCTACGCCCGGCCTATTGACGGCATCACCGTCTGCGAGGAGATGCAAAAGGCCGGGACTTATGACGAAAATACCACCCGCTCCTATCTGGCGCAGCTGATGGAGATCACCCCCACCAGCGCCAACGTGATGGAGTATGTGGCCATCGTTCGGGATAAGGCGTTGCTGCGGGGCGTTGCTCAGGCGGCGGGGGAGATCACGGTGCTGGTGCAGGAGGGCATCGGAGAAGCCGCTGCCATTCTGGAAGCTGCCGAGCAGAAGATCTACGCCGTCCGCCGCGGCCAGAGTGCGCAGGATATGGTGCCTCTGCGGATGGTGCTGCCAGATGTGCTGGACCGGCTCAACGAGATGAGCGAGAGCGAAAGCCGACTTCCGGGCCTGTCCACCGGCTTGTCCGCTGTGGACCGGAAGATCAGCGGCCTGAATAAATCGGACCTGATCCTGCTGGCGGCCCGTCCCGGTATGGGCAAAACCTCCTTTGCACTGAACGTAGCACTGAATGTGGCGAAGTCTGAGAAAAAGACCGTGGCCATGTTTTCGCTGGAAATGTCCCGGGAGCAGCTGGCGACCCGGCTTCTCAGCTCCGAAGCCTGTGTGGAGAACACCCGGCTTGTTACCGGCTCTCTGCGGGAGACGGACTGGGAGAAGATCGCCGCCGCTGCCGGCGTATTGAATAGAGTGGATATCCGTATTGACGATAACCCCATGCTGAGCGTGGCGGATATGAACGCCAAATGCCGCCGGATCGACAGCTTGGGCCTGGTAGTCATCGACTATCTGCAGTTGATGACCTCCGCATCCGGTGGACGCAGCGGCGAGAACCGTCAGCAGGTGGTCAGCGAAATGTCCCGTATGCTGAAGGTCATGGCCAAGGAACTGAATGTGCCGGTGATCTGCCTGAGCCAGTTGTCCCGTGCTAACGAGAAGCGGGACGATAAACGGCCCATGCTGTCGGACCTCCGTGAATCCGGTGCCATCGAGCAGGATGCCGACATCGTAATGTTCCTGTACCGCGACGATTACTATAACGAGGATTCCGAAAAGCGGAATATTGCCGAGTGTATCGTAGCGAAAAACCGTCACGGCGAGACTGGCAAGGTGGAACTGCGGTGGATGCCGGAGTACACCACCTTTGCCACGCTGGAAAACCGCTATGATGAGGATGACTGATCCTCTGACGGCGGTGGAGCTGCCGGAGGGCGGCGCACTGTGCGCCGTGTCCGGCGGACTGGACTCCATGTGCCTGCTGGAAATGACGGTCCGGCAGGGTCAGAAGCAGGGACGGCGGGTAGCCGCTGCCCATTTCAATCACCAGCTCCGGGGGGCGGAGGCGGACCGGGACGAGACCTTCGTCCGGGACTGGTGCGCCGCCCGTGAGATCCCTTTTTTCGCGGGCCGGGGCGATGTCCGGGCCTTTGCGGAGAAAACCGGGCGCACCGTTGAGGAAGCCGCCCGGCAGCTGCGCTATAAATTTTTGGAGGAGACCCGGCGGCGGGAGGGCTTTGGCTGCATTCTGACCGCCCACCACGCCGATGACAGCGCAGAGACCATGCTGTTAAATCTGCTGCGGGGCACGGGCCTGAAAGGGCTGACCGGCATTCCGGAAAAGCGGGACTGTATCCTGCGTCCGCTGCTGGGTGCGACCCGGGCGGAGCTGGCGGCCTACGCCGCAGAACACCGCATCCCCTTTGTGGAGGATTCCACCAATGGGACGGACGATGCGGCCCGGAACATGCTGCGCCATCAGGTGCTCCCGGTTTTGAAGAAGCTGAATCCCAGAGTTGTGGAGAACATGAGCCGCACGGCATCGCTGCTGGCGGCGGATGAAACGGCTCTGGACGCTGCGTGTCGAAAACTGCTGGCCCAATGCGCCGTGACCCCAAACGTTTCCGGAATGATCCCCCTCGCCATGCTGCAAGACGCGCCGGAGGCCCTGCGGGGACGGCTGGTGCTGGCGGTGCTGGCGGCGGTGGCAGGCCATGAAAAGGACTTGACCGCCGCTCATATCCGGGCGGTTTTGACGTTGGACCGGGGCCAGCTTTCCATGCCCTACGGCGTCACGGTCCTCCGGGAGCCGGCGGCGCTGCGCTTTTTCAAGGCGGCGTCTGCGCCGACGGTGCAGGCCGTTACCGTGGGAGAGACCGTCACATTCGGTCAGTGGCAGGTTAGTCTGGCAGAGTCGGCCGGTGAGGGTGTTCTCATTTCCATCTCGGAGATCGCCGACCTGACTGTGACGGCCTGGGACTCCAAGGACCGACTGAACGGCCGCACTGTCAAGCGCCTGTGCGGAGAGCGGGGAATTTCCCCACAGGAGCGGGACCGGCTTCCGGTCCTGCGGGTGAACGGCATCGCGGCGGCGGTGCCGGGGCTGCCTATTCAGGAAAATTTCGCACCGGACCGATATGAGCGGGCGGTGCGGGTGTTATTTTTAAAAGTGACAGAGGAGAACAACAATGAATAGTGAGATGGAGAAAGACATTCTCAAGGTTCTGGTAACGGAAGAGGAGCTGAAGACCCGGATCGCGGAGTTGGGTGAGGAACTGTACAAGCGGTATGAGGGACACCGCCCCCTGTTTCTGGGGGTGCTGAAGGGCTCCTTCATTTTCATGGCTGATTTGATGCGGGCTTCCCAGCTGATGTGCGACGTGGAGTTCATCGCTGTCAGCTCTTACCAGAACGGCACCGTGTCCAGCGGCCGGGTGCAGATCACCCATGATCTCCAGCAGGACATCACGGGCCGGGAGATTGTCATTGTGGAGGATATTCTGGACTCCGGCAATACTCTGGCCTTCCTGAAAAGCTATCTGATGGCAAAGGGCGCCAAGAGCATCTCTATCGTGACGCTGCTGGATAAGCCCTCCCGCCGGGAAAAGGCGGTGGAAGCGGATCTGTCCGGCTTTGTGGTGCCGGACGAATTCGTGGTGGGCTACGGTCTGGATTATGCCCAGCTTTACCGGAATCTGCCTTACATCGGTGTGCTGAAGCCCGCCGTTTACGAAAACACCTGAGCATGACCGGCGATTCCCGGCAGGTGCGGGAACCGTCGCAGCCGCCTGTATGCGGCGATAATACAGAAAGGGGGGATCCCCCGTATGGTAAAAAGAAGACCCGGCGTCAGCATTCTGCCGCTGATGCTGATCGTGATTTTATGTGTCAGCTGGCTGACCCAGCTCAATCAGCGGGATGAGATGACCTATGATGACATGGTGCAGCTTTTTTAGCAGCAGAAGGTGGAGGCCTTCCGCTTTACGGATTCCAGCACGCTGATGTTGCAGGTCAAGGGCAGCGACCAGCCGGTCCGCTGCCGGATCCATGACTATACCCTCTTTTACAGCGATCTCAACGATCTGGTAAAGGAGCAGAAAGCAGCAGGGATCATCAAATCTTACAGCTACCCCCCTCCGGAGGGGACTGACTGGCTGGGGATCATGCTCCCCTATCTGATGATGGCGCTGATGTTCGGCGGTATGTGGTACCTCATGAGCGTCCGGGCACAGGGAGGCATGGGGCCGGACCGGATGGCAAAGTTTGGCTCCGCACAGATCCGTGGTCTCAGCGAAAAGGATAAGCAGGTCACCTTTGCCGACGTGGCGGGAGCCGACGAGGAAAAGGAGGAGCTCCGGGAGATCGTGGAGTTCCTAAAAAATCCAAAGAAGTATATCGATCTGGGCGCCCGGATCCCCAAGGGCGTGCTGCTGGTGGGCCCTCCGGGCACCGGCAAGACGCTGCTTGCCAAGGCGGTGGCCGGCGAGGCCGGCGTGGGCTTCCTGTCCATTTCCGGTTCCGACTTTGTGGAACTGTATGTGGGCGTAGGCGCCAGCCGTGTCCGGGACCTGTTTGAGCAGGCGAAAAAGCAGTCCCCCGCCATTGTGTTCATTGACGAGATCGACGCCGTGGGCCGCCAGCGCGGCACCGGTCTGGGCGGCGGTCATGACGAACGTGAGCAGACGTTGAACCAGCTTTTGGTAGAGATGGACGGCTTTGCCGCCAACGAGGGCGTGGTGGTCCTGGCCGCCACCAACCGGGCGGACGTGCTGGACCCCGCATTGCTGCGGCCCGGCCGGTTTGACCGTCAGGTGTATGTAGGCCTGCCGGATATCAAGGGCCGGGAGGAGATCCTGAAGGTCCACGCCAAGGGGAAACCCCTTGCGGAGGACGTGAGCCTCCGTAAGCTGGCTCAAGGCACTGCGGGCTTTACCGGCGCGGATCTGGAGAACCTCATCAACGAGGGCGCACTGTTGGCAGCCCGGAAGGATCAGCACTTCATCACCATGCAGGATCTGAAGGATGCGGAGATCAAGGTCATCGCCGGTCCGGAGAAAAAGAGCCGGGTAATCCCCCAGCACGAGCGGGAACTGACAGCCTATCACGAGGCGGGCCATGCGGTGGTCATGCACATGCTGCCGGGACAGGACCCGGTGAGCCAGATCACCATTGTCCCCAGAGGTATGGCCGGCGGTATGACCATTTCCCTGCCGGAGGAGGACCGCTCTTACCTTTCCAAGCACTACATGGAGGATCAGATCGTGGGTCTGCTGGGCGGCCGTGTGGCTGAAAAGCTGTGTCTCAACGATATTTCCACCGGCGCCAGCAACGACATCCAGCGTGCCACCGCCATTGCCCGGAAGATGGTGACGGTATATGGCATGAGCGAGCGGCTGGGAACCGTGTCCTTTGACAGCGGCAATGACGAGGTGTTCATTGGCCGTACCATGGGACACAGCCGGGGCTATTCCGAGGCTGTGGCCGCCCAGATCGATCAGGAGGTCAAGGATCTGGTGGACGGCGCCTACCGCCGCTGCCAGGATATTCTGGAAGCGCAGCGGGATAAGCTGGAGCAGGTGGCCCAGTACCTGCTGGAGCACGAGACCATGGAGCGGGACGCCTTCCTGACGGTGTTCGGGGAGAAAACCCATGAACAGCCGGAGAACGTTCAGGCTGCGGACGCCGAGGATCAAGACTAAAGTACACGCCGGGGGAGCTATGCTCCCCCGGCGTTCAGCGTGGCGAAAATATTTGATTTCAATGGTGCGGGGAAACAGGTGAAGCGCCGCCAGTGGCGGATGCAGCGAGCCTGTTTCGAGGAAGGCTCCCAAACAGCGGATACACAGTATCCGCTGTTTGGCTTGAGCCGACGGTGTATCCCTTCTTGGGTTATCTACGCGCCAAGAGCCGCCTTCGGCGGTTGCGCTCCGAAACACGCCTGCGGGCGTAGTCCCGCACACACCCTTTACCCGCAAGGGGTATGCAGCATCCGTAAAGCGGCAGAGCCGCTAACGGCTGCCCTACCTTACCGTCACGGAGAATCTACCACTTTATCGATAGTTTCACACGCCGGAGGAGCATAGCTCCCCCGGCGTTGCATTTTAGGCGGACTTCGTGTATACTGGTAGCAATTTCTGAAACCGAGACGGGCTTGGAAAAGCCTTTGCAAAAAGGAGCGTTTATGTACTATGTGATTTTCGGCCTGCTGGGGGCGGCGCTGCTGGGCGCCGATCAGTGGGTCAAGGCTTGGGTCGTGGGCCATTTGCAGATGGGGGAGACCACTTCTTTGTTTCCGGGATTTCTGGAACTGATGCGGGTCCACAACTACGGCGCGGCGTGGTCCAGCTTTGCCGGGCAGAAGTGGCTGCTGCTGGGTGTCACCGGCGTCATTTTGGCGGCGGTACTGTGGGTGCTGGCCCGAAGAATCGTCCGGCACCCGCTGGGGATCTGCGCCTGCTGCCTGATCCTCTCCGGCGGCATTGGCAATATCATCGACCGGTTCCGGCTGGGCTATGTGGTGGATATGCTCCACTTCCAATTCTGGCCCAGCTATCCTACGTTCAACGTGGCGGATGTGTGCATCGTGTCCGGGGCTATTCTGGGCGCGATCTACTATGTGTTACTCTATGAAAAGCATGACAGGAGGAAAACGGATGGAGCCTCTGATCCTGCAAACGGCCAGTGAGGACGCCGGAAAACGGCTGGACGCATGGCTGGCAGAGCAAACGGAGCTGACCCGCTCCGCCGTTCAAAAGCTGATGGAGGAGGGCCGGGTGACGGCGGCGGGAAAACCCCTTGCTAAAAACACCCGGCTGACCGGCGGGGAAACGGTGTCTGTGGAACTGCCGGAGCCGGAGGCGGTGGACATCGTGCCTCAGAATATCCCGCTGGACGTGGTGTACGAGGACGAGGACGTCATCGTGGTGAACAAACCGAAGGGCCTGGTAGTCCACCCCGCACCGGGACACCCGGACGGGACACTGGTGAACGCCCTGCTGTATCACTGCGGGGACAGCCTTTCCGGGATCAACGGAGAACTGCGGCCCGGCATCGTCCACCGCATTGACCGGGACACCTCCGGTCTCATCATCGCCGCAAAAAACGACTTCGCCCATGTGAAACTGGCGGAGCAGCTTCAGGATCACACGCTGGCCCGGACCTACCGCTGCATCGTCACCGGCAATCTTCGGGAGGATACCGGGACGGTGAACGCTCCCATCGGCCGCTGTCCCGCAGACCGGAAGAAAATGGCTGTGGTGGCCGGCGGACGGAACGCCGTGACCCATTGGACGGTGCTGGAGCGCTATCCCGGTGTGAATTATGTAGAGTGCCGTCTGGAAACGGGCCGCACCCACCAGATCCGGGTGCATATGGCCTACATCGGCCATCCGCTGGCAGGGGACACTCTGTATGGCGGGTCGGACAGCATCCTGTCCCGGCATGCGCTGCACTGCGCTGTTTTACGGTTTACGCACCCGGTCAGCAGACAGGCGATCCGTATCCAGAGCAAACTGCCGCCGGATATGGCCGCTTTGGCCCACAGTGAGGGGCTTTTCAACAACTGGGATCTGCAAGAACTCTGAACCAAACTTTGCATCGACCTTTTTAGGTCATCTAAAAGGAGCAGCAAGATTTTGAATTCCGCGCAAATCGATAAAAAAGGCAAAAAGAAAAATCATTACTGAGGAAGAACAAGCAAGAACTAAGGCTTTCATTGAAGATGATGAACATAAGGTAGAATCAGATACAATATCTAGAAATTTAT
>ENA-UEQL01003145-UEQL01003145.1-human-gut-metagenome-genome-assembly--contig:-NODE-3145-length-10396-cov-3.702587_pt1 | contig 10396 bp, 10 predicted proteins | sample MGYA00242905_ERZ507926 | MGnify/ENA primary metagenome ERZ507926 (study PRJEB26167, sample SAMN06115531) | human gut metagenome | host: Homo sapiens | place: China:Henan | collected 2015-09-09...
CGCGGCGACAGAAAGGGGGCAAACGGGGGAAAACGCGAGGGCGAACGCAGTGAGCGGGAGAGCGTTGTCACCCGTCATAAAAATATAAGGTACTATGACTGAACTTTCTTTTTCCACGATTGTCGTCGGCGCGGGACACGCCGGAATCGAAGCGGCGCTTGCGTCTGCCCGTATGGGCGAAAAAACCGCCGTATTTACAATGAATATGGATCTCGTCGGCAATATGCCCTGCAACCCGTCGATCGGCGGGACCGGCAAGGGGCATCTTGTTTTTGAGCTTACCGCTCTCGGCGGCGAGATGGGCAGGGCTGCGGACAGCGTTATGCTTCAGTCGCGCATGCTCAATGCCAGCAAGGGACCCGCCGTACACAGTCTGCGTATGCAGGCTGACCGCGTCAGATACCGCAATTACATGAAGAAAACGCTTGAAAACACCCCGAACCTGACGCTTGTTCAGTCCGAGGTGGTCGAGGTGCTTGTCGAAAACGGAGCCGTTTCCGGCGTGCGTACCGCCTTCGGCATGACATACCGCGCAAAAGCGGTCATAATCGCGACGGGTACAAGCCTCGGCGGCAGGGTCATTGTCGGCGAGCATGCTTATTCCTCCGGTCCCGACAACACACTTCCGGCGACCCGCCTGACAGCCGCGCTCAGAGATATAGGCGTGAGCATAGTCCGCTTCAAAACAGGCACGCCGCCGCGCGTTCATTCCGACAGCATTGATTATTCCGTGCTTGAACGTCAGGAGGGCGATGAGCCGGCGTTCCTTTTCGCGTCGGACGACTACGGCACGAATCTGCTGCCCTGCTATGTTACCTATACAAACCCCGAGACGCACCGCATAATCCGCGAGAATCTGCACCGCTCGCCGCTTTTCGGCGGCATGATAAAGGGCGTCGGACCGCGCTACTGCCCCAGCATCGAGGACAAGGTGGTGCGGTTTGCCGACAAGGACAGGCACCAGATATTTATCGAGCCGATGGGGCTTGACACTAAGGAAATGTATCTTCAGGGGCTGAGCTCTTCCCTGCCGGAGGACGTACAGCGCGACATAGTTCATTCCATGAAAGGGCTTGAAAACGCGGTCATAATGCGTACCGCGTATGCGATAGAATACGACTGCTCCGACCCGACACAGCTCCGTCCCACGCTTGAATTCCGCGACATCGGCGGACTTTACGGTGCGGGGCAGTTCAACGGAAGCTCGGGCTATGAGGAGGCGGCGTGCCAGGGGCTTGTCGCCGGCATAAACGCCGCGCTGAAAATTCAGGACAGAGAGCCGCTTGTGCTTACCCGTGCCGAATCGTACATCGGCACACTTATCGACGACCTTGTGACAAAGGGAACGAATGAGCCGTACCGCATAATGACGAGCAGGAGCGAATATCGGCTGTATCTCAGGCAGGACAATGCGAAAGCGCGGCTCATGCCCAAGGGGCATGCCGTGGGGCTTGTTTCCGATGAGGAATACGCGCGCTTCCTTGCTGACGAAAAGGCAGTCGGCGACGAGTGCGACCGTCTGCGCCGCGAAAGCATACCCGCGTCAAAAGAGCTTGACGCGCTGCTTGTACGCCGCGGCTATGAAGCAACGGGAACGGGCATACGCAAGGCGGAGCTTCTGAAGCGTCCCGATGTGCTTATAAGCGACATCTACGCGCTTGACGGCACGCAGAACGTACCCGACCACATTGCCCGTCGCGTCTGCACGGAAATTAAATACGAGGGCTACATCAGAAAACAGCTTGCCGAAATCGAGCGTTTCCGCGCACTTGAGGAAAAGCTGATTCCGTCGTGGCTTGATTACAACGACATCAGGGGCATACGCATCGAAGCAAAGCAGAAGCTCATAAAGCAGCAGCCGCGCTCCATCGGGCAGGCAAGCCGCATTTCCGGCGTGTCGCCTGCCGACATATCGGTGCTGCTCATATATCTTTCGGGCGGTAACAGAAATGACTGAAGAAGAACGTAATATATTCAAAAAAACGCTGTCGGAGGCGTCGCCCGTACCGCTTGAAGCGGGTACGCTTGAAAAAATGGCAGGCTTTTGCGACCTGCTTTTTGAAAAAAACAAGGTTATGAACCTTACCGCCGTCAAAACGCCGCAGGCGGCGGCAATACTCCATTTTTCCGATTCGCTCTATGCCCTTACGGCAGGTGAAATCACCGGCAGTGTTCTTGACGTCGGCAGCGGCGGCGGATTTCCCGCGTTTCCCGTGGCGGCGGCAAGCGGGGCGCAGGTTACTGCGCTCGATTCGACGGCGAAAAAGCTGAATTTCATAAAAGAAGCCGCGGCGGCGTGCGGCGTTACGAACATCGGTACGCTTTGCGGCAGAGCCGAGGAGCTTTCGCACAGGGCTGAGTACCGCGAGGCGTATGATACCGTACTGGCACGCGGCGTGGCGCGGCTTAACGTGCTTTGCGAATGGTGTATGCCGTTTGTCAGAGTGGGCGGACGCTTCATCGCAATGAAGGGCAGCCGCGGCGAGGAGGAGCTTGAGGAAGCGCAAAATGCCGTGAAAACGCTGGGCGGCAGAGTGGCTTTGCTGAAAAAATACCGCCTGCCGGACGAAAACCGCGACTATGCGCTTATAATTATCGAAAAAATTTCCGCGACCCCCGAAATGTACCCAAGACATAATTCGAAAATCGAAAGGAGCCCGTTATGAACGAGCTGCGTGATAAAAAAGGACTGACGGAAGCCGAATTTATTGCGGCATACGACCCGTCAAAATGGGAAAGACCCTCCGTTACGGTGGATATGTTCTGCTATTGCCGCGAAAACCGTTCCCTGCTGATGGTGAAGCGGGGCGGACACCCGTTTATCGGGAAATGGGCGTTGCCTGGCGGATTTCTTGAGCCGGACGAAACCGCGGAGCAGGCGGTACGGCGCGAGCTTGCGGAGGAAACGGGTGTAAATGCCGACGCCATAATCCAGCTCCGCGCGTTTTCCGACCCGCACCGCGACCCCAGAACGCGAATTGTGACGGTTGCATACATCGCGGTACTTGACAGACTTCCCGATGCAAGAGCAGGCGACGATGCCGCCGACGCGAAGTGGTTTGCGCTTGAAAGAAACGTGACCGAACGTACCGACGACGGCAGAAACGTCACGGAGAGAGGGATGATCACACTGCGCGGTGAAGAAACGCTGGAAATCTCCTTCGAAACGGTAACACAAAAGGGCAGGCTGACCTCCGACCCCGTCATGAAAGTGAAGCAGTCGGAGCGTATCGCCGGCGACCACGGAACGATAATAACATACGCGGCTGCAAGGCTGCAGCAGTAAAATACTGAAGAGGATTTATTATGAATAAACCCATCGTGGCAATAGTGGGACGTCCCAACGTGGGCAAGTCCACATTTTTCAACAAAATATCGGGTCAGCGCCTTGCGATAGTCGATGACACCCCCGGCGTGACCCGCGACAGAATATACGCCGATGCGGAGTGGAACGGCAGGGCCGTGACGCTTGTCGATACGGGAGGCATCGAGCCTGTGACGGACAGCGAGCTGCTGAAGCAGATGCGTATTCAGGCACAGCTTGCGATTGATTCAGCCGACGTGATAATCTTCCTGACCGACGTTTCGACGGGAGTGACCGCCGACGACAAGGATGTTTCGACAATGCTGAGGAAATCGGGCAAGCCGGTGCTTGTCGCCGTCAACAAGTGCGATAAGGGCGTTCCGCCTCCCGACTTCTATGAGTTTTACAGCCTCGGGTTTGAGGATGTTTTCCCCGTTTCGTCTCTTCACGGTACCGGTACGGGCGACCTGCTTGACCGCGTTGTCGAGCTGCTCCCGCCCGAAAACGGCAGCCCCGATGAAGAGGACTATATCCGTGTCGCGGTGATTGGCAAGCCGAACGCGGGAAAATCTTCCATCGTCAACCGTATTGCCGGCGAGGAGCGTGCCATTGTATCCGACGTGCCGGGTACGACCCGCGACGCGATCGATTCCAAGGTCGAAAACTCATACGGCAAATACATTTTCGTCGATACCGCCGGAATACGCAGAAGCGCAAAGATCGACGACAAGCTGGAAAAATATTCGGTAATGCGTGCCGAGCTTGCCGTGGAGCGCGCCGATGTGTGCGTCATAATGGTGGATGCGAACGAGGGCGTGACTGCGCAGGATGAACGTATCGCCGGAATTGCGCATAATGCCGGAAAGCCGTCGGTCATCGTCATAAATAAGTGGGATACCGTCGAAAAGGACAACGACACCACCAAGAATTTCACCAAAAAGGTCTATGATGCGCTGTCATATATGACCTACGCGCCCGTGCTTTTCGTTTCCGCGAAAACAGGTCAGCGCGTTGACAGACTGTTCGAGCTTATAAACTACGTTGCAAATTCCGCCGCGACGCGCATTTCGACGGGTATGATAAACGACCTGTTGAACGACGCAACACAGCGGGTTCAGCCGCCGTCCGACAAGGGCAGACAGCTAAAGCTGTATTATATGACCCAGACGGGAATAAAGCCGCCGACGTTTGTAATTTTCTGCAACCGCGCCGAGCTGTTCCACTTCTCGTATCAGCGATATATCGAAAACTGCCTCAGAAACACCTACGGCTTTGAGGGTACGCCGATACGGATAATCGTCAAGCAAAAGGGCGAAGAATAAAAGGATAACGAAAGAGAGGTTCGCGGGGAGAAAACATTCGAACGAGCTACGCGAAGTGAGGATGTTTGCTCCTCCGTCAAAATAAAGATTCCCGTCGCGACGGCGGACATGCGCCGCCACAGCGACACCTTGAGAGGAGCGCAGCGACGACGAAAACGAGGTTTACGGGGAGAAAACAACCGAACGAGCTTCCTGCGAAGTAAGGTTGTTGTCTTCCCGTCTTAATTTGTCTTCCCGTCATAATCTCCCTCATCCAAAGAACACCGTAAACAAATTATGCTCGCAAAACCATGAAAACAGTATCGTCGAGCCGGCGTCGAGCTGTGAGAAGAACGTCCAGCCCAGCTGTGTGCCGTACGGCAACAGCAGATTGACGAGCGCGACGAACAGATAGACCCTGACAGCCGCAAGTATCACTCCGAGCAGAACGCCGAGGAAGGTGTTTGCCTGCCTGAGTACCGGCAGACGGAAAAAACGATCGAGCAAAAACAGAGCCAGCTTCAGAATGAGTAGCGAACCGAGGAACAGCGCAAGAAACGCCACAACCGTCGCGACTGCATGAACAACGGGCTTTGAAACATATTCTTCAAGGTCAACACGCAGCTTTTCGGTGTTTTCGGTCCGCCACTCCTGCCATTTTTCCCGAATTTCTTCGGTATCTATGCCGAAGACCGAGATCATGTTCATGAACGCGCTGTTGTCTTCGAGGAGCTTCGGGTCATAGCTTTCGCTGTCCGAGCTGACAAAGCCCGCAAGCGTGTCGGAAAGCGAAGCGCGCGCCTTGTCCGCGACCGATGAATTGCCGAGGTAGTCACGCACCGGATTTATGAATGCCAGCGCAACCGCAACTGCGATGAGAAACGATGTGCCGCCCAGCAGCGTGCGGATAAAACCGCGCTTTGCCGCGAAAAATATCGAAAGTGCGATAATGACTATAATAAGAATGTCAAGAATTGCGCTCATTTTTTATTATACCTCACTGCTCGGGCGGAGTCAATACCGCCGTCGGGAAATCGTTTTTATTATATACCAAAGCGATGTTTTTATAAAACATTATGATACTGTTGCTGTCAGGCTCCGGAAGAACGCATTTGTAATCGATCCCGATATCGTCCGATTTGTCTTCACTGCGGCTCGTAAGATCGACTGTGTGAAGCACGCCGGCGCTGTAATAATAGAGATGGCTGTCGATGATGTCGGCGTGTGAAACGTCGTTCCTGACACTGCGGCTCATGATGTGGCTGCCGTTTTTTGAATATATCTCAAGCGTTGTGGCGTTGGAAAGCCCCGGCATTGCAAACGAAAGCACAAAATAATCGTCGGACATGAAGAAGCGCTTTGCCGTTTTTCCCGTGAAATACACCGTTGAGGTTATCTCGCCGTTTTTGTCACAGAATCTTAGCGCCGAACCGGTGAGCAGCGCATAGCCTCCGTCGCCGAAAAAGCCGACGTAAAGCGGTACTTCGTCCACAAAATCGAAAACCTTCGAAGGCTCTGCCGATTCATCGGGCGCGAAAATGTAAAAATAGGCGTGATAGTCGCCGCTCTGGTCGTTTGTGAACGCCGCAACGGCTGCCGTGGTGCCGTCGTCGGATATGGCAAGCCGCGTCGTGTAGCGGTCGGCGAAATAATATTTGAAAATAATGCGGAATTCGCTGTCGTATATTTCAACGCCCGAACGGTAGCCGAGAGCCGAGGTGACAACGCCGTATTTCCCCGACGGAGAAGCGGCGAGCGAAAGGATCGGATATGAATAGCTCTGACTGTAAAGCAGCGAATACGCCGAATAGATGTTGAGCTGATATGACGAGCGATCGGCGACGATGAGATGCTTGCCGTTGACGACCGCAAGCGGCTCATTGAACTCACCGTTTTGCCTGAGAAGCCGCTGCCCCGCCGTATCGTAAACCGAAAGACCGTTGCGGTTTGCGATGGCGACGTCTCCGTTCAGTATCGCATAAATCGTGTCTTCATCACTGTCGTATGTGATAGTATTTCCTGCCGCAAGCGTAGTGTCACGGTCGACCGACATTAACTTCATCATGTATCTGAAATTTTCCATCGTAAGCTCACTTCCGTAGAACGTAAAACCGCACGCGATGAAGCAAACGAGTACAGCCAGCAAAGCCACCTTCAGAACAGACAGTCGGGTCGCCAGATGCGCATAATATTCGGTTGGCGTCGGCTGAGCCTTTTTGGGCTGCCGGCGCTTTTTGGTCGTGAAGATCGAAAATACGGACATTGTTTGATAAGCCTGAAAATCAGTAAAAAACTCTGTTGAGATAAAGCCCCTGAGCCGGAACGGTACATCCCGCGCGGCTTCTGTCGTGTGATCCGATTATGTCGGCGACCGGTTCCTTTATTCTGCCCGAGAGCGATTGAAGCACCGTGCCGACCATGATGCGGACCATGTTGTAAAGAAACCCGTCCGCCGCGGTATAAACCCTGACAAAATCGCCGTCTCGCTCCGCGCGGAAATATTCCACCGTGCGCCGCGTGTCCTTTATCTTGCTGTGCGTCGCCATGAACGCCGAAAAATCGTGCGTGCCGACAAAATCACTGCCGACAGCGTTGAAAGCGTCGATGTCTATATGATGTACCCATTTCAGCGCCGTATCGGTATAAAACACGTTTTTCAGGCGGCTGTTCCAGATGAGGTACATATATTCCTTGCCCTTTGCCGAATAGCGCGAATGGAAATCATCGTCCGCAAGCCATGCCCGGTCAACCGAGATGTCGTCGGGCAGCAGCCTGCTTATCGCATACGGCAGCCTGTCGCAGGGAATGTGCGCCTCGCAGTCGAGATGGCATATGTAGGCGTTTGCGTGAACGCCAGCGTCGGTACGGCTGCACCCCGTGAGCTTCACGTCGTGCTCAAGCACCGCTTCGACGGCATCCTGCACGGTTTTCTGAACCGAAACGGCATTGGGCTGAACCTGCCAGCCGGAATATGCGCTGCCTCTGAACGAAAGCTGTAAGACGGTTTTCACAGTATGCCAAGCTCCACTTTGTTGAGTAAGAATATGCCGATAACAACGGCGATCATGAGCGACAGGAAAATGAAATCGCTTGCTTTAAGCTTTGCGACCTTCATCTTCGTTCTGCCCTCGCCGCCGTGATAAAGACGTGTCTCCATTGCCTCCGCAAGCTCATATGCGCGGCGGAGCGCCGAGTAAAACAGAGGCACGAGGATCGGTATGAGCGCCTTGATACGCGCTTTCAACCCGCCCGTGTCGAACGAAACGCCGCGTGATTTCTGAGCCGAAATGATCTTGTCCGTTTCTTCGACAAGCGTCGGTATGAAGCGGAGCGCGATCGTCATCATCATCGAAAACTCGTGAACGGGGATCTTCAGTTTTTTGAGAGGCGAAAGCAGACTTTCAAGCCCGTCGGTAAGGTCGAGCGGCGATGTCGTGTACGACAGTATGACCGACGTACCCAGAACAAGGCAGACAAGTCTCAGCACCATGAAGCAGGCGGTTTCGATACCTTCACGGTAGATCGAGACAATACCGAGCTTCAGTATGAGATGCTCGCCCGAAACGAAGAAAACGTTGATTACCGCCGTGAAGATAAGCACGATGAACAGCGGTTTTATGCTTTTGAACAGGATTTTTGCATTGAGGCGCGAAATGAACATGAGCGCGAGCGTCCAGACAAGCACCCCCGCAAACGCGAGAGGGCTTGACGCAGCGAGTACGCCCGTGAGGAACACGATCAGCATAACGATCTTGATGCGCGCGTCTGTTTTATGAAGCAGGGAGTTCCCCGGAAAGAACTGCCCCAGAGTGATATCCTTGACCATTTATTTTCCCAGTCCCGACTCAATCAGCTTTTTGGCATAGCCCAGCGTGTAAACGTCGCTGCGGGAAACGACGCCGCGCTTTTTCAGCTCAATGAACAGCTTTGTGATCTGCGGAACGTCAAGCCCCGCGTCGAAAAGCCGTTCTGCGCTTTCGAAGATTTCTTCAACGGTGCCCTGCATGAACACGCCGCCGTTTTTCATGACGACAATACGGTCGCACCAGTTTGCGATGTCCTCCATACTGTGTGAAATGAGGATCATCGTCGTTCCGGTCGTTTTGCGGTATTCGACCAGCCCGCCGAGTATCTCGTCCCTGCCTTTGGGATCAAGTCCCGCCGCCGGCTCATCAAGCACGAGCACCTCCGGCGACATTGCGATGACTCCCGCGATCGCGGCGCGCCGCTTCTGTCCGCCCGATATTTCAAACGGCGAAGCCGCCAGCATTTCTCTGTCAATACCGCAGAACCTTGCCGCGTCCGCGACTCTTTTCGAAATTTCCTCTTCGGAAAGCGACATATTGTGCGGACCGAACGCGATGTCCTTTTCAACCGTTTCCTCAAAAAGCTGATATTCGGGATACTGGAACACCAATCCCACCTTGAAGCGTATGTCGTTTACCGACTGCTTTGAGCGGTTGATGTCCTCGCCTTTGAAAAGCACTTTGCCGAGTGTCGGCTGCAAAAGCCCGTTCAGGAGCTGTGCAAGCGTCGATTTGCCGCTGCCCGTATGACCGATTATACCGCAGACACAGCCCGCGGGAATGTCGAGATTTATTCCGTCAAGCGCCGTCAGCGCGAAGGGCGTACCCTCGCCGTAGCGTACCGTGACGTTTTCGAGTTTTATTATTGGTTCATTCATTACGGAAAAGCCTTTCGATTCTGTCTGCCGCGTCCATTGCGTGAAGCACGTCGGTGTCAACGGACAGACCGTCCTTTTTCAGCATCCAGCAAAGCTCCGTGACCTGCGGTACGGAAAGCCCGATGGATTTCATAGCCTCAACATTCCTGAAAATCTCAACGGGCGCACCTTCCGCAAAAACTCTGCCCCTGTTCATAACGATGATGCGGTCGGCAAGCGCCGCCTCGTTCATGTGGTGGGTTATGGTTATGACCGTCATTTTTTTCTCGGTATTCAGCTTTTTCATCGTCGCAACGATGTCTTTTCTGCCGCTCGGGTCAAGCATGGCGGTTGCCTCGTCGAATACGATGCAATCGGGCATCATTGCAAGCACGCCTGCAATCGCAACGCGCTGCTTCTGTCCGCCCGACAGCTTGTAGGTTGAGTGCTTTGCGTATTTTTCCATGCCCACCGTCGCAAGACAGTCGTCAACGATCTTTCGTATCTCTGCGGAGGGAATGCCGAGGTTTTCGGGCGCAAAAGCGACGTCCTCCTCAACAACCGATGCGACGATCTGGTTGTCGGGGTTCTGGAACACCATCGCGCACTTTTTGCGTATTTCAAATTCGCGCTCCTCGTCGGTCGTGAGCATCCCGTCAACGGTGACAGTGCCGACGCGCGGCAGCAAAAGCCCGCAGAGCATCTTCGCAAGTGTCGATTTGCCGCTGCCGTTGTGACCGAGTATGGCGGTGTATGTACCCTTTTCGAATTTCAGCGAAACGTCGCTGACAACGTCCGGCTTTCCCTCGCCGTATGAAAATGAAATGTTCTTTGCTTCAATCATATGAGTAAGTCAAAAGTAAAAGTGAAAAGTGAAGAAGTTTGGAAGTTTTTCTGGCAATGCCCGAAAAACAACAATGATATTCGCCTCCGGCGAGTAAAAGCTCTGCGAAGTGAGAGCGCTGTCGTCCCCGTCTTCCCGAAAGAGGAGCGCGAGGAGAAAACTGGCTTTGCCTGTTGTCTCTTCGTCAAAATAAAGATTTGTCTTTTCCCGGACATGCGCCGGGAAAAGACACCCTGAGAGCCGCGAACGCGGCGACAGAAAGGGGGCTAACGGGGGAAAACGCG
>ENA-UEQL01003150-UEQL01003150.1-human-gut-metagenome-genome-assembly--contig:-NODE-3150-length-10378-cov-5.334239_pt1 | contig 10378 bp, 8 predicted proteins | sample MGYA00242905_ERZ507926 | MGnify/ENA primary metagenome ERZ507926 (study PRJEB26167, sample SAMN06115531) | human gut metagenome | host: Homo sapiens | place: China:Henan | collected 2015-09-09 | study...
GTAGCGCAGGGCCGCATAGCGGATGCCATAGGCGCCGTCGCACCACTTCAGCATGTTTTCGATGGCCAGCTTCGTGGCGCCGTAGGGGTTGGTGGGCTCGGTGCGGTCGCACTCCTCGATGGGCTGCTTCTCCGGCTCCCCATAGGTGGCCGCTGTAGAGGAAAACACGATCTTATCTATGCCGTGATCCTTCATGGACGAAAGCAGGGATACCGCTCCCTCCACATTGTTTGCATAGTATTTCAACGGGTCGGCAACGCTCTGGCCCACCAAAGAAAAGGCTGCAAAATTGATAACGCCGTCGATCTTATTCTCCGTAAATACCCGGCCGAGGAAGCGGGCATCCCGCAGATCGCCCACACAGAGCTTCCTTACGTTTTTGACGGACTGCCAGTGGCCGGTACACAAATTGTCCGCCACCACCACCTCATAGCCCCTCCTGATCAGCAGGGCCACCATGTGGCTTCCGATATACCCGGCCCCGCCGGCCACCAAAATGGTTTTCATACACCTGTCCTCCTTCTATCCTATGCTGTGAATAAATCGCAGGAAAGCCCCGCGCCCCTCCGGCGTACACTTGAAGCTCCCGGCATGCTCCAGCACTGCGGCAAACACCATGCCGACCTCCCGCCGCAGGGTATCCTCTGCGTTGCCCGCCGCAAACCTGTAGCGCTTTTTCAGCCCCTCCGCCCAGTCTGCGTGCTTTTCCAGCGTCTTGCTGTTTTGCAGGGTATCTCCGCACGCCAGCGCCGCCGTATGTGGTCGGCGTCCTGACTGAATCGCTAGAACCAGTCCGTTGCCTCCTTCGGATCGTTTGCATACCTTTTGTGGAAGGCCCTCCGGACCCCGGGGGGGCGGGGCGTCAATATCCCCATCAGCTTCGCATCAAAAAGATCGCGGCTGGCCGTGTCGCTGCGGATAAGGCCCCGCATGGCCGCATCGTCCAGCAGTTCTTAATATGCCAAAGGTCACTCCTGCGCCGTCTACGGCTCTTCCCGGGCGTCCAGCTGCAGGGCCTCCAGCAGGGCGTTTGTGGCCCATGTACAATCCCCCGCCTCTATAAGGCCCGTCCGCTGCCCATAGTACACCAGCTCCTTGATGGCTTGCTCCCTCATGCCTGCTTCTCTATCCTAATCTTACGCCGCCCACCGGACGAATTTGCACCCGGTGGCAGCAGCCCTGTCCCAGCGCCGCTTCCACCGCCTTTTGGAACGCATCCAGCCTGTCCAGCGGGACAAACGCCTGCGCCGTACCGCCAAAGCCTCCGCCGTGTACACGGACGGCCCCCCGGCCCTCCAGAATGCGCTCGCACAGGGCGATTGTCACCATCAGCGCCTGCTCCGCCACGCCGCCGGCGGGAATGATGTTTTGCAGATACATGGCGGAGGAGCGTCCCGACTCCCGCACCAGTGCAAGAAACCCTTCAAAATCGCCCCTGGCAAGCGCCTGTTTTTCCTCCCGGGCGCGTCGGTTCTCCCCATAGACATGGAACGCCCGGTTTACCGCCCTGTCTCCCGCCGCTTTTCTAACCCTGGGCAGCCGGGCAAGAAACGCTTCCTCCGGAACTTCCCGCAGCACCTCCTTGCCGAACACGCCGCAAACTGCACGCAGCTCCTCTGTGATGGCGCTGTAGGAGTCGGTCAAATCCTCATGCCCGGCGCCGGAGTCCAGAATGCACAGGGCATACCCATGGGCATGGAGATCCACATCCAGGCGCTCCACCACCGGGTGCGCCCTGTCCGCAAAATCAATGAACACCACGCCGCCCACCGAGGCGGCCATCTGATCCATCAGCCCGCAAGGCTTCCCAAAGAATACATTCTCCGCATACTGGCCGATCCGGGCGATTTCCGCCGAATCGCAACGCTCCTGCCAGAAAAGCCGATTGAGCATCGTCCCCATCAGCACCTCAAAGGCGGCGGAGGAGCTTAGGCCGCTCCCCTTGGGGACGCCGGAGAGCATATACACGTCCAGCCCCCTGTCCCCCATGTCACAGCCCAGGGCGTTCATGCGGGCGGCGATGCCCCGAATCAGCGCCGCCGAGGTGTTCTTCTCCTCCTTTTGCGGGGTAAGCGCACGGAGCGATACCTCCATCATGGGATAGCCCTGCGAAAGCACACGGATGCGCCCGCTCCGATTGGGCGCCGCTGCCGCCAGCATATCCAGATCAATGGCGGCGGCCAGCACGCAGCCCCGCTGATGATCCGTATGGTTCCCGCCGATCTCCGTGCGGCCCGGTGCGCTGAACAGCGCCTCCGCCGGCCGGCCGAAGGTCTGCCAAAAGCCCTCCGTCACCTCCGTGCAGCGGGAACGGGCCGACTCTTTCCCCCCGGCGCCGTAGATGCGGCTGAGCGTTTTGTCAAAGGCGGCCTGCTGCATGTATGTCTCCAGTTTTGTGGGTATTATCATCTGCCCCTCCTCAACTCCTTATCCCTTTTGCGTCCTGTATTGTGCGATCCGCTGCGCCTGCGGCGCCTTTCACTCCTCCAGAAGCTCTGCCGTAACCGCCTCGTACCGCAGCCATATATAGCTGCCATCCGTCAGCTCCACTTCCTGCAGGGGCGTTTTGCCCGCCGAAAGGGAGAGGGCCAGGCCGATGATGCTCTCCGCCAGTCCAACGGCGTCGTTGCGAACGGTGCCCTTTAGCGTTCCCTCCCGCAGCGCCTCCAGGGCCGGCGGCGTGGCGTCCACGCCCACGATGAACGGCAGGCAGTTTTTGTCCGTTCCTGCCTCCGCATAGGCGTCGATGACCCCCAGCGCCATATCGTCGTTGTTGGCAAAGACCACCTCTATCTCCTCACCAAAGCTCCGGAGCCACTGACGCATCCGAACGCTGGCCTGGCCTCGCTGCCAGTCTGCCGCATCGCTGGCCAGCTTTTCCGTCGGGACGCCCGCCTGCGTCAGAGTGGAGATGCACCATTCCGTGCGCAGGAGGGTATCCTGATGCCCCGGCTCGCCCTCCAGCATTACATATTGCAGTACGCCATCGCCGTTGCGATCCAGCTCCTCCCTTCGGGTTCGCCACGCATCCAGCACCAGCTCTCCCTGCAATATGCCGGCGTCTCCTGCGGGGAGCCCCGCATAATAGGCGTTCTTCCAGCGGTGCAGATCCTCCTCAACCGGCTCCCGGTTGAAGAATATCACCGGCACGTCCGCTGCCTGGGCCTTGTCGATGATGACGGCTGCCGCCGTGCGGTCTACGATATTGACGCAGATCACATCGTATCTGCGCTGCAAAAAGCGATCCACCTGCTCGTTCTGGACGGCCTGGCTTTCCTTCCCGTCGGTAATATACAAATTAATCTTTACGTTTAGCTCCTGCTCCTTCTCCAGCGCCACCCGCTGCAATTCCCTGACCACGGTTCCGATAAACGTGTCCTCCTGCTGGTACAGCGCCACCCCGATCCGGAGCGTTTCGTCCTCTTCGGGACCTGCACGGCAGGCAAGCGGCGGCAGCAGCAGCAACAGTGCCGCAAGCAGGCAAGCGATTCTCTTCATAATACCGTCCTATCTCCCTCTCTTGTTTACGTTACGGGAAACAGCAGCTTTTGGTTGTCGCTGTGGTACATGGTTTCCTGCCAGACGATGGAAAACACCACGGGCGGGGCCCCCGGCCAGTCCCCCTGCCGCACCAGCTCCGCCGCCGCCGCCACCGCCAGATATCCGGCGGAAAACACGTTGACTGCCGCAATGGCCGTCACGCGGCCCTTCTCCAGGGCGGCTGCAATACCCGGCGTGGAGCCGCAGCCGTAAAGCAGCGGGAAGGGCTCCTCGTTTTTAGACAGCTCCGCCATCTGCGTCAACGCTGCCGCTTCAAAGGCTATCACGGCGCCGGGTCTTTCTATGCGCAGAGTATTCATAAGAGACGCCGACTCCGAGGTCCACCGGCAGATACGAACCTGCCGCCCCTCTCTTTCCAGAATGGCCTTGGCCGCAAGCATCCTCTGGCATATCCCGTTGTCTCCGGGCAGGCTGTCCAGCAGCAGCACCGTGCCGCCGACCGGCACCCCGTTGAGGGCCGCCATGCCCAGCGCCTCCCCCAACGCTCGGTGATCCATGCTGATGGAGGCGGCCGCCCCCCATGCGGTCATGTCCGTTTCTACCGTAACAAGCGTCGTCTTTCCCGCCGCCGCAGATACGGCGTCCCCCAGCGTCTCCCGGTCCGCCGGCAGCAGCAGGATGGCGGATGTCCCACCCTCCGCTTCCCGCTCCAGCAGCATTGCCTGCTCTGCGGCGCTGTTGTCCGTTGCGGGGGTCAAAAAGCGCAGCTCTATGTTCAGATCCTCCGCCGCCTGCTCCATGCCCTTTCGCATGGTGGAAACGGCGCCCTCCTCATCCCGGAGAATAACCGATATCTCCAGCAGGGGCGGCCGGCCCTGCTTTTTGCCGGGAACAAAGGCCAGAATCCAGAATAATACGCTCAGGCCGATCAGCGGGAGTATCAGCTGCAGCCATACCTTGCGGCTCAAGGCTTTCCCTCCTTTCGATACTTTTGCGCCTCCTCCTGCTCCAGCGCCGGCAGGCATATGCGCACCAGCGTCCCCCTGTCCGGCTCGCTGCGGATGCTCAGGCCGTAAGCGGGGCCAAAGGTCAGCCGGATACGCGTATGCACATTGCGCAGGCCGATGCCGGATCCCTTCGCCCTTGGGACGGCCCCCTCTTGGCTGGGCTTCAAAAGCTGCTCAACCACCTCCTCGGGCATGCCAGGCCCGTTGTCCTCCACCTCAATGACCACATCCTCCCCCGCACGAAACGCCCGGATATGGATCTCCCCCTCCCCGTCTGCATACTCCATGCCGTGATAGATGGCGTTTTCCAGGATTGGCTGGACAATGAGCTTGCTGGTGTACAGGGCTCCCACGCCCGGCTCCGCAAAAATGTCCGCAGAGAATCTGTTTTTATACCGCATCTTTTGGATGGTCAGATAGTTTCTTGCATGCTCCAGTTCATCCGCAACGGGGATAATGCTCCTGCCGTTGCTGAGGGAAATTCTAAAAAATCGCGCCAGCGCTGTCAGCATGACGATGGCCTCCTGGGTGCGTCCGTTCTCCGTCATCCACACCACGCTGTCCAGCGTATTGTACAGAAAGTGGGGGTTGATCTGGGATTGCAGCACGTCCAGCTCGCTGCGGCGCTTTTCCTCCTCGTGCTGGCGAATATCCTCCATAAGACGGCGCATGGTGGACACCATGGACTGGACGGACCGGCTCAGATGCTCCACCTCGTAGGGGCCGTTTACATGAAAGTCCACCGACTCCGCCCCCTTTTCCTGCTCCTTCACCGCCAGATCCAGCTGCCTCATGGGGGCGGTGATCCATTCCGAAAGCCGCAGGTTCACGAACACCAGCAGGAATATGGAGAAAAACACCAGGGATACTGCAAACAGCGTCTGGCTGTAGTTGTCCCGGAACGTTTCCACCGGAACCACTCCCACCAGCTTCCAGCCCGTATAGCCCACGGTCTTTACCGTTACCTGCCGTCGCTGCGACTGAAATACCTCCGTGTGCGTCCCGTCGGAATAGCCCGCCGCAGCCAGATTGTTCTCCTCCTGGAGTTCCGCATAGAGAAGCTGCTGGCGGGGGTGGTAAATGATCTCCCCGCTGCCGTCGATCAAATAGAGATATCCCAGTCCGTTGGAGAAGGACACCCCCTTGCATATCTGTTCGATGCCGCTGAAGTTTATGTCCACCAGCAGCACGCCGCTTTGCACGTTCCCTCCCCGGGTCAGCTCTACATGGCGGCTAAGGGAAACCACCCATTTATAGCGCAAATCCGGATCCTCAAAAAGATTCTGCACATGGGGGGTGGAGAAGTGTAAGTTTTCAATGCGCTCCACGGCGGCGCTGAACCATTCCTCCCGGCTGGGTGTCACGCTGTTTTTCAGCTCCGCCAGGGGCGTTGCGCAGATCAGGCCGCCGCTTTCGTCAAATACGGCCAAAGACACCAGCACGTCCCTGTCCTTGGCATACAGCAGCTCCAGGGCGTCCTTCAGCCCCTGCGCCATTTCCTCCCGCTCCAGCTCCGTGTTTTTTATGACCCGGTAGTATACCGTATCCGATACCCGCATCATGTTGCGCAGATATCCGTCCAGATTTAAGTTCACCTGGGCCAGCAGCCGCTGGCTGTTCTCCTCCGCCATCTCTTTGGTGGCGGAGGAAAAGCGCAAAATCAGAGCCGCCCCCAGAAACAGCATCCCCATCACCGCCACGGCCGTAAAGGCGATGGACAGGATCATCTGAATGCTGGAGCGGTGATATAGCTTTTTCCACTTTGCCATAAAGCCGGAAGCTCTCTGCTCCACCGGGACACCTCTTTTCGGCCGTCACTTGCCCGCGTTGCGATACCTGGTCGGCGTCATGCCGAAATGCCGCTTAAATACATAGCTGAAGTAATTGGGATCCTCATAGCCGCACCGCTGGGCTATCAGATAGGTTTTTTCCTCCGTGCTGCGGATGGCTTGGGCGGCCGCCTCCATTCGCACAGCGGTGACGTAGGCGGTAAAGGTCGTGCCCATTTCCCGCTTGAACAGCGTGGAAAAATAGGTGGAGCTCAGGTGCAGGTACGCCCCCATCTTTTCCACCGACAGATCATACTCTGCATAATGCTGCCGGATATACTCCTTGGCCGTTTCCACCGTTTGCCTGGTTGAATCCGTCTGATGGCGGCGGATCAGCATATGAAGGCGCAGGCACCGCTGCGCACACCAGCGCTCCAGTTCCGCCAGGGTGGGCAGCTGGTATGCCTGCATGGGGAAGGAAAAGCCGGCACCGAAAACCTCCTCCACGCCTACGCCGGAGCGCCGCGTCAGCTTCAGCAGGTGCGTAACCATCTCCGTGAGAAACAGATTGTACTGCCCGGCGGAAGGATTTGCCTCCCTGATTTTTCTTGCCAGCGCCGCCGCCGCACTCTGCACGTCCTCCTCCTTCCCCAGCTTGATGGCAAGGGTCAGCATCCTCTCGTCCGCCTCGTCAAAGGAGAGCATCAGTCCGCTGTCCGGCTCCAGATCCCCGATATATATGACCTGCCCCCGCCCCACTATGGAGCGGTATTCCAGCGCCGCCCGGGCCTCGGCGGCAGACCGGGCCAGGCCGGAAAGCTGCCGGCAGGTTTCGCCTACGCCCACCGTCAATATCAGGCTCAGATAGGTTTCCGCCAGGGTGCATATCCTGTCCAGTATCCGGATCAGGTCGTAAATGGTAAGGTTTTTTGTCAGATCCACAAGGATTGCAATCCCGTCGTTGTACAGGAATACCCTGCAGCTTTCCTGGGGAAGATTCTCCTCCAGCAGCTTCCGAAGGGAAAGCGCGCTCATGGCGTCCTTGCGCCCCCCCATATGGGCAAGGGCAACCGTCCACACGCTCCCCGAAAGATCCATATCCAGCCGCGCCGCCTGCTCCCGCTCCGTTCCCTGGGGGATGCGCCCCTCCAGCAGCTGCGTATAGAACAGCTCGCGCAGCACCGGCAGGCTCTGGGCATAGCGGCTTTGCAGCGTTTCCATATCCCGGCGCTCCGTGCGCTCCCGATCCAGCTCTGCCTTCAGTCTTTTGAGGACCGCCCCTAGCTCCTCCGCATTTATGGGCTTGAGGATATATTCGGATACGTTCCGCTGTATGGCCTGCTTGGCGTACTCAAAATCGTCAAAGCCGGAAAAAATCACAAACTTGGAGGAGGGCAGGAACTCCTCTAGGCTGCCGCACAGCCCCAGCCCGTCCAAGAACGGCATCTTGATGTCCGTAAGGACCACATCGGGGAGAAGAACCTCCGCCAGCTCCAGCGCATCCCGCCCGTTGGAGGCTTCGCCCGCCAGAGAAAAGCCCAGCTTCTGCCAGTCCATCTTCTGACTGATCCCGGTGCGAATCGCTTCCTCATCGTCCACCAGCAAGACCCGGTACAGCTCCACCGCCACAGCCTCCTCCCCAAACAGTCCCTCAATGCGCTGCTCTTTTTCCGTTCTTTTTTGAGCATACCATACTTCCCCCATAAAGCAAAGATGGCTCCCAGCGGCGAGCCATCTTCGGGGGGTTATTTCCTTGCAAGGTATTTGCGCATATCCAGCGCACAGGCAAACAGGATGATGCCGCCCTTGATGAGGTATTGCAGATCCTGCGGCACCCCCACCATCGTCAATCCCACAAAGATAAGACGCAGCATCAGAACGCCGATAACGATGCCGCTGATCTTACCGATGCCGCCTACGAAGGATACGCCGCCGATAACGCAGGCCGCAATGGCGTCCAGCTCATAGTTCAGGCCTGTATTGGCGGTGTTGGAGCCGATGCGGGCGCCCTCAATAAAGCCGGTAAAGCCGTACATGGCGCCGGCCAGGGCAAAGACGCCCACCGTAATGGCGAACACATTGACGCCGGAAACCCTGGCGGCCTCCTCGTTGGAGCCGAGGGCAAACATGTTCTTTCCGAAGGTGGTCTTGTTCCACACGAACCACATGACCGCCGTAAGCACAACGGCAAACAGCACATAGTTGGGAATGGGCGTGCCGCCGATGCTGAACAGGCTGCCCTTGACAAAGTTGGTGTAGGACGAGTCCAGATTGGAGATGGCCATGCCCCTGTTGTTGCCCTGCTGGACGTACAGCAGCAGGCAGGTGTAGAGGATCAGCTGCGTGCCCAGGGTCACGATAAAGGGGTGCAGCTTGAATTTTGCTACGAAGAAGCCGTTGAAGGAGCCGATCAGCGCCCCGGCGATCATGGCCAGCAGTATGACCACAAGGATGGGCAGCGTGCCGATCTCCGGCCACATTTTATTGGCGACGTTGGCGGCATTTTGAAGCAGCGATGCGGAAACACATGCGGTCAGACCCACGGCACGGCCTGCGGACAGGTCGGTGCCGGTCAGCACGATACATCCGCCGATGCCCAGTGCGGCGGGCAGATAGGCCGCCGTCTGGGAGAGGATGTTGATCAGGGACGCCGGCTTGATGAAGTTGGGGTTCTTGATGGCGATGTAGACGACCGCAATGACCATGATGATGATCAGCGCATTGTTCAAAAGGAGATCTCCCACCCGTTTGGCCGTCCACGGCTGTCGGACGCGGTCTTCCTTTCCCTGTGATTTTATTGCTTTATTCACGGCAGTATCTCCTCCTTACACATATTTTGCTGCCAGCGTCAAGATCTCCTCCTGACTGGTGTTTTGCACATCCACCTCTCCGGCCAAAAGACCGCCGGACATGACCAGTATGCGGTCACAGATCCCCAGCAGCTCCGGCATCTCGGAGGAAACCATGATAACCCCCTTCTCCTCCTTGGCAAGGTCCAGGATAAGCTGATATATCTCGTACTTGGCGCCCACGTCGATTCCGCGGGTCGGCTCATCCAGCAGCAGGATCTCCGGCTTCGTCAAAAGCCACCGGCCGATGATTACCTTCTGTTGATTGCCGCCGGAGAGCGAGCGCATCTGGGTGGATTGACCGGGCGTTTTGATGTGCATGGTCTGTATGGCCCAGTCGGTGTCCTTCTTCATTTTCTTTTCGCTAAGGCAAACGCCGCCTGTCAAATAGCTCTTCAGGTTGGAGATGACGGTATTCTCCTTAATGTCGCGGATACCGAAGATGCCTGTGGCCCGGCGCTCCTCCGTAAGCAGCGCAAAGCCGTTTTTGATGGCATCCCGGGGCGTTTTGTTGCGAACTTCCCTGCCCCGCAGGCGGATCGTTCCTCCGCCTTTGGTCATGGCGCCGAAGAGGTTTTCCAGCACCTCTGTGCGGCCGGAGCCGTCCAGCCCGGCGATTCCCAGCACCTCGCCCTTGCGAAGCTGAAAGCTGGCGTCCCGCAGGCGCGTATACTTGCCGGAAAGGTGTTCCACCTCTAAAATCACATCCCCCGGCACATTGTCCTTGTAAGGAAAACGGTTGGTAAGCTCCCGGCCCACCATCAGCCGGATGATCTCCTCTATGGTCAGCCCGGCAGCCCGGCGCGTCGCCACCCATTTGCCGTCGCGCATGATGGTGACTTCATCGCTGATGCGTAAAATCTCGTCCATCTTATGGCTGATATAGATGATGCCGCAGCCCCGTTCTCTCAGCATGTGGATGATGCGGAACAGATGCTCCACCTCAGCCTCCGTCAAGGAGGAGGTGGGCTCGTCGAATACGATCACCTTGGCGTTATAGCTGACCGCCTTGGCGATCTCCACCATCTGGCGTTTGGAAACGGGGAGCGTGGACATGATGGCCTTGGGATCCACATGCACATCCAGCTCGTCGAAGACCTCCCGTGTGCGTTTGCGCATGATGCTCTCGCTGACCATGATGCCCGCCACCTTCGGGTAGCGGCCCAGCCACAGGTTGTCCATTACGCTGCGGGTCAAGGCCTGGTTCAGCTCCTGATGCACCATGGCCACCCCGTTTTCCAGCGCCTCCTTT
>ENA-UEQL01003155-UEQL01003155.1-human-gut-metagenome-genome-assembly--contig:-NODE-3155-length-10371-cov-11.363998_pt1 | contig 10371 bp, 10 predicted proteins | sample MGYA00242905_ERZ507926 | MGnify/ENA primary metagenome ERZ507926 (study PRJEB26167, sample SAMN06115531) | human gut metagenome | host: Homo sapiens | place: China:Henan | collected 2015-09-09...
TTCCACAAATTCACTTTGGCAAGGAGGGTAGCGTAGAGTGAACCCTGTAAAGGATTGCTTGCCAAAGTGAGACTTTTTTAGATCCACCTTGGCAGGGAGGTGCCAGTATACGCTTCCTGTGGCACATTGGCTGCCAAAGTGAATTTGATGAGCTAGTCTCAATGGCCTTCCGTCCGGTGAAAAGCCCGTTTGGCCGGATGGAAGAGACTAAAAATAAACCTATCCTCGAAAATACATCACAAATCTTTACCAACTTATTTTTAACACTTATTTAATAGGAAAGATTTGCTAAATTTGTAGACTTGTCCATGAATGAAAAGAATTTAATGTATATGAAGAATTTTGTAGAAGAACTCAGATGGCGCGGAATGCTCCAAAACAGCACTCCGGGAATTGAAGAAGAATTGGCAAAGGGCCCTATGTCGGCTTATGTGGGAATAGACCCTACGGGAGATAGCCTGCACATCGGACATTTGGTCAGCATTATGATATTGAAGCACTTCCAGGCTTGCGGAAACAAGCCGTTCGCACTCATAGGCGGTGCTACCGGAATGATAGGTGACCCGTCCATGAAGAGCCAAGAGAGAAACTTGCTCGACGAGAAAACCCTCGCACACAACGTCAGTTGCATCAAGGCCCAATTGGCCCGCTTCCTCGATTTTGAATCGGACGCGCCGAACAAGGCAGAACTCGTGAACAACTACGATTGGATGAAGGACTACACATTCATCAACTTCACCCGCGACATCGGTAAGCTCATTACCGTGAACTATATGATGAGTAAGGATTCGGTGAAGAAACGTCTCAGCAGGGACTCTTCTGAGGGTATGTCATTCACGGAGTTTACATATCAGCTTCTTCAGGGCTACGACTTCCTCTACCTCTACCAGAACAGGAACATAAGACTCCAGCTCGGAGGTGCAGATCAGTGGGGCAACATCACTACAGGAGCGGAACTCATTCGCAAGACCTTGGGAAAGGAGGCATACGCCCTCACTTGCCCTCTCATCACTAAGGCCGACGGAGGAAAGTTCGGAAAGACGGAGAAGGGAAACATCTGGCTTGATGCAGAGCGTACCAGCCCTTACCAGTTCTATCAGTTCTGGCTTAACGTAAGTGACGAAGACGCTGAGCGATACATTAAGATCTTCACTATGCTCGAGCGTGAGGTCATAGAGGCTGCCATCGAGGAACATCGTGCAGACCCTGGTCGCAGAACCCTTCAGAAGCTTCTCGCTAAGGAAGTTACCATTATGGTTCACGGAGAGGCTAACTACGAGACTGCAGTGAAGGCATCACAGATGCTTTTCGGAAAGGCCACGGCAGAAGACCTTCGCAGCCTGGACGAGAAGACCTTCCTCTCCGTATTCGAAGGCGTGCCTACGTTCGAGATATTACGAGAAGACCTTCCTGTGGGCATTCTTGACTTCCTCGCAGAAAAGACCGGCGTGTTCCCGTCTAAGGGCGAGGCTCGCAAGATGATTCAGGGTAACGGATTCTCGCTTAATAAGGAGAAGGTTACCGACATCGCGAGGGAAGTAAGCGAGAGCGACATCATCGACGGTAAATACATCCTCGCACAGAAAGGTAAGAAAGACTACTTTATAATAATAGTAAAATAATGGAAGGACAGTCAACACGACAGCAAAAGGTCAGCCGTGAGCTTCAGAGATACCTCGCAGAGCTTCTCAGAAGTAAGGGTATGGCATATTTCGGCGGCGCTATGGTAACCGTGAGCGAAGTCAGGATAAGCCCGGACCTTTCGATAGCTAAAGTTTACGTAAGCGTCTTCCCTTCGAATAGGCAAGAAGAAGTGATGAAACAGCTCGAAGACGAGAAAAAACACTTGCGCGGAGAGTTGGGCCATCTGGTAGCCAAACAGTTAAGAATAGTTCCGGATTTGGACTTCTACCTGGACACCACTCTTGACTACGCCGAACATATAGACGAACTGCTTAAAAAATAATTGAAGGTTGAGTTAAAAATAGCGAGCCGTTACCTATTTTCTCGAAAGTCCCACGACATCATTACTTGGATTTCGAGAATAGGGGTTGTGGGCATCGCCGTAGGTAGTGCCGCCCTGGTCGTGGTCCTTTCCGTTTTCAACGGATTTACCGAACTGATAGAGCGGAACATCGAAGAAAACTCACCTTTCTATAGGATAGAGCCTGTCGAAGGCTCTTATATGGAAGGCACGCAGGCTCTGGTAGATTCCATTATGACCATAGCCGGCGTGTCTTTCGCACAAGAAGTGGTGGAAGAGATGGTCGCTGCCCGCTATGACGAGAACCAAGCCATAGTGAAGATGCGGGGACTAGCCTCGGCCGACGACTTTTGGGTTAGCGGCTCCGCTGCCAGAGCGCTTGGCATAAGAGTCCAATTCCTGTCGAAACTGGAGTTGTACTATCCTACTTTCGGCAGGAGTAGATTGGCTCCGCTAAAGTCGATAGGCTCGCGCCCGAAGAAAATCGTGGGTGGCGACGACAACTCCGTGTGCGTCCCGATCGATGCGGCCAGAAACTTGCTCGCGATGGATTCGCAGCGAGCGTCTTACATAGAGGTGTTCTGTGATGCTACGACGGATGTGCGCCTCCTGGAAAAGGCTGTGGGCGGAAAGTGCAAGGTGCTGGACAGGCGCGCGCAGAACCCTGAGCTATATAGAGTTATGAGTCACGAAAAATTAGCCATATACATGGTTCTTTTCTTTATTATAGTGGTGGTGGCGGTGAATATCTACGCCAGCGAATCTATGCTCATCATAGAAAAGCAGCGAGACATCGAAAGCCTTAGGGCTATGGGCGCGGATGCGCGTATGGTAAGAAGGATTTATTTCACGGAAGGTATGCTCATCTGCTTTTTGGGTATGCTTGCAGGCGTGGTGGCGGGACTCCTTCTGGCTTGGGCGCAGCAGACGTGGGGATTTATCTCTATGCCGGGTAATGGAATAGTGTCGGCCTACCCGATAAAGGTGGAATGGGCCGATATCCTGATAAGTATGGCAGGCATCAGCCTGATAGGTGCATTGATTTCAAAATTAAGTTTAAAGAATATATGAAGAAGAATTTATTGTTAGCAGGGGTATTGGCCCTTTGGGCTTGTTCGACCCTGTGCGCCCAGAATGTGGAAAAAGGGATTTCGCAAGGTATGCTGGAGTCTTATCGAAAGAGTTATAACCCTTCTCGCGAAGACAAAGCCCTGCGTAATGCATTGAATACCACACCTATAACTACATTGGCCATAAACTCGGAGAATGCGTCGATGATAGATACTCATTTTTCCGACAGGGTAGCCACGAAGGGCATTACCGACCAGAAACGCTCCGGCCGCTGCTGGCTCTTCACCGGACTCAACGTACTTCGCGCCGATGCCATCAGCACACACAATTGGGGTGAGTTCGAGTTTTCGCAGTGCTACCTCTTTTTCTACGACCAGCTCGAAAAGTGCAACCTTTTCCTGCAGGCCATCATCGACACCCGCAAACTCCCTCTTGAGGACAGAAAGGTGGACTGGCTCCTGAGCAACCCGCTCTCCGACGGCGGCACCTTCACCGGTGTGGCCAATCTCGTAATGAAATACGGCGTAGTGCCTTCATCGGTGATGCCTGAGACCCTTGTGGCCAATAATACCACAGCCTATGCTGCCCAGATGCGCGAACTCCTGCGCCAGGATGCATTGGCCCTGAGAGAGGCCTCATCTGACAAACAGGCCATGCTTATAAAGAATGAGATGCTCTCGGATATCTACCGTATCTTGTGCCAATGCTTCGGCGAGCCTCCTGTGGAGTTCGAGTGGACCTGCTATGACGCCAACGACACTAAGGTGAGCACGAAAAAGTACACACCTAAGTCTTTCTACGCAGAATACGTAGGACTCGACCTGGAGCGCGACTATGTGATGTTGATGAACGACCCGAGCAGAGACTACTACAAAGTCTATGAAATCGAGTACGACCGTCATCTTTACGACGGAGATAACTGGTTGTACATCAATCTCCCTATAGAGAAAATCAAGGAGATGGCCATAGCTTCCATCAAGGATGACAAGGCTATGTATTTCAGCTGTGACGTGGGCAAGTTCCTCGACAGGGAAAAGGGCGTGCTTGACCTCGCAAACTTCGACTATCAGTCACTTCTGGGAGTGAAGTACACTATGAATAAAAAGGAGCGCATTCAGACCCATACGAGCGGCTCATCTCACGCTATGACCCTTATCGCAGTGGATTTGGATGAGAATCAGACACCTAAGAAATGGATGGTGGAGAATAGCTGGGGAAAGACTAGCGGTTATAAGGGTAACCTCATTATGACCGACGAGTGGTTCGACGAGTATATGTTCCGCCTCGTGGTGGACAAGAAATATGTCCCTGTGGAAATTCTCTCTCTGCTTTCGAAGAAGCCGGTACAGCTTCCTGCCTGGGATCCTATGTTTATGGGTGAAGAATAGATTATTCGAAACGCACGGTGACTTTTATGCCATCGCGACTGTTCCATAACCAGAAAGTATTGTCCTCGAGTTTAACGACTTGCAGGACAATATTTTTTTTAGACTTGTTCATCCCGTTTCTCTCCGTCCATTCCATGCTTAGCGCCATGACTTCCTGAGCTTCACGCGTAGGGGTCTCATTTAGGCGGACGATGAAATAGTCGGACATATTGTCCGTATGAGCGCGAAACTCGTGTCTGTCGAGGTTATAGGCGTATTGGCATTCACTAGGGGTATAGGTGAACATGCGCTTTTTCCCTACCTCCAGCCTAATGGTGTCATCGGTCAGAAAATCAGGAGTATAGGTGTGAGTCGTGCACGAAAGCACAGTGCACAGGCAAAACAGGACTATGGGAACTATCTTTTTCATCGCACGCTGATTTCTTTACAAATTACATCTATTGAGCCGTCTTCGTAAAGTAGCTCGGCCCTAAGAATTCCGTCTCTTTCTACGGTAAACTTACCCTTTTCGTCAGGGCTTATGCTCTGTCCGTCGAAGCTCCACGTTACCTTGACTGCTTTATAGGAGTTGAATACGTGCAGGGTAAAGCTGCTTCCCCTTATGAAAAGACCACCTTCGTTTTTCTTGGCCCCCCTCATATAGATGAACGGGATGGTGTTTCTCTCGTCTATTACTAAGGTGGTGAAGTGACTGGTGAAAGAGTAGCTCTCATCGGAAGTGACGATGAGCAGTTCCGCCGTGTAGTGGGTGTTTCCGTTAAGGCCATTCAGATAGCAGGACACGGCACCGTCGGAGTCCAACTTTTCATTTATGATCACTGGCTCAGAGTCTGCGGAACTAAGGGTGATGGTGCACGAGCGTACGTCTTTTCGAATGGACTCGTCTATCTCCCAGTCAATTAGCGCTCCCGTCTGGAATCTCTGGATGGAGATTTCTCGGATAGGCTCGATGACATCGAACGATACGCTCTTGTCTTTTTCTTTACGGATGTTCTTTATGGCGAGCGAAGGCCCGTTACCGCTCCAGTAGCGTAATCCGGGGGATGTCTCGCCGGAAAGGGATTGGCCTGTCCAAGCAGGGAAAAATATATCGTCAGACTTATCGGCATCGGGCTTAGCCTCGATTACCATAGCGCACGGGTGGTCCGGACGGCAGTTCACCTCGTTATAGGCCCAGCGCTCTGCGGCCGTCAGAATCTTCTTATAGTAAGCGGAATGACCGGCTTTGTTAGAGGATTGGTCCACATGGTACACGATCAGGCCTTCGCCGCCTATCAGCTTGTCCCAGCCTTCTTGTGCGCGACATTCGAGAAGAAAATACTCACCGGACTTGTCCGAAGGTAGGTAGAGGTAGCGTCCGCTGCGTGAAAGTGGCTCGAGATTGTATGAACCGGCCTTCAAGGTATCGCAGATGCCCAGTTTAAGCTGAGCCATATCCACTGCGGAAAGCCCTGAGGGAGAGCGAGAATTGTCGATTTTATCGCCTTTGTCCATAAGCGACAGGAAGCCCCAGATGCCGTGGCATAGTCCGCCGCTTTCCTCGCTGTCGGTGTCGTAGAGATCCTTTAGACCGAGAATGTGCCCGTACTCGTGACAGAAGACGCCGAGCGGCAGTTTCTCTTCGTTAAAGAACTCGCTTATGGCGAAGTAGTAGTTGTCGATGCTGCCCCTGATCTGGTTTTCGTGAGGCCAGATATCGCTGCCGGAAAAGATGATTCCGACATTCGCATCGTAGTTTTTCATATTTATCAGCCGCGAACAGGTCTTGAATGCCTCCGATGCGGCTAACTGAGCGGTGTTGCTATTATACTTTCCGTTCGTAATCCTTATCGTCGGGCCTATTTCGAAATGACACGGGTGGTGCCCTTCGAGTGGTCCGAAGTATTCTTCAGCCTTCCCGGCCAATTCCTTAATTTCTTCCGGGGTGCTGGTAAATGGGGTGGAATTGATTTCTACGGGTATGATCAGCACGCTCTTGAAAGAGTCTGCGAAAGAAACTGTCGAGCACGCCAAAAGCAGTGCTGATGATATGACACGTAGTATTTTCATTCTTGTGCACCTCCTGCCAAGTCCAAAATCTCGGCTGTAATCTTAGCTTGCCTGCTCTTGTTGTATTCCAGCGTGAGCTCGGAAAGCATATTGTCCCCATTGTCCGTAGCAGTCTGCATCGCTATCATTCGTGCAGCGTGCTCCGACTGACAGCTATCCAGAAGCATAGTGTAGACGTGGAGGTGGAGGAGTTTCGAAAGAAGCTCTTTCTCAAGGCCTTCCACGTCAGGCTCTATGAAGTATCTGTCCAGTATGTCGACCTCGCTCCTGGCGCCGGATTCCACGGTGCACGGCAAGTATTCTTCCACTACACATTCCTGGTGCGCAGTGGTGCGGCAGTGGGTGTAGACGAGCTTGACACACGAATATTGCCCGCTGAGATAGCCGTCTATCAGGATGTCTGCCAATTCGGCGGCGTCCTTATAGTTAGGACGCTCCGTAAGACGATTCAATTCCTTTTCGGAGCGGAAGCCGGATTTGGCCATAGCCTCGCACATCTTCTTGCCTATGAAAAAGCAGGCCGGATTCTCGCCGCTTTCGGCCAATGTCTCCTTCGCCTTCTTGATGATGTTCGTGTTAAACCCGCCGCAGAGCGATGAGTTCGAGCTTATGGCTACGACGCAGCAGCGCGCCGAGTCCTTTTCCTCTCTTTTGAGAAAATCTCCGCCGACAGCCCCCAATTCGTTCAGGCAGGACTGCAATTCGTCCCGGTATTCCTTCAGGGGAACCATCATCGATGAAAACTTATGGTACTTGGCGCTGGACATAAGTTTCATAGCCGAAGTAATCTTCAGCGTGCTCTTGACGGAGTTGATTCTCTCTTTTATTTCTTTAAGCGAAGCCATCAGTGTTCAAAACTTTTGCAGGTAATGGATGCCTGACTTTCAATCGTTTTAATGCTCTCGTCGTTCAAGATGCCTTTCGCGAGGCTCTCGAGTACGTCCGGATGAGAGGCGTTCATACTGCTTAGGAATCGTTTTTCGAATTCCGGAACTTGCTCTATGCTTATGTCGGCCATCAGGGCGTGGGTTCCGCAGTAGAGAACCGCCACCTGTTCTCCTACGCTCATAGGGGAGTATTGCGGCTGAACCAGAAGGGAGTTGTTCTTACGTCCTTTGTCAAGTGTGGCGAGAGTGACCTTGTCCACGTCGGACGAGAACTTGGAGAAGCTCTCGAGCTCGGTGTACTGGGCTTGTTCGATCTTAAGGGTTCCGGCCACCTTCTTCATACTCTTCACCTGGGCTGCGCCACCTACGCGGGATACGGAGATTCCGACGTTTATGGCAGGGCGTATGCCTTGGTTGAAAAGGGAGCTTTCCAGGTAGATCTGTCCGTCGGTAATGGAGATGACGTTAGTCGGGATGTAAGCCGAGACGTCGCCGGCTTGGGTCTCGATGATAGGGAGGGCCGTAAGTGAGCCGCCGCCTTTCACCTTGCCTTTCAGGCATTCCGGAAGGTCGTTCATCTTTTCTGCGACGCTTTGTTCGGAGATGATCTTGGCGGATCTTTCGAGAAGTCTTGAGTGCAGATAGAAGACATCGCCCGGGTAGGCTTCGCGTCCGGATGGGCGGCGCAGGATTAGCGAGATTTCTCGGTAAGCCACTGCCTGCTTGGACAGGTCGTCGTATACGACGAGCGCCGCCCTGCCACTGTCTCGGAAATACTCTCCGATGGCAGCTCCTGCGAAAGGAGCATAGTAGCGCAGTGCCGCGGCATCGGCCGCAGTGGCAGCGACCACGATGGTGTAATCCAGAGCGCCCTTCGAACGTAGTGTCTCCACTATATTAGCCACAGTGGAACCTTTCTGGCCAATCGCTACGTAGATACAGTATACCGGATCGCCTTTCAGGAAGTTCTCTCTCTGATTCAGGATGGTGTCGATGGCTATCGCGGTCTTACCTGTCTGACGGTCACCGATAATCAACTCGCGCTGACCGCGTCCGATAGGAATCATGGCGTCTATGGCCTTGATTCCGGTCTGGAGAGGCTCGCACACCGGCTCGCGGAAGATAACTCCCGGAGCTTTTCTCTCGAGAGGCATGTCTAATTTCTCGCCTTCGATGGGGCCAAGTCCGTCGAGTGGGGTTCCCAGCGGATTTACTACGCGGCCTAGCATCTTTTCGCCTACCGGAATAGAAGCGATCTTGCAGGTGCGCGTTACTCTCATTCCTTCTGATATCTGGTCAGTAGGTCCGAGCAGAATCGCTCCAACGTTGTCTTCTTCCAGGTTCATCGCCACTGCCATAATACCATTTTCGAAGCGTAGTAATTCACCTGCCTCGCAATTGTCCAAACCGAAGATTCTGGCCACACCGTCGCTGACCTGCAGCACGTAGCCCACTTCTTCCCATTTGGCATTTATATCTATTCCCTGAAGTTGCTTCAGAAGTATTTCTGAGACTTCGCTTGCTTTTATATTCTGAGCCATTAGACTAGTCTTTTGTTCATTTCGTCGAGTTCGATACGTATGGTGGCAAGTTTCGACTTGACACTAGTATCGATCACCTTATCATTAACTTCCAATACGAATCCGCCTATAAGGTCCGGATTAACTTTTTGCGTAAAGACGACATCGCCCTTACATTCTCGCTGCAGGAGCTCCCTCAATTGGCTTTCCAATTTGTCCGAAGGTGCCGCCACTTCCAAAGAGGCTTGAACTATTCCCGCCCACTTGCGATATTGGCTACAATAATTGAAGAGAATGTACTTCAGATAAGGAATCCTGCCATTCTTTTTAAGAAGCGCTATGAGGCTGTCGATGTCCTTTTCTACCGTCTCGGGTATTTTTCCGGACAATATGTCCTGTACTTGGGCATAGACTTCCTTACTCCTGCCCGATTCTATGGTCAGGGAGAGAAATGCCTTGGCGTATCTATTTGAAATGACTCCGGTATTCATTAATTCTTGTTTTCAATATCTGACATCTGAGCAGCTATATACTCTTGTTGTTTCTCAGGGCTGTCAAGTTCTTTTCTTAAAATCTTTTCTGCTATGCTGACGGACATAGAGCTGACTTGTGAGCGGATTTGTCGCATTGCGTTTTCCCTTTCGCTCTCGATCTGTGTCCGGGCATCGATTATAATCTGTGCGGCTTGCTTTTCCGCATTTCCATTGTCATTACCTCCCTGCCAGAACATTCAGTCTCAAAATATCCGGATCTTCAGGTCCTGTCATATTGCAGCCCTTTGCCTTTGCATATTCAATATAATCCAGGATTTCCGGAGTGATTCGTTCCCCCGGAGCCAAAATCGGGATTAATGTCGAAGGATTCCTCGCAAATGTCGATGAGTGAAACGCTAGGTGCGAGTACTTCGCAAACACTTTCTTCTTCTTTGAGTAATTCTGAATCTGCTAGCATTCAATCAAATGGCAACGTTGGTGCCAATATTAATTTGAGTACCGAGCTCTCTTCGCCCTCGCGCCTTGCACCTAATAACATAAGTCAAAACCTGGAGAAGCCGAATAATGCTGACAAAGCTTTGTTAACACATTCGACTTCTACTGACTCCACCAGTACAAATTCTCACTTGAGCGATAATCTGTCCATTAAAAATAATGGGGCAGATCCTTCATCGTACCTTTCTTCAGGCTTAAGCATTTCAACCCTACAAAATCGAATTGATACCGCTACAGGGCAAAACAGTTCGGCTAGCAACACTCAACGTCAAGAAGCGTACCAAAGTCTTTTAAGTGCCACACGTCAAATTGCTGAACGCACTCAAGATTCTGCCATTCGTAATGCTGCTCAAAGTTTTGAATCGCAACTCACAAACGCGTTTAACCTCAGTCAATCTAAGGGCTTTGAGCAATCCAGTCATCGCGTAGCTCAGCAAAGTACCGGTTATGTCTCTAATCAAGACATCCGCACCATGATGGATA
>ENA-UEQL01003162-UEQL01003162.1-human-gut-metagenome-genome-assembly--contig:-NODE-3162-length-10359-cov-5.391655_pt1 | contig 10359 bp, 18 predicted proteins | sample MGYA00242905_ERZ507926 | MGnify/ENA primary metagenome ERZ507926 (study PRJEB26167, sample SAMN06115531) | human gut metagenome | host: Homo sapiens | place: China:Henan | collected 2015-09-09...
CAGCTGAAGAAAGCCAACCTCAAGTCGGCTGACGACATCAAGCGCGTCTACCGCAGAGATCAACATTGAGCAGATGAACAAAGTGATGCTCAACCTACTCAAGAACAGCCTTTACGCATTGCTGAAAAAGTTACAGAAAAAGGACTTCACGCCAATCATCAACATACACGTAGAAAAGAGACTGAACGGGACAATTTTTCTCAGCATCCGCGATAACGGCATCGGCATCGAGGACAACATCAAAGCCAAGATATTCGAACCGTTCTTCACCACGAAGCCCACTGCCGAGGCTGCGGGTGTCGGTTTGTACCTCTGTCGTGAAGTCATCCTGAACCACCAAGGGTCCATCATCGTAAAAAGTGAAAAGGATAACTTTACCGAGTTTATGATTACGATTCCTATTTATCAAAAAAGCAACAACAATGAATGAGGACAGTATGAAAGAGTTAGAACGTCTGAGAAAACAGATCAGCCAACAGGAAAAGATGGCTTCACTCGGACTGTTGAGCGCAGGTATCGCACATGAGATACAGAACCCGCTCAACTTCGTGATCAACTTCAGCAAACTATCATGTAAGTTGCTGCAAGATATGGAAGACGTATTGGACGAACTGGAAAGCAAGCTCTCTGCCGAGGTGGACGAGGAGATTAGGGAAATCATGGACGACCTCAAAAGCAGGAGCTTATCATTGTACGACGATTGTTGATTGTAACACACGCAAATATCACGGCCTGTTGGTAATTCCAGTTCCCAATATCGACGATGAAAATCATGTGCTGCTATCTTCTCTTGATGAAACGGTAATTCAACACGGTGCGGAGTTTAACTTGGGATTGCACAAATATCAGGGAAACAACTTTAGTCCTAACGGACACAAGTATATCCGCGAGTTTGATTGTGAGCATATCCCGGCAACAACTTACCGTGTCGGAGGTGTTATCCTCCGCAAAGAAAAAATCTTTGTACATCATGAAAATAGAATCCTGATTCGTTATACTTTGCTGGATGCGCATTCGGCTACGACTTTGCGCTTCCGCCCGTTCCTCGCTTTCAGGAGTGTACGTGAGTACACACATGAAAATGCGCAGGCAAACCGCGAGTATCAACTTGTGGAAAATGGTATTAAAACCTGTATGTATCCCGGATATCCGGAACTATATATGCAGTTGAATAAAAAGTGTGAGTTTCATTTCATGCCTGACTGGTATCGGGGTATTGAATACCCGAAAGAACAAGAGCGTGGGTATGACTTCAATGAAGACCTTTATGTTCCCGGTTATTTTGAGGTGGATATAAAGAAGGGGGAGAGCATCGTATTCTCTGCCGGAACTTCAGAAGTGACTCCCCGTAGATTGAAACAAACATTTGAGGCTGAAGTGCTTGATCGTACCCCTCGTGATAGCTTTTACCATTGTCTGAAGAATTCCGCTCATCAGTTCCATAACCAGCAGGAAGACGAACATTATATTCTTGCCGGTTATCCGTGGTTTAAATGTCGTGCACGTGATATGTTCATTGCCCTGCCGGGACTGACGCTTGCGCTCGATGAGGTCGATCAGTTTGAGGATGTGATGAAAACGGCGGAAAAGGCAATTCGCAATTTTATAAATGAAGAACCAGTAGGCTACAAGATTTATGAAATGGAGCATCCTGACGTTTTGCTTTGGGCTGTCTGGGCTTTGCAGCAATATGCAAAAGAAACTTCCCGTGAGCAATGTCGTCAGAAATACGGAGAACTTCTGAAAGATATAATGGAGTTTATTCGTCAGCGGAAACATGAGAATCTTTTCTTGCATGATAATGGATTACTTTTTGCCAACGGTACGGATAAGGCGATTACATGGATGAATTCTACAGTGAACGGACATCCGGTGATTCCTCGTACGGGGTATATTGTTGAATTTAATGCGTTGTGGTATAATGCGTTGCGTTTTATAGCTGATTTGGTGCGCGAAGGAGGAGACGTATACTTGGCGGATGAACTCGATGCGCAGGCAGAAGTAACCGGAAAGTCTTTTGTCGAGGTATTCCGTAACGAATATGGTTATCTGCTTGATTATGTAGACGGTAATATGATGGATTGGAGTGTACGTCCTAACATGATATTTACCGTAGCGTTTGATTATTCTCCTTTGGATCGTGCACAAAAGAAACAGGTGCTTGATATTGTGACCAAAGAGCTGCTCACTCCGAAAGGAATTCGTTCGTTGAGTCCGAAGAGTGGCGGATATAATCCGAACTATGTAGGTCCGCAGATACAACGCGATTATGCTTATCATCAGGGAACGGCCTGGCCTTGGTTGATGGGATTCTATCTGGAAGCTTATCTTCGAATTTATAAGATGAGCGGATTGTCATTTGTTGAACGCCAACTGATTAGTTATGATGACGAGATGACAAGCCACTGTGTTGGTTCCATTCCCGAGTTATTCGATGGGAACCCGCCTTTCAAAGGACGCGGCGCAGTATCATTTGCGATGAATGTAGCAGAAATACTACGTGTCTTAAAGCTACTGTCTAAGTATTATTAAAAAAGGAGGAACGAAGATGAAAGTTTTAATGTTTGGATGGGAATTCCCTCCCAAAATATATGGTGGTCTTGCGGTTGCTTCTTATGGAATAACTAAAGGATTGAGTCTGCAAGGTGATATGGAGACGATTTTCTGTATGCCTAAACCTAGCGGCGAAGAAGAGAAGTTCTTGAAAATAATCGGTATGAATCAAGTACCCATCGTCACGACCACAACGATCAACAACGACGTACCACCGAAATAGAACGGAACGTTGAAACGCATGTTCAAGAATTCCGGTACCAAGCAAACGAACACCAAGTATGCAGCACCACCGAGCGTCAAACGAAGCAACACCTTGTCGATGTAGCGAGACGTTTGCTCGCCGGGGCGGATACCCGGGACGAACGCACCACTCTTTTTCAAGTTCTCAGCCGTTTCACGCGGGTTGAATACCAACGCCGTGTAGAAGTAGGCAAAGAACACAATCATTGCAGCGTAAAGCAATGTATACAACGGTTGACCCGGTGACAAAGCAGCTGCCAAATCACGAATCCAACGCGTAGAATCGCCGCTCGTGAACCAACCGGCCAGCGTAGCCGGGAACAAAATCAAAGACGAAGCAAAGATCGGGGGAATCACACCCGACATGTTCATCTTCAAGGGCAAATACGAGCTTTGACCGCCGTACAGACGGTTGCCGATTTGTCGTTTTGCGTAGTTCACGGTAATGCGACGTTGGCCGCGTTCAATGAAGACCACAAAGGCCGTCACGAGCGCAACGATGGCAATCACGAAGATTGCTGCCAAGGGGCTGATGGCGCCCGAGCTCACCAACTGGAACAAACCGGAGATTGCTGAGGGGAGACCCGCAACGATACCGGCGAAGATGATGATGGAGATGCCGTTGCCCAAACCGCGTTCGGTGATTTGTTCACCGAGCCACATCAAAAACATCGTACCCGTTACCAAAGAGACCACGCACGTGAAGCGGAACATCATGCCCGGATCAAGCACGAGGCCAGCTTGGCTCTCGAGTGCGACGGCGATACCGAACGCTTGGAAGACACCCAACAACAACGTGCCGTAGCGCGTGTATTGGGTGATCTTACGACGACCGGATTCGCCTTCTTTACGCAAACTTTCAAGCGAAGGGAGCACGTAGGACAACATCTGCATGATAATGGACGCAGAGATGTACGGCATGATCCCTAACGCAAACACCGAGAAGCGCGATAAAGCGCCACCGGAGAACATGTTGAACAGCCCGAGGATGCCCCCTTGTTGCTCTTGGAAGAGCTGCGAGAGCATGTCGGGATCGATACCGGGCACCGGCACGTGAGCGCCGATGCGGTATACGACTAATGCAAGCAGCAAGAAGATAATGCGGCGCTTAAGATCGCCATACTTCGGGCCGCTTGCTTGGTTGGAACTGGGGCTGGTCGCCACGTTGTTCTTCCTAAAAAGCGAGTTATTCTTCCACGGAACCACCGGCGGCTTCAATAGCAGCCTTGGCACCCTTGGTCACGCCCAAACCGCGCACGACAACCTTGCGGGAGATTTCTCCGGACAAGATCACGCGAGCAGCCATAGCGCGCGGCGAAACGATATTGGCGGCCTTGAGCACGTTCAAATCAATTTCTTCCGCAGCCAAACCTTGCAATTCGTTCAAGCGAACTTCTTCGCAGAAACGACGTGTCAAAGACGTGAAACCACGCTTCGGCAAGCGACGATGCAGCGGCATTTGACCGCCTTCGAAGCCCACCTTGTGGAAGCCGCCAGCACGGGACTTTTGACCCTTGTGACCGCGACCGGCAGTCTTGCCCCAACCGGAGCCGACACCGCGACCGACGCGGTGACGTGCACTCTTGGAACCCTCAGCGGGTTGCAAAGTATTCAATTGCATCATCTACCCCTATTACTCGGCACGAACCAAGTAGGCAACCTTGTTGATCATGCCGCGCACAGCAGGCGTATCTTCAAGTTCACGCGTTTGGTTCATCTTGGACAAACCCAAGCCGCGCAAAGTGGCGCGGTGATCAGCCTTCGTGCCGATCGGGCTCTTGACCAACGTAACTTTAACGGTTTTTTTAGCCATCTCGAATCTCTCCATTGCGATTAGGCCATGAGTTCTTCAACCGTCTTGCCGCGCTTGGCAGCAATTTCAGCTGGAGAACGAAGGGCTTCGAGAGCGTTCAACGTTGCACGAACCATGTTGTAGGGGTTCGTAGAACCGTGAGCCTTAGCTACGATGTTGCGAACACCCATGGCGTCGAACACTGCACGCATCGGACCGCCGGCGATGATACCGGTACCTTCGGTAGCCGGGAGCAACATCACACGGGCAGCGCCGTGGTGGCCTTCAACAGCGTGGTAGATCGTACCGTTGTTGAGCGGAATACGAACCATGCTGTGACGAGCGCGATCCATAGCCTTTTGTACGGCAGCCGGCACTTCGCGGCTCTTACCCGTACCCATACCAATACGGCCGTCGCCATCACCAACTACCGTGAGAGCAGCGAAAGCCATAATGCGGCCGCCCTTCACAACCTTGGTAACGCGGTTAACCGCAATCATATTTTCACGCATGCCGTCGTCGATAGCGTCGACAGCCGCATTCTTTCCTTGAGCCTTAGCCATAAGTCCCTCTTAGAACTTCAAGCCAGCTTCACGCGCGGCTTGAGCCAACGCAGCGATGCGGCCATGAAAACGGTAACCGGAACGGTCGAAAGCACACGTTTCAATGCCGGCGGCCTTAGCCTTCTCAGCCAAACGCGTACCAATCAATTGAGCGGCCTTAACGTTGCCGCCACGACCTTGTTCATTTGCCAACTGAGCGCGCACTTCGGGTTCAACCGTGGAGGCCGAAACCAAAACGCGACCGCCATCAGCGCTGATGATGCTGGCGTAAATGTGCAAGTTCGTACGATGGACCGTCAAGCGGGCCACCTTTTGCATCTTGATGCGGGCACGCGTAGCACGTGCACGACGCAGACGATTTGCTTTTTTATCGATCATTTTTGTCTCCGCCCCGCTTACTTCTTCTTGGTTTCCTTGATCACGACGACTTCGTAAGCATAGCGAACGCCCTTGCCCTTGTAGGGTTCCGGCGGACGATAGCCGCGAATGACAGCAGCGGTTTGACCCACTTTTTGCTTGTCAGCGCCCTTGATCACGATTTCCGTTTGACTCGGGGTTTCTGCCTTCACACCTTCGGGCAACTTGTGCACGACGGGGTGACTAAAGCCGAGCGATAAATTCAACGTGTCACCGCTGGCTTGAGCACGGAAGCCCACGCCAACCAACGTCAACTTCTTTTCGAAACCGACGCTGACACCCTTGTTCATGTCGTTGATCAAAGCACGCATCGTGCCGGAAGCAGCGTTAGCTTCGCGGCTGCTGTCAACAGCTTCAAAGTGCAATTGATCACCGTCTTGCTTAATGGCCACCAACGGGTTGAGCTTCAAGCTCAATTCGCCCTTGGCACCCTTCATCACGATCACGCCGTCGGCGATTTTGCAATCGACGCCCTTAGCGATGATCACGGGTTCTTTAGCGATTCGCGACATTCTCTATCCCTCCTCGCATTAGGCCACGTAGCAAATGACTTCGCCACCGATGCCGGCTGCACGGGCCTTGCGGTCGGTCATCACGCCCTTGGGCGTAGAAACGATCGCGATACCCAAGCCGTTCATCACTTGCGGAATCGTTTGATGGTTCTTGTACACGCGCAAGCCCGGACGAGAAACGCGTTCGATGCGTTCGATCACAGGACGGCCGGCGTAGTACTTCAAACCGACGTGTAATTCAGGCTTACCGTTGTTATCAACAACGGAAAAACCGTCGATGTATCCTTCATCTTTCAAGACTTGAGCGATGGCCACCTTCAACTTCGAGGAGGGCATCACCACTTCCGTCTTGTCGACATTTTGACCGTTACGAATACGGGTCAACATATCGGCGATCGGATCACTCATGCTCATGATAATCTCCTCGCTTACCAGCTAGCCTTGATAAGGCCGGGAATGTCACCGCGCATGGCGGCTTCACGGATCTTGGTGCGACCCAAGCCGAACTTACGGAACGTGCCACGGGGACGACCGGTCAATGCACAGCGGTTGCGCAAACGGCAGGGACTGGCGTTACGCGGCAAAGCTTGCAATTGCAAACGGGCTTCCATACGTTCTTCAAAAGAACGAGAGGCATCATTAATGACCGCTTTCAAAGCGGCGCGCTTTTCCGCGAACTTGGCAACCGTTTCGGCGCGCTTCAAGTCACGGTTAATCAGTGCGAGTTTAGCCAATTCACACCTCGATTAATTGCGGAACGGAAAGCGGAAAGCGGCGAGCAAAGCCTTGGCTTCTTCGTCGGTTTTCGCAGTCGTCGTGATGGAAATATTCATCCCACGGATCTTGTCGATCTTGTCGTACTCGATTTCGGGGAAGATGATTTGTTCTTTAAGACCGATGTTGTAGTTGCCACGGCCGTCGAAAGAGCGACCAGAGACACCACGGAAGTCACGAACACGCGGGAAAGCGATCGTGATCAAACGGTCCAAGAAGTCGTACATGCGCTCGCCGCGCAAGGTCACCATACAACCGATGGGCATATTTTCACGAATCTTAAAGTTCGCGATAGCCTTACGGGTCTTGGTAACAACCGGCTTTTGACCAGCGATCTTCGTCATATCGGCAACAGCGTTGTCGATCAATTTTTTATCATTAACCGCTTCGCCGATACCCATGTTCAACGTGATCTTCGTGATACGAGGAACTTGCATCGTGGTCTTGTAGCCGAACTTCTTAATCAATTCGGGAACAATGGCTTCACGGTAGAGAGTTTGGAAACGAGACATTCGATTGACCCTCTATTAAGCCTTCGCGCCGACAATGCTGCCGTCGCTCTTAAACACGCGAACTTTCTTACCGTCGACAACTTTAAAGCCGACACGTTCGCCCTTACCAGTGGCCGGATTTACGAGCATGACGTTCGATTGATCGATCGGCATGACCTTGTTGATGATGCCGCCTTCTTGACCCGTCATCGGGTTCGGGCGAACATGCTTTTTGGCAACATTGATGCCTTCGACCGTCACGTGACGATCGTCAACTCGGGAGAGCACGGTACCGCGCTTGCCCTTGTCTCGGCCGGTGATAACGATAACTTCGTCACCTTTACGGATGCGTTGCATCGCGCGTCTCCTTACAAAACTTCAGGAGCCAAGGAAACGATCTTCATAAATTGCTCGGTACGCAATTCACGCGTAACCGGCCCGAAGATACGGGTTCCGATCGGCTCTAACTTAGAATTGAGCAATACAGCGGCATTGCCATCAAAAGAGATGGACGAACCGTCCGGACGACGAACGCCTTTAGCGGTGCGGACCACAACAGCGTTGTAGACTTCACCCTTCTTGACGCGGCCGCGCGGAGCAGCTTCCTTAACCGTCACTTTGATGACATCACCGATGTTGGCGTAGCGGCGCTTAGAACCGCCCAACACCTTGATACACATCACCGAACGTGCGCCCGTGTTATCGGCCACGTCCAGCTTGGTTTGCATCTGAATCATGATTACCTATTCCCAACTTATTCCGCTATGCGGATAGTATTGGTCCCGTTATTGGGAGGAAGAACAACGCCTAACTGCTCTGGAAGGCCTGCAAGAGAGCAGGTTGAGCCAATTAAGTGCCGTTCTCTACGAACTAAGTCGGGGTCGTCCGTGAGGACAACCCCAACCACGAAGTCGCAAGTATATCTAATTAAAAGAAAACTTGCAAACTATTTTTTTAGATGATTTCGGCTTTCTTCAAAACCTTCGTCACAGCCCAGGACTTCGTCTTGGAAACCGGACGGGTTTCGGAGATTTCAACCGTATCACCTTCCATCAAATCGTTGGCTTCGGTGTGGGCGTGGTACTTCTTGGAGACCAACACAAACTTGCCGTACAACGGGTGCTTAACCTTACGTTCAACGAGAACGGTCACGGTCTTTTGCATCTTGTTGCTGACAACTTTGCCAACCAACGTACGAGTCAACAACGTCTTTTGATTTTCTTGTGTCATTTCGAGGCCGCCTTTTGAGCGAGAATCGTGCGAACGCGCGCGATATCACGACGCGTCGTGCGCAACTGATTCGTGTTTTGAAGTTGTTGGGTACCGTGTTGCATGCGCAGCTTAAAATGCGCTTGCATCAAGTCAGCCAGTTCCTTCTTGAGCGCAGCCTCATCCATGGCGCGCAATTCTTTAGCGTTCATTGCCGTCTCTCCTTACATGCCGATTTGGCGGACAACGAACGTGGTCTTGACCGGCAACTTGGCAGCGGCGAGAGCGAAAGCTTCGCGAGCCAGTTGTTCGTCAACCCCGTCCATTTCATAAAGCACACGGCCCGGTTGGACAAGAGCCACCCAGTATTCCGGGTTACCTTTACCGTTACCCATACGGACTTCGGCAGGCTTTTCAGAAATGGGCTTGTCCGGGAACACGCGGATCCACACGCGACCACCGCGCTTGATATGGCGCGTGATGGCACGACGGGCAGCTTCAATTTGACGAGCCGTCAGACGGCCGCGTTCCAGTGCCTTCAAACCGAATTGACCGAAGGACACATTGGCGCCGCGGGTAGCTAAACCGTAGTTACGGCCCTTTTGATCCTTGCGGTATTTGCGTCGATTAGGTTGCAACATCGCTTATTCTCCGTCTTTGGCAGCAGCGGCCTTCTTGGTGCGGCGCACAGGCTTCTTTTCACCATCAGCGGCAGCTGCTTCAGTCTTCTCACCAGCCTTGCGAGCGCGGCGGGCAGGTTTGCCAGCGCGGTCAGCGGCCGGACGGCGAGAACGACGATCTTCACGTTCAGTCTTATCTTGGGCTTGAGCTTCTTCGCCGAAGTTATCACCCTTGTAGACCCACACCTTCACGCCGATGACGCCATACGTCGTATTGGCTTCGGAGAAACCGTAGTCAATGTTGGCGCGCAACGTGTGAAGAGGCACACGGCCTTCACGATACCATTCTGTACGGGCAATTTCAGCACCGTTCAAACGGCCGGCCGACATGATCTTGATGCCTTGAGCGCCCAAACGCATAGCGTTTTGCATGGCACGCTTCATGGCACGACGGAACATGACGCGCTTTTCGAGCTGTTGCGTAATACCGTCAGCGATCAATTGAGCATCGAGTTCAGGACGACGCACTTCTTCGATGTTGACATGCACGGGCACGCCCATCATCTTTTGCACTTCGTTCTTCAACACTTCGATGTCTTGGCCTTGCTTGCCGATCACCACACCCGGACGAGCCGAGTAGATCGTGATGCGAGCGTTCTTAGCAGGACGTTCGATCAAAATACGGCTGACAGAGGCGTTTTGCAACTTCTTTTGCAAGAAGGAGCGAACTTTCAAATCTTCACCCAAGGTGCGGGCAAAGTTGCGGCCTTCCGCATACCAACGCGAGGTCCAATCACGCGTCACGGGGAGACGGAAGCCGGTGGGGTTAATTTTCTGTCCCATAATTCACCTTTACTTCGTAACTTTGTCACCAACGGACACGTAGATGTGGCAGGTTTGCTTGTTGATTCGCGTACCGCGACCCTTAGCACGGGCACCGAAGCGACGCAACGTCGTAGCCTTTTCCACGTGGATCTTCGTCACATACAATTCGTCGATGTCAGCGCCGTCATTGTGTTCGGCGTTGGCAATGGCGCTTTCAAGAGCCTTCTTGATGATGACGGCTGCTTTCTTTTGCGTGAACGTAAGAATGTTTAAAGCCTTATCCACGGGCTTACCGCGGACAAGATCCGCAACCAAACGGCCTTTCTGAGCCGAGAGGCGAACTCCACGTACGATTGCTGT
>ENA-UEQL01003164-UEQL01003164.1-human-gut-metagenome-genome-assembly--contig:-NODE-3164-length-10356-cov-3.268703_pt1 | contig 10356 bp, 8 predicted proteins | sample MGYA00242905_ERZ507926 | MGnify/ENA primary metagenome ERZ507926 (study PRJEB26167, sample SAMN06115531) | human gut metagenome | host: Homo sapiens | place: China:Henan | collected 2015-09-09 | study...
GAACCGGAGACACTGAAAATCAAGCTCGAACAGTTTGTGAAGAATGTTGAGGTGTTGAGGTGTTGAGATGTTGAGGTATTGCTGATGGATGAACCTGCGTCTGCGCTCGATCCTATTTCTACGGCGAAAGTGGAGGAGTTGATTCATGAACTGAAGAAGGATTATACGATTGTAATCGTTACGCATAATATGCAGCAGGCGGCCCGTGTCAGTGATAAGACGGCGTTTTTCTATATGGGAGAAATGGTGGAGTTCGATCAGACGAAAAAGATATTCACCAATCCGGAGAAAGAGGCTACCCAGAATTACATAACGGGACGTTTTGGGTAATCCGGGTATCTGGAACCCAATTGATAGAATATTAATCATTTATATATAATAGACTATGGTAAAGTTTATAGAATCGGAACTCATCCTATTGAAGAAGGAAATTGATGAAATGTGGACCTTGGTGTACAACCAGCTTGACCGTGCCGGAGAGGCTGTGTTGACCCTTGACAAGGAGCTGGCTCAACAGGTGATGGTTCGCGAGCGCAGGGTGAATGCTTTTGAATTGAAGATAGATAGTGATGTGGAAGATATTATCGCATTGTATAATCCGGTGGCGATTGATCTTCGTTTTGTGTTGGCTATGTTGAAGATTAACACAAATCTGGAACGTTTGGGTGACTTTGCGGAAGGGATCGCCCGTTTTGTACTTCGTTGCAAAGAACCGGTATTGGATGCGGAGCTGTTGTCTCGTCTTCGCCTGGCAGAGATGCAGGCAGAGGTGTTGTCGATGCTGGAACTGGCAAAACGTGCCTTGAATGAAGAGAGTAATGATTTGGCGGCAGGAGTGTTTGCTAAGGATAATTTGCTAGATGAAATCAATGCGGATGCAACAGGGATTGTTTCAGACTATATTATCGAACATCCGGAAGCTGTACATACTTGCGTAGATTTAGTCAGCGTGTTCCGTAAACTGGAACGTTCGGGAGATCATATTACCAACATTGCCGAGGAGATTGTATTCTTCATTGATGCCAAAGTGTTAAAACATCGTGGAAAAACCGATGAAAATTACCCGGAAAAGTAATTTTCTGCCGATTTTTAAACAGAAATTAGGGCTCCTTAAAAAAATATCTTATATTTGTCTCCTGTAACGGACAAGTTACAGGAGATTTTGCTTCAAATGATAATAAATCCAAAGAATTTTCAAAAAGATGTTATATGACATGTTTTATAATTTGGATAGTATCGGTAAAACCGCCTATATTTGCACCGTTATCCTGAAAACAATCTTTTTACCTTAAAAAAAACTAATACCTATTGAAAACTGAAAAATGGAGCTTTGTGAAAAGCCCCATTTTTTTTTGCTCTTATTTTCTAAGCTGCTTCCTTATTCGTATCTTTGACCCTTGCATTAAGAGAGTACTTTCAATTGTAAAATCGTAAATAGTAAATAGAATTATGTTTTCTGGAATCGTAGAAGAATATGCTACTTTGGTAGCACTGGTGAAAGACCAGGAGAATATACACTTTACATTTAAGTGTTCGTTTGTGAATGAGTTGAAAATCGACCAGAGTATTTCTCACAATGGTGTATGCCTGACGGTAGTGACTCTGACGGATGATACGTATACGGTGACTGCCATGAAAGAAACATTGGAGCGTTCTAACCTCGGTTTGTTGAAAGTGGGGGATAAGGTGAACGTTGAACGTAGCATGATGATGAACGGTCGGTTGGACGGACATATCGTTCAGGGACATGTGGATCAGACTGCTACTTGTATCGATATTAAGGATGCGGAAGGCAGCTGGTATTTTACATTCCGATATGCGTTTGACAAGGAGATGGCGAAACGCGGATATATCACCGTGGATAAAGGTTCGGTGACTGTGAACGGTGTTAGCCTGACAGTATGTAATCCGACGGATGATACTTTCCAGGTGGCTATCATTCCTTATACATACGAGCATACGAACTTCCATACGTTTGAGATTGGCAGTGTGGTAAATATTGAATTCGATATTATCGGTAAGTATATCAGCCGGATGATTCAATATAAATAAGAAAATATAAATAAGTGACCGGAGGATTGGAAATGGCATATACTGATTTTCTTCAATTGGTGCAGGCTCGTCAAAGTGACCGTTCGTATGATAAGGAACGTCCGGTGGAGCCGGAAAAGTTGGAACGGGTACTTGAAGCTGCACGTTTGGCGCCTTCGGCCTGCAACGCACAACCTTGGAGGTTTGTGGTCATCACAGACAAGGAACTGGCTCAAAAAGCCGGGAAAGCTGCTGCTGGCTTGGGAATGAATAAGTTTGCCAAAGATGCTCCCGTGCATATTCTGGTTGTAGAAGAATCTGCTAATATAACCTCCCTGCTTGGCGGAAAGGTAAAAGGCAAGCATTTTCCGTTGATCGACATTGGAATAGTGGCTGCTCATATTTCTCTGGCAGCTGAAGCCGAAGGTTTGGGTTCTTGTATTCTGGGTTGGTTCGATGAAAAAGAGCTGAAACAGCTTGCCGGTATTCCTGCTTCGAAACGTTTATTGCTGGATATTGTCATTGGCTATCCGGCAAAGGAAAAACGTAAGAAGATAAGGAAGCCGAAAGAAAAGGTGATTTCATACAATCGTTATTGATTGAAAAATAATTATATTCTTAGCCCTTTAGGATAAGCATATAACAGAAAGCATCGTTGGTTTTAAAGGAAGGGGACGTTCCTTTTAAACCAACGATGCTTTCCTTTTAAAGGAACGACCTGTTTCTTTAAAACCAATAAATGGCTTTTTTAAGGTGTTGATAGTTAGCGTGTTATTGATGCCGCTTTTCCGGTGGCATCAATAATGCTATATTTATTTCTTTTTTGACAAATCTTTCAATAGGTAGTCTACTGCTGCTTTCAGTTGTGCATCTTCTCCTTTCAGGCTGGCTGCCGGTTCGTTATAAACTAGAATATCAGGTTGCAAGGTCTGATTTTCGAGATAGTTGCCTTGCATATCCATACAACCCACCTGCGGGATACCGAATACAATAGACGGATCTATCTGGCGTTCCCACCACACGGCGGTCATCGTGCCTGCCACCGGGGCGCCTACCAGTTTACCAATACCTAGAGTCTTATATACGTAAGGAGTGCCATGAGCATTGCTATAATTGTCTTCGCAAGTTAGCATGCATGAGGCTTTCAGCCATTTGTTGAATGGATCGCTGCCGATATATTGTCCGCGTGGCACGAAACGTTGATATTCCTTTCCACTAAGTAAGGTGACTACATCATCGTGCAGCCATCCGCCACCATTATGGCGGGTATCTACCACTACGGCTTCTTTATTACGATAACGGCCGAGCAGTTCGGAATAGATCTTGCGGAAGCTGGGGCTGTCCATACCTTTAATATGTACATAAGCAATGCGTCCGCCGGAAAGCTCTTCCACTTTTTGGGCGCAGCGCTCTACCCAACGTTTGTAAAGCAGGTCGCTTTGGGTTCCATAGCTGATTGCTTTTACTGCTTCTTCAAAACGTTTTTTAGTAGAAGGATCGTATACGGTAAGTACTACTTTGCGTCCGACTTTGCCTTCAAATAACGGGAAGTAATCAGCACCGGCTTCAATCGCTGTGCCGTCTACTTTTTCAATGATGCAACCTGCCTTCACTTCTGTCTTTTTCTGGGTGAAAGGACTTTGCTTCATGATTTCCTTGATCTTTAACCCGGCACCGTCGTATGACTCATCGTAAAAGACTCCCAGAGTAGCGGTAGGCATTGCGCTGCCTCCTGCTGCAAACCGGGCTCCGGTATGGGAACCATTCAATTCGCCAAGCAATTCACTCAACATTTCCGTGAAGTCATAATTGTTGCTGATGTGGGGCAAGAAGCGTTCGTATGCTTTTTTATATCCTTTCCAGTCCACTCCATGCAAGTCGGCAATATAGAATTTGTCATTTACTTGCTGGCAAACGTGGTCGAAGATGTATGCGCGTTCATCATAAGGACGGTAATCGAAGAATGCTTCAAATTCTATCGGTGTAATTTTGCTACCGGCAATCTCTATTTTCTTCAATCGGCCACCTGTGCACATAAAGATATTCTTTCCTTCTTTATCTGGTATGAGTGAGCCGCCGCCAACTCCTTTCAATAATATTTTAGTCGTATTTTCTTTCAGTTTATGCTCCCAAAGGTCGTAGTCTCCTTCAAAAGCTGCCAGGTAATAAAGAATATCACCCTTCGGACTCATGACAGCGTCACCCAGGCGGGAAGAATTTACAGTTAGACGGACGATGCGGTCAAAACGATTCTCCAAATCGAATGTAAGAGGTTTCACTTCCGTACTGTCTTTTTTCGCATTCTCATTCTGGTTCGTTTTCTTCTTACTGTCTTTAGTGTCTTCTTTCTTCTCTGCCTTTTCTTTCTTGGCTTTTTCTTTTTCTGCTTTCTCTGCCTTTTCCGCTTCTTCAAGTAAGGCAATATCTTCTTTGCTCATCAGGAAGCGGTTGTAGGCATCGACGTCGAAAAACATAATATAGGTGTCGTCTTCACTTCCCCAGCTACCATGGCTACGGTATCCGGCACGGTCACTGTTCCATATCATTGCTTTTCCACCCAACACCCATTTGGCGTTGCTGTCGCTGTATCCGCTTTCGGTAAGATTGACCATTTCGCCTTTTCCGTCGGCTTTCAGCAAAACGACGTCTTTATTATTCCAGCCTCCTATGCCAATGAAGTCTGATAGAATCCATTGGCTGTCGGGGCTCCATTGGAACCATTGGTCACCGTCGGCATAAGAATATTGATATTTGGCATCCATCACTGTGCGCACAGCCTTGCTTTTTAGATTGATGACACGGATAGCGGTACGGTTCTCGAGGAAAGCAACCTCTTTACCGTCAGGACTGAATTGTGGTTGGAAAGAAGCGACTTTGGAGTTTGTCAAACGTTCTTCTTTCAATTCTGTGGCATAGGTGAATTGTTTCTCCTCTTTGCGTACGATGGTGGAAGTGTAAAGCTGCCACAATCCATCGCGTTCTGAAGAGTAGACGAGTGTGCGTCCGTCGGGAGCGAAACTGATGTTACGTTCCTGATCGGGTGTGTTGGTGATTTGTTTGGTTGTTTTGTAGTCAATGGAGGTTACGTAAACATCACCGCGCATAATGAATGCGACCTCTTTTCCTTTGGGAGATACAGCGATGTCGGTAGCCCCGTTGGATTTGATTTGGCGGATAATATCTTTGTCATTCTTGTCTGCCAGGATACTTATATTTACCTTTTGGGGTTGTTTGCCCGGAGTAAGTGTATAAATTTCGCCGTCATAACCATAACAGAGTGTGCCGGTGGTTGAAATGCTTAGAAAACGTACGGGATGCTTTGTATGGAAAGTGATTTGTTGGGAAGTGGTGGTTCCGGGAGTACGTTGGAATATATTGAAGGAACCTTTCTCTTCACTTAGATAATAGAATGATTTACCATCAGGACTCCATACCGGTTCGCGGTCTTCACCTCCGAAAGTAGTTTGTTTTTGATAAACAGGTTTTTTCCCGGGAGTGTATGTCCAGATGTCACGGGCAATAGGGGATACCTGATGCTTGCGCCAATAGTCTTCGTATCCTTTCTTGTCCTGATAGAGCATCACTCCCTCTTTATTAATAGAGATGCACTCCATTGGCATGGATGAGAACATAGCGGGGCGTCCTCCCGTCACGGCTACCTCGTACACTTGCTGGAACTGGCCGGAAGGAAACCCGGCATCTTCGGCAGAGGGAGCAATGTTGGCTGTGAATAAAATGTGTTTGTTGTCTTTGTAGGCAACAGGTTTCTCACTGCCTGAATGAGTGGTCAGTCGCTGGGGTGCTCCTCCTTCACTGGATACGACGAAAACGTCGAGACTTCCCATGCGATCCGATGCAAAGGCAATTTGTTTACTGTCGGGACTCCATACCGGTTCCGTATCAAAAGCCGGATTGGTGGTGATTTGTGTGGCACGTCCGCCGGTTGACGGTACCGTGTAGATGTCTCCTTTGTAGGTAAATGCAATGGTGGTTCCGTCTGGAGAAAGAGCGCAGTGGCGCATCCATAAAGGAGATTCTTGTGCAATGCTTGTCCCTGCTAGACAGATGACAAATGCACTTAGCAGTAGCTTTTTCATTTTTTCTAATATTGTGTTAAGTTCATTCTCGCGATTTAAGGTTTGACTTTCCTACAAATCCTTCAGTAATACTTTACTTGCTTTTTTATAGTATTCTTCTCTGGATTCGGTCAGCACCTTCCATTCGTCGTTGAATTCTTCGTCTTTGTCTATTTTGAAATTCTCGGAGCCGTATGTGTCCAAACGGTCCAGCAGGACAGCCACATTCAGTTGATTGATATCCATTGAAGGCTGGTAACCGATTTCTTCGCTTTTTTCGTCGGTAACAACCTCGTGAATCAATTCTATTTCCTGTAACTGATAAAGTACCTGATTTGTCAGTCGGATGGGGATCTGATGCTCCTCCGATATTTCTGCAGCCGTATAGGGCGGTTCGTTCTTTTCGAATCGTTTGGCTATGAGTGACATAATCAGGATGGATATAAAATCCCGGTATCGTCTGCTGATGTTCCGGGTGTCCTGGTCAAAGCTAAAGCTGCGGATATTCTGTCCGGCATACGTCAGTTCGGCTCCAAACAAACAGATTGTCCAGGATATCTGCAACCAAAGCAGAAATAAGGGAAGTGCGGCAAAACTACCATAAATGGCATTGTACTTTGACACCCACAACTGGCTGTTGATGTACAGGAACTGAAAAGCCTGATAAGCAGACCCTGCCAGAATACCTGCAATGAGAGCGTGTTTGAATTTCACTTTCGTGTTCGGCATGAAGATGTACAGCCCGGTGAACATCAGCCATGTCAGGACAAAAGGAATAAGCCGTATCATGAATTTCATAACAGGAGCGAGCAGGACGAAATCATCCATCTGCTTGAGAATGGTGCTCATAAACAGAGAAAGTCCTCCGGATACCACGATCAGAATCGGCATCAGCAGGAACATGGAGAAATAGTCCGTAATCTTGCGATACATGGATCGTGCTTTTTTCACTTCCCAAATACGGTTGAAGGTGATTTCAATATTACTGACCAGATTGATAACCGTCCATAACAACATTACCAAACCAACTCCAATGAAAATACCTCCTTTGGTTTGTGAAAGATAGGAGTTGACAAATGAGAGAATGGCCTCCGTTGTTTCTGTATTTCCTCCAAAACCGTTGCGGAACTGATGTTCCATCAGGTTGTCGAACCCGAAACCACGCGCTACGGCAAACAGGATGGCAAGTATCGGTACAATGGCAAGCAATGTGCTATAAGTAAGTGCAGAAGCTTTATTGGCCATCCGGTCTTTGGTAAACCGATTGATACAAAGATAGACGGTCTTTATAATATTGTAGAGTGAGAACTTGGTTCGGGTCACTTCGTCTTCCGTAATGCGCCAGATGTCATACGTAAGAAACTTCCATATATCGGTGATTTTCTTCTTCATAGTTCTTCGCTAATTACTAATTGCAAGCAACTAATTACTGATTACAACAGACTTGCTCGAACAGTCGATCCTCATCCATTAGTCATTTGTAATTAAATGGATAATTAAAAGAAAAAGCAGTCAGCCTATAAGCCGAGTTCTGTACCTTATATAAAACAAGGTGCCTGTCATTTATCTGAGTGGCGTGTCACCACGACACTTTAGCGGTCTACCCTCCGACATGGAGCGAGCAACTCTCATAACGCCGGTTTACATGACCTTACAACTCCTAAGACGTACAGCCCGCATGTCGCCATGCGACTGGTGGGCTCTTACCCCACCTTCTCACCCTTACCTCTCCCCGAAAGGAGCGGCGGTTATTTTCTTCTACGTTACTCTACCCTCGCGGACAGCTTTCTGTTAGGAAGTAGGATGCTCTATGTTGCCCGGACTTTCCTCCTGCACGAAACATGCACGCGACAGACCGGCCAACTGCTTTAGACTGCAAAAATACGTCATTTATTTTGTTTTAGCCAAAGAAAGTATCACAAATAGAAATAATTTCTAACTTTGCTATCATTAAAATAGATTTTAATGAAGAAGAATATCCTCCTTTTCTATTGTTTCCTGGCGACGATGGCAGCTAGCCTGAAAGCACAGGAAATACGTCCCATGCCTGCCGATTCGGCTTATGGGGTAGTACATATTTCAGTTTGCAATTTGCGCGAGGAAGGCAAATTTACTTCCGGCATGAGCACGCAGGCATTGTTGGGAATGCCGGTCAAGGTGCTTCAGTATAACGGCTGGTACGAGATACAAACACCGGATGATTATACCGGATGGGTGCACCGGATGGTGATTACCCCCATGTCGAAAGAACGGTATGATGAATGGAACCGGGCAGAAAAGATAGTGGTTACCTCGCACTACGGATTTGCGTATGAAAAACCGGATGAGAGTTCCCAACCCGTATCCGATGTTGTTGCGGGCAATCGTTTGAAGTGGGAGGGGAGCAAAGGACATTTCTATCAAGTGTCTTATCCCGATGGACGGAAAGCATATCTTTCGAAATCCATTTCCCAACCGGAATCGTGTCGATCCTCCGAAAACAAAAGGATAGAAGTAAGAATAGAATTGGCTACGTATATTTTTAGGGCTGAATATCTTTTGCGCGTACCGGATAAACCACAGCATGAGAAACCCTTTCAGGAAACCGATCGCGAAACTACAGACGATCAATATGTCGGCGTTCTGGGAGCGGGCACAGATCCAGCTTAGGAAGAACTGGGCGACTAAATCCGCCAACAATAAGAATTTGATGGAGAAGGCTTCCAGTATCTTCGGGATAATCGGATAGGATACCGCCATTCCCGCCGCTGCCGCGTAATATCCCATGGTTATATCCTCGGTGTTCGTGCCTAGCGTGTTTGATACCTCCAGCATACTGCCGGTGTACGAGCCGTTTAGCATCGTGACCGGAAGGATAACGATGAAGATACAGATCAATCCTAACCAGTCCGGCACCCATTGGCGGATCGGTGCCCCAAGCTCTTTCATCGTGATCATTTGCGTAAGGCTTCTGTTTCAACCATCATGCCTGCTCTTAAATATTGCGTATCTTCTTGCGATAGATTTTCCAAGTCTATCCGTACCGGGATACGTTGTTGTACCTTGACGAAGTTTCCGGCGGAATTATCGGTCGGGACTAATGAGTATTTGGAGCCTGTGGCGTCGGAGATTGCGGTTACCTCCCCGTTGAATATCTTTCCCGGCAACGCATCTACCTTGATACGTACTTTCTGCCCGATATAGATGTGGGGGATCTGGGTCTCCTTGTAATTGGCCGTGATCCATTTGTCTTTATCTCGTACGAGGTAGGATATCGTTTGTCCGGCTTGCACGTATTGTCCGGGCTCTAAGGTCCGTCTGCCTACATGACCGTCGTAAGGGGCGGTTATAACGGTATAGGAAAGGTTTAACCTCGCTAAATCTAGATCCGCTTCTTTTCGTAAGATCGCCGCCTCGGCTCCTGTTGTCTTCTTGCTGGTTTCGGTGAATTGGGAGAAAGCGGCTTTCTTTTGTTCCACCAACGCCTGATATCGGGCTTGCGCCGCCTCGAAAGCGGCCTTGGATTGCTCGTATTGTTGCTCGGGGATCGATTCTTCTTTCAGCAGCCGCTCAAATCGGTGATAATCCTGTTCCAATTGCCAAAGCTTGGCTTTAGCCTCGGCGATGTTGGCGTCTTGTACGGCGATGTTCGTATGGGAGGTCTCGATACCGGAACGAAGTACGTCTTGTGATCCTTGGGCGTCGATCAACGCGGCCTCTGCCTCTTTTACCTTGATCCGATATTCCCGATCGTCCAATATGAGAAGTGTGTCCCCTTGGTGAACGTACTGGTGTTCCTTGAAACGGACCTCTTTTATGTAGCCGGAGGCACGTATATTTAGTGGGGCGATATATTGGTCCACAAAGGCATCGTTTGTCACCTCATAATTGATGTAACGCCAGAAATAATTGGCTGTCCACCAAATGCCGGAACCGGCTAAAAGGATACATATGGAGTTTAATACTATATTCCGTGTCCTTACTTTCTTTAGTCTTTGATGTTTCTCTTTTAATTCGTTTGCCATAGTCGTTGTTTCTTTTTAGAGACGGCCGCAAGCCTTCTGTAGTTGATAGTAAGTGTAAATCACGTGGGTACGGGTATTCGTGAGCTGTAGCTCCGCGTTGAGGAGAACCGAGTTCGCGTCGAGTAAGTCGGTTAGGATCGCCAATTGGTTTAAATACCGGTTTTGCATGATCCTGTAGTTCTCTTGAGCTTGCCGTACGGATAACTTCAAGGCTTCCACTTCTTGTAAAGCTTCCTTATGACGTA
>ENA-UEQL01003167-UEQL01003167.1-human-gut-metagenome-genome-assembly--contig:-NODE-3167-length-10351-cov-5.148336_pt1 | contig 10351 bp, 10 predicted proteins | sample MGYA00242905_ERZ507926 | MGnify/ENA primary metagenome ERZ507926 (study PRJEB26167, sample SAMN06115531) | human gut metagenome | host: Homo sapiens | place: China:Henan | collected 2015-09-09...
CTTTTTTTATGGTGGCGGGGGTGGGACTTGAACCTCACGACCTCCGGGTTATGAGCCCGACGAGCTACCATCTGCTCTACCCCGCGTCAAAGGTCTATCTCAACGATAGCTTATTTATTATACCATAAATATTACGCTTTGTCAAGCCCCCTTATGCGTAATTATCGAAAAAAATTACGTTAAGTCTGTTAAAATTGTGGCGTCAAGCGCGATTTCGACATTTTTCGCTGCCGAAAACGCCCGGCTCCCGCAACGACGCCCTTTTTTCACGATTTGATTTCTGCATTGCCGGGAACATACAACTCGCAATAGGTTCGCTCATCCCTGTCGAATAACACTCGATTTTGCTCGAAAATCGGATTTTTGCAACATTTTATTTTCAAAAAATCAATTTGTCCCACTTTTTCTCCGGGTCGAAGCCGAACGTCTGAACCACTTCCACGGCGTCGGAACCGGCAAGGTCGTAGGGCAGGATCATCAATTTGTTTTGGTTTGCGAGGTCCACTCCGAATTGTTTGTACGCATACCACACGACGTGTGCGCATTGCGTTCGCGGAATTGCGTCCTTGTGCGTTATTACTCCCGCAAACGCGTCGTACGGAATGCCCACGAGATTTTCCTTTGCGTACGCCGCGACTTTTTGTTTTATCTCTTCGCTCGCCTTGGGGCGCAGAACGATAAAGTTTATTCGCGAAGTGAAGTCGGTGACGTGTCCCATAAGCGTATCCTGCCCGTACGCCGTGGCTTGCAAAACTTCGCCCTTTTCGCCGTCCACGACAAGCCCTGCATGTCCTATGCGAAGCGAAGAAATGTGCGTCGAAGCCGAAACGATAATGTCACCCGTTTCGAGCGCAACATTGGGTGCGGCGCCGCGTATAACGTCTATACACATCCAGGCGGCTACATACTGTCGTATCATTTCGCGCGGAGTGAAAAACGCGTCTTGAATTTCTTCGATTTTGCGCTTTCCTTCTTCTCCCCGTTTAAGCTCTCTTTCGATGCCTATTTCCGTAAGCCCGGTTTGACGATACAACAAATCGTAATCATCGCGACTAAGCTTGTCTTTATTCAGAAGGGCGGTTATGTCTGCTTTTTCGTAATCGGGAACAAAATTGCCTTCTTTGCCGTGAGTAGACCACGTACCCGTTTGCAGAAAAAGACAGGCTACCAGTATTACCGCCACGACAGCCGAAATAATTTTAAGCGCGACGTAACTTTTCTTATCTTTTTTTTCACCGTTTTCTTTTACCGCGTCGTTTTTCACCTTTTCTCTCCGAAAGCCGCTATGACGTATTGGCAGCCTTTATTTTTCTTTTTCAGATAGTTCGTTTATTTTTCTTAACATATAAAGAATACTATTGCCCGCCGTCGTTGTCAAGCAATTTGCGGAACGAAAGATATATTTTCTTTCAAACGACGCGTTCCGGGCATTACGAGAACGATAAAATTTGCTTTTTGTAAATTTTTGCTGTATACTTAATGACAAATGATTTATACGGAGAAAACATGCCTTTTTATCTTATAAAAAAAGATATTGTAAAAATGAAATGCGATGCCGTAGTCAATGCCGTCGACAATACAATGACAAAAGGCGGTTATACTCACGAACGCATACGCAAGGCAGCCGGACGCAAACTCGATGAGCAATGCCGCGCTGTCGGCTACTGTGCCACGGGCGACGTTAAAATTACGAGCGGCTTCGGTTTACCGTGCAAATTTCTGATACATACCGCTGTTCCGCGCCGGTCGGGCAAAAAAGAAGACGAGGAAAAATTGCTTGCGTCGTGCTATGAAAACGCGCTTACGATAGCCGCCGCAAACGGATGCGAGTCCATTGCTTTTCCTCTTCTTTCCGAGGATAGTTCCGGCTGCCCGATAAAATCCGAACCGAATATAGCCGCAAAAGCAATACGAACATTTCTTCTTTCAAACGAAATGGACGTCTATCTCGTATTTTCCCGTAAAAACAACCGCAGAATCAATCTCGATTTGTACGGCGACGTACTGTCTTACATAAACAAGAACGCCGCTTTTGCCTCTCCCGACGTCGTTTTTCTCGGCGATCTGTGCGCCGAAGATTATATGATGTCTTTCCGTCGGGGGTCAGGCAAGAAACTGTTTATAAAAAAGCCGTCCTCTTTGGAAGAAATGCTTAAAAACGCCGACGATTGTTTTACCGTCACTTTGCTGAAACTGATAGACGCGCGCAGAATGACCGACGTAGAGTGCTATAAAAAGGCAAACGTCAGCAAACAGACGTGGTACAAAATCATGAATGAAAAAAACTACAAACCAAGCAAAAACACAGCCGTTTCATTTGCCGTGGCTCTCGGTCTTACTCTGCCCGAAACCGAACGACTGCTTGCCACTGCGGGTTATGCCCTTTCGGACAGCAGTAAGTTTGACATAATAATTAAATATTTTATCCTGAACGAAATATACGATGTTTTTACAATCAATCAAACGTTATTCGATTTCGATCAGCCCCTTCTGGGCAATCTGAGGTAAACCGCCGATTGACCGCAAATACGATTATACGTACTATAATATAGCCGTAAGCACAAAAGCTTGCGACTATATTTTTTTAAGGAGCTTTTTTATGAACAATTTAACCGAACTTGTATTTATTCTCGACAAAAGCGGCTCGATGTGCGGAATGGAAAAAGACGTTATCGGCGGTTTTAACTCGATGATAAAAAGACAAAGAGAAGAAAGCGCAAGCGCGCTTGTTTCCACCTTTCTGTTTTCCGACGGAACCGAGATGTTGCACGACAGAGTTGAGCTCGACAAAATCCGACCGATGACCGAAAAAGAATACGTTACCGACGGATGCACGGCTCTTTACGACGCAATAGGGAAAGCGGTGGACCACATCGGCAAAATTCACAAATACGCGCGCGAAGAGGATCGACCCGCCCGCACGATTTTCATCATCACGACGGACGGAATGGAAAACGCAAGTAAATTTTTTACGGCACGACAAGTAAAAAATTTAATCAATCGCCAAAAAAAGAAATACGGGTGGGAATTTCTGTTCGTTGCCGAAGACCCGGATTTCGAGCAGTCGGCGATGGAAATCGGAATAGACAAAGACCGCGCCGTTCAATACTGCGCAGGCACCGACACCCCTGCAATGTTTGAGGAAATGAGCAAAACTCTTTTGTCCTTCCGGCGTACAGGTCGCGTGAGAAAAAACTGGGCGGAAAACATTTCGCACGACACCGATAACAAACCGAAGAAATAGTATAAAAAGATAATAAAAACCGACGTAATTGCCTTTTTCGCGGCACACAACGTCGGTTTTTCGGTTTTATTAAATTTAAGCTTTCGGACAAAACAATCCGGAGTTAAAAAATCAATAATTTTCCGCGTTTACTTCGAAATAGCTTTGCGGATGCATGCACGCGGGGCAAACTTCGGGAGCCTTTACGCCGATAACGATGTGTCCGCAGTTGCGGCACTCCCATATTCTGACTTCGCTTTTTGCAAAAACTTCGTCGTTTTCGACGTTTTTAAGAAGCGCGCGATAGCGTTCCTCGTGATGTTTTTCGATAGCCGCGATAAGGCGGAATCTTGCCGCAAGCGCAGTAAACCCCTCTTCTTCGGCGTCACGCGCGAACTGCTCGTACATATCCGTCCATTCGTAGTTTTCGCCCTCGGCGGCGGCAAGCAGATTTTCTGCGGTGTCGCCTATTCCGTTGAGTTCCTTAAACCAGAGTTTTGCGTGTTCCTTTTCGTTTTCGGCGGTTTTCAGAAACAGAGCGGCAATCTGCTCGTATCCCTGTTTTTTTGCAACCGAGGCAAAGTACGTGTACTTGTTGCGAGCCTGCGATTCTCCCGCAAACGCAGCCATGAGATTTTTCTCGGTTCTGGTTCCCGTATACTTGTTGTTCTTTTCCATAATATTACCTCTCTTTTTTTATTGAACAGGAATTCCCCCTGTCTATAACATATTATTCTAAAACCGGTTTGTCGGGCGAAACGCTCGAATAAAAACAAAATCGGATTGACAAACGCCGTTTTATACGCTTTGCTTCTCGTGACAGACGTTTATTTTCAGAATATCGTCGCCGCCATGCGGATTTTTTGTAAATTCCGCTCTGTCAACGCAGGTAAAGCGGGGATGAACTTCCTCTTTGTTTTTGTGAACGTGATACACGATGAGCATCTCTTTTCCGTCGCGCGACGTAGTGAAGCTGTGATGACCGGTACCCACCTGCACGTCGTCTTTTTTGAGAATGGGATTGCCCTCGTACTTGACGAAATTGCCTGTCGGCGTATCGCATACGGCGTAGCCCACGGCGTAATCGGGACTGCGGTAATCGTTTGCCGTATAGGTAAGATAATATTTGCCGTTGTGTTTTAGCATAAACGGACCCTCGGCAACGTTACCGAGCCTGGTTTCCCACGGCAAAGACGCGCGGACAAGCTCTCTTTCGTTTTGCTCGTCGAGCGTGAACATATCTTTCATCGGCGCGCCGTAAATGACGTTGCCACCGTCGAAACGCACATAATAAAGATAAATTTTCCCGTCGTCGTCGATAAAAAAGCTGCCGTCAATCGCGTTGCGTTCACTCAGCCATTTTTTCGTCGGACAGGTAAAAGGACCCGTGGGCTTGTCGGCAACCGCAACGGCAAGATGTTCGTTTGCAACGTACACCATATAAAATTTATCTTTGTACTGTTTGACTTCCGGCGCCCAGAACCATTTGTCGCCCATAACGCCGTCGCCCGCTTTAAGACAATAGCCTTCGTCCTTCCACTCCGTAAGGTCTTCGGACGAATGCACGATAAACCCGTCGGGCGCGCTCGTTGCGTAGTGATAATATCTTCCTTCGTAATACAGCAAAAACGGATCTGCTCCCTCTATAACCGGGTTAACGAATTTTCTCATCTGTTTTCTCCTTTTACGATTGTTTTCGTATAGTGTCATTATACAACCTGTTTGCAGGTTTGTCAACATAAAAAACATTTTTCGTCGCATTATGTTCTCTTCATGGCATATGATAAATCAGGTGTAAACCTTTATTTATATGTCAGAAGGAGGTTAAAATATGTTTTTCAGAAGAAATTGCGGCTGCGACCGTAATAATTGCTGCGACGACGACCGTCCGCCTCGCCCCGATCTTTGTCCCGAGGTTATCTGCCGCCCCGGCCCGCCCGGTCCCATGGGTCCGATGGGTCCGATGGGTCCGAGAGGTCCTATGGGGCAAACCGGTATGCAAGGTCCGATGGGTCCCATGGGGGCTACAGGCGCAACCGGTGCGATAGGTCCTACAGGCCCTCAGGGTCCGATGGGTGCGCAGGGTCCGGTTGGCGCTACCGGCGCACAAGGTCCTACCGGTCCTACAGGCGCTACCGGAGCTACCGGGGCTACGGGTGCTACCGGTGCCACGGGTGCGACAGGTCCCACAGGTCCTCAGGGGCCTGCAGGAGCTACGGGTGCCACCGGGGCTACGGGTGCGACAGGTCCCACAGGTCCTCAGGGTTCCGCAGGTCCTACAGGTGCCACGGGTGCAACAGGTCCTCAGGGCCCCGCAGGAACTACCGGGGCTACGGGTGCGACAGGCCCCACAGGTCCTCAAGGCCCCGCAGGGGCTACCGGGGCTACGGGTGCGATAGGTCCCACAGGTCCTACAGGTCCTCAGGGCCCCGCAGGCGCGACCGGGGCTACGGGTGCTACCGGTGCCACGGCAACAAACGAAGCGATTTATGCGGCTACACCCAACGCTACCGTCACCGCAAACACAATAGTCCCTTTAACGCAATCGGCTGCTACTCCGGCTGCCACGGCAACGGTATCGGACGGGGCAATAACGCTTCCCGCAGGAACGTACCTTATCAACTATTCGGCGAACAACACCGGAGGTGCGGCAACCACTCTCACTCTCTACCGCAACGGTGCGGCGGTAACCGGTCAGTCTGCAACCGGAACGGGCAACCTGGGCGGGACGTCTATCCTTACCGTAAACCAAGGCGACACGATTGCCCTTTACAATACGGGCGCAGACACCGCAACTCTTACCAACGCAGGCATCACTGCCGTGAAACTGGCTTGACGGCGGTATAATCCTCAAATTAAAAAGAAACGCTTTTATCCGATTTAAGGCTGAAAGCGTTTTCTTTTTACTAAAATTTATTATAAACTCTTATTTGCTTTCTTCTGCGGCGGCGTTTTTGTACGACAGCGTTATATGCGTTATCGCGAACAGAACCGCAAGTACGGAAAGCGGAACGTTTGTAAGCATGACGCCGGAAAACAGAAATATTGCCGAGGGCGTTATCGACAGCAACAGCGCGCGAAGCACTCCCGGTTTTTTCCACAGCACAATCCATCCGAGCAGATACACAAACGTAAGCGCACCGTTTACCGCAAGATACGCCGCAAGCGCATAATTAAACCGGAACCCGAAATAGGTGTACGGCACGTTGACTATCATAAGAATGAAGCAACCGAACCGCCCGATTTGCTCGCAGATTTCGAGCGGTTTATTCTCGTAAGCGTTTTTGAATCCGTCTTTATTGAGTGCCGCAAACGCGATATTCGGCAGCAGAATAAGCACGATTATTATAAGTCCGTAATAGTTGAATATTCCCATTTTTTCGCTCCGTAAAATTTTACCCGCTTATTATAGCACCGTTTATTGCCTAACGCAAGCGTATACGATGCGGCAAATAAAAAACCGCGATTTATTAAAACCGCGGCTGTAATTTATCGGTTAAATTTTGCTTTTAAGAAAACTTGCGGCAAGCGTAATATCATTTTCGGGATTGTCGCCGCACTCGCGCTCGATGGTTAAAAATCCGTCGTAGCCGATTTCTTTCAAAGCGGCGATATACGCGTCCCAGTCCACCTGACCTTCGCCGAGCGGCACTTCCTTAAAGCCTTTGCATGCGTTGAGCGCGTCCACTCCGCCCACGGCGAATGCGTGGTACACGTCCTCTGGCTTCTGGTCGGGATCAAGCATTATTCCGTCCTTTGCGTGCGTGTGAACAATGTAGTCTTTCAGCATTTTCACCGCTTCGACGGCGTCCTGACCGGTTACCATGGTGAAGTTAGCGGGGTCGAGATTGACGCCCACGCCGCCTTTCGTGTCCTTTAAGAAAGCGAGCAACGTCGCCGCCTTTTCGGGTCCGGTTTCGATTGCCATGGTAACGCCTTTGCTTTTTGCGTACAATCCGATTTCGGTAAGAGCGTCCAGCATTACTTTATAGCGGGGATTGCTCTTGTCCGCGGGAATGACTCCGATGTGAGTGGTGACGACGTTTGAACCGAATTCAACGGCAAGGTCGATTATTTTTTTTGTTTTTTCCACTCTTAAAGCATTGTCCGCCTCGATTTCAAAGCCATATCCGCCCATATCTCCGCACAGCGCGGAAACAACCAGCCCGTTATCTTTCAAAAGCTTTTTATACTCGGATTTTTTCTCTTCCGACAACGTGTCGGGCGAAAAAGCACCGGTGGTAGCATAAATCTGAACGCCGTCCAATCCGAGCTTTGCCGCAATTTTAATACCTTCTTCGTGCGACTTTTTGAAACAGTCGGTTATAACTCCTATTTTCATTAAAATCTCCTTATTTTTGCGCTCAAAACTTTATTTCAAGCCACTTATCGGGATTGTTTACGCCTTCGACAGTCTTTTCGCGTACAGCCATAACGTACAGCGTTTGTTTTATGTCGAACGGTGGTTTTTTATTCGTAAAAAATTTCAGAATGTCTTTTATAAGCAGTCCGAAAAAGTCGGAATTTATAGAAAAATAACGGCTTACGCCCTCTTTTTCGGCACAAATCGTGAACGGCAATGCGTCCGAATAGACAAACGAACCTTTTTTGCCGCCCTCGAATTTAACCGAAACGACATACTGCTTTTCGCCCTGACGCTCGACTTTTACGCATTCGGGCTTGGCATCCAGCGTTTTGACCAGCATTTCTATCTGATGAATGCAATATTCTTCTATCGATCTTCCTCCGCCTGTGACAACCGCCGCTTCGCTGTCCGTAATGCCGTCCAGTTCGGTGGCATAACGAAGCGCGGACGTGGAGAAAAACGGCGTAGCGTACTTTTCTGCAAGCGCGAATATTTTTTCCGCCGTTTTAAGGTCGGGCGCAAACGTCTTGTCGATATAGGTCGGCTTTTTATACGCCAGCACTTTTTCGGCGTAACCGAGGTGTTTTTCGGGATCGGACGGTGCCAGAATAAACAGAAAGTCCGATTTTTCGCAAACTTCCTCTATGCTGTCGCATAAAGTTACTCCGTTCTTTTCACACCACTCTTTATTCGTCACGCCTTCGGGAGAGGGTATTTCTCCCCAGGCATAGCACAGACAAAAGTCTTCCGACAGCGACTCGTTTGCCGCTTTTATCCACGCGGGATAGTTGTCGGCATGCCATTCGGCAAGATAATAGTCGATAAACCCTATTTTTTTCATTACAGTTTTATTTCCTCTTTTTTGTCGCTCGAATCATACAGCGCCTGCAACAGTTTCATGCTTTCGAGAATATTTTCGATATTGTTCTTGTCTTTTTTACCGGTGTTTATGCTTTCGATAAACGCTTTATCCTCGCACAGATACATATCGGGAATATCGTATTCGGGCTTTATTGTTTCGAGCGTTTTTCCGTCGTAGAACGTGAATTTGCCGCCGTAGGACAGTCTTGCGCCGCCCTTGTCGCCCATAAAATCGATAAACATGTCGTTTGCGTCGATGTTCTGAGCCCACGCGCCGTTGAAAGAAATGCTTGCCTTATCGGTTCTTATATAGCCGGTAATGTACTCTTCGACGTCGTTGGTGCCGTGCTCGATATCGGCGGTGTCTTCCGCCCACATGCCGTGACCGGCATAGTTGTACTCTTTCATATTCTTTGCAAGCTCGTTGTATGCGTCGCAGGTAACCGTTTTAAGCTTTGCTCCGCCTAAAACGTACAGAATGAGATCGAGGAAGTGAATACCCCAGTCGATAAGCACGCCGCCGCCCGACTGAGCTTTGGTCGTAAACGGACCGCCGAGGCCGGGTATGCTGCGATACGAACGGAACGAGCAGTAAACGCTGTAAATGTCACCGAATTTACCCTCGTCGTTAAGTTGGCGGAGCATTTCCACCGAACGCTGATAGCGGTTGCACACGCCGATATTGAGCATTTTACCCTGTTTTTCGGCTTCGTTTGCCATTTCCACCGACAGCGGATAGTTTACGGTGATGGGTTTTTCGCAGAACACGTGTTTACCCGCTTTAAGCGCGTCCATGGTTACGGTGTAGTGCGCGTAATTGGGCGTTAAAACGTAAACCGCTTGCACTTCGGGATCATGAAGAGCGACGTTGTAATCGGTGATTACCTGCTCAACTTTGGGGAATTTCTCCTTTACCGCCTCTGCTTTTTCTTTAATGAGGTCGCATGCGTACTTTATGCGCACGTTATCCATCTTCATGAAAGCGGGAAAATGAGCCGCGTTTGCAATTCTTCCGCATCCGACGACAGCTATTGTAGTCATAATTTATTTAATCTCCTTGTCGATTTTCAGAATAAGATTATTCTACCGATAATGATACAACCCTTCGCTGTTAAAGTCAATGCCCGCGTTTTTGCAAAAACATATCAATATTTCGGATTTATTAAAAAATATCAGTTTTTCAACAATTTTTATATAGCAAAAATATTGACAAAGCTTTATTTCTCCGATACAATGTTATCGTAAAGGAGCCGATTATGTCCTCAATTGAAACCATTTATCATTTTGACCAGAATTTTCGACCGGGTTTTGCGCGCTACGGCGACGTGAAACTGTACCAGATAGGACGCAGATATTGCTCTCCGGGCGAAATAATAGGCTCGCACGTACACGTCGATTGGTTTGAACTTACGGTGATTACGGGCGGCAGCGGAACAGTAGCCACGGGCGGCGAACGCATGAAAGTAAAGCCGGGAGACGTGTATTTTTCATACCCGGCGGATATTCATAACATACTTGCCGACAATGGTGAAAAACTCGAATACGATTACTACGCCTTCGATACCGACGACGAAGTTGTAAGGCGTCGCCTCGAATACGTGACGCAATCATTCCGTTTATCAAACTCCAGAGTTTTCCGCGACGATAAAATTCCCACTCTTCTCGGCTATGCTCTCAACGAATTCACTCAAAACGACGATATGTCCGAAAAAACGCTTGCCGGCATACTTAAACAAATTGTCGTATACGCCCTGCGCGACATATGCGATACCCCTCAAAAAACACTCGCCGCAGGCAATGCGCAAGTGTTATCGGCAAAAATAAGCGGCTATCTCGACTCTCACGTTTTTTCCATGAACGCACTTACCGAGCTGTCCGAAAAGTTTAATTACAATTACGCT
>ENA-UEQL01003168-UEQL01003168.1-human-gut-metagenome-genome-assembly--contig:-NODE-3168-length-10351-cov-4.715593_pt1 | contig 10351 bp, 10 predicted proteins | sample MGYA00242905_ERZ507926 | MGnify/ENA primary metagenome ERZ507926 (study PRJEB26167, sample SAMN06115531) | human gut metagenome | host: Homo sapiens | place: China:Henan | collected 2015-09-09...
AAGATTTGAAATTCAACATGCTTCTGGATTACTGCATCGGAAAAGCCGCATCGACGGTCAAGGAGTTTTATCTTCTTCCTGTAGGCGGAAAACTGATGCAGTACGATGCCCTGGCCGTTAACACGATCGTGAAAAACTGCACGGGCGAAGTCAGCTCCTGTGATATTCTGTTCACAGACGACCTCCGCGTATTCAATGACCGGTATCTTCAGGATACCGCGCAGACGGCTTCCCGCTGCGAAGATCATGATTTATCGGACGCCTGCATGGTGATTGGCACTTCAGCGATCCTGGATACGAACATCGATGGCGCGGTCGGTATGAACAGCGGGATCTTCAACAATCCCTTTCTTCTCTGGGGCCGTTACAAAAGAAAGCTGCTGCGCTACGATTTGACCATTTCCTTTCAATTTCACCATACGCAGATGGACGGCGCGCATGCAGGAAGGTTCCTCGCAAATTTGCAGCACGAGATCGGCTGTCTCAAGTAGCAGCCGGCAGCATGCAAAGCGGCTTCGCGCATTCGCACATGTCCCTTCGCGGAAGCCTCAATTGCGCGCTGCAGGATCGCCCCCCTCCTGTTTCCCCGCTGATTCTCCGCGTCCTTAACGCCGGAGGATAAAAAGCTGTTCGTTGGCAAAGATAATCGTATTCGCTCTGCCCGATTCGGGTCGGAGCAATGCGGGAGGTCTGTTGCGAATGAACAAAGTGGAGATCTGTGGCGTTGATACCTCAAAGCTGCCAATGCTGCCGGCCAAAGAGATGCGCGCACTCATGCTGCGGGTGAAGGCCGGTGATCACGATGCTCGGGAGCAATTCATTCACAGCAATCTGCGACTCGTCCTTTCCGTCGTGCAGCGGTTCCAAAACCGCGGCGAACAGATGGACGATCTGTTTCAAGTTGGATGCATCGGCTTGATCAAGGCCATCGATAATTTTGATCTTCGGCATGATGTTCGATTCTCGACCTATGCCGTGCCGATGATTATCGGCGAGATTCGCAGACATTTGCGCGACAATAATGCCATCCGCGTCAGCCGTTCCCTTCGAGATACGGCCTATAAAGCGCTTCAGGCGCGGACGCGGCTTTCGGACGCCAATGCAAAGGAACCGACGCTTGCAGACATTGCCAAAGAGCTGGGGCTGCCGGAGGAGGACGTCACGTTTGCGCTGGACGCGATACAGGAGCCAGTCTCGCTCTTTGAGCCAGTATTCCGGGATGACGGCGACGCAATCTTTGTAATCGACCAGATCAGCGACAACAAGACCTCGGATGCAAACTGGCTCGATCACATCGCTCTGAGCGAGGGTATGCACCATTTGACCGAGCGGGAAATGCGCATCCTAAAACTCCGTTTCTTCCTCGGCAAAACGCAGATGGAGGTCAGCCGCGAGATCGGGATCTCACAGGCGCAGGTCTCGCGTCTGGAAAAGGGCGCGCTTCGGCAGCTGCAGAAGTATGTCTAACCGATGCTCACTGCATTCTTGCCATTTCTTTATGCAGGCGGCGAATGATCCTTTTTTCCAGGCGAGAAATATAGCTTTGTGAGATGCCAAGCATATCCGCGACCTGTTTTTGGGTGCATTCCGGCTGATTGTTTAACCCAAAGCGCAGCTCCACGATCTGCTTCTCCCGCGGTGTCAGGCGTGCAAGGGCGATCTTCAGCAATTCACGATCGACCTCGTCCTCCATATCGCGGCTTACTATATCGTTTTCCGTCCCGAGGATGTCGGACAACAGCAGCTCGTTTCCGTCCCAATCAACATTCAGCGGCTCATCAAAGGAGACTTCGAGCTTCAGTCTGCTCGTCCGGCGCAGATGCATGAGGATCTCATTCTCAATGCAGCGCGAGGCATACGTTGCCAATTTGATCTTTTTTGATGCGTCAAAGGTATTCACTGCTTTGATCAACCCGATCGTTCCGATCGAAATCAAATCCTCGATGCCAACGCCTGTGTTTTCAAATTTCCGCGCGATATAGACCACAAGACGTAAATTGTGTTCAATCAGCGCGTTCTTGGCTTCCTGTTCCCCCGTCATCAAGCGTTTGATCCACTCCTGTTCTTCCTCCGCCGCAAACGGCGGCGGCAGCGTTTCTCCCGAATGTATGTAGTACAGTCCCCTGCTGCGCTTCCGAAGCAGCAGCAGATATTGGCGTCTCAGCCATTCCTCCAGACGTTTCAGCATTCTGTCCTCTCCTTTCAGCCGGTATGAGACTTGCCGCCAGGATCGCTTCGGCTCCTGCAATCGGCGTTGGCGACTCCGCCACGAACGCATCGACCGTATGCCACCGTCGGTAAAACACCCTGATCCGTTTCGGCTCGATCGTCTGCAGGTACCCCGCGCCGTCTATGGTGCGATACGCGACCGGACGGCAGTTTTCCAAAGGCCGTTTGAGCAATCCATGCTGCACGATCACAATTGGTTTTCCGCTGATCGGCTCAGTCAACATATTTCCACTGTCAACGAGTGCGGTCAGCGCAAGCGTACGGTCGGAGAGCACAATACTGATCTGCACATGCGTCTCCCGACCGTCAAACATGTTCTTTAACATTCTGAACAGTCTGGGCAATCCCGCAGAGAGGACTGCGCCAAGCAAGGCGATCCTGAGCGGGATCGTGCCGACCAGCACGCCGCTCCGAAGCGACCCGCCCAGCAGGATACATACGCATAGGACGAGCCCGCCCATCAGACAGGCCGATACATACAAAAGCAGCAGCGCACGCACATAATCACGCCTATCATGCACGATCGGGAGCACAAGCAAACAGCCGAGCAGCAGCTTCGGTACGGGAAAGGCAAGCGCGGGCAGCCGCGTTACGGAAAGCAGCGCATAGCCAGCACCGAGTGCAGAGGCACCAAGCCCTGCCGCGCGTCGGAGCGGGTAGCCCGACAAAGCGCTGCATAGCCGCAGCATCAAATAGTTCATGAGCAGATTGTCGAGCAAAAAGCCCTCGATCGAAACGATCATTACGCGATTCGTATGACCACAACGGTCATATCGTCCTCCTGTCCGCAGGATTTTGCACGCCGCAATAACATTTCCGATAGTCTCTTGCAGTCTCTTGTCTGTAAGAGCGCTTCTGTGATCGCTCCTTGCGTCTCCGCACCAAGCGCGTCAAGCGCGCCGTCCGAGAACAGGAACACGGTATCATCTCTGCGCAGTTTCGCCGTCTGTATCGCCGGAGTTGCTTCATCTACGATCCCCGCGGGCAACGCCTCCGCACAGACCGTGTGCAGTTTACTTCCGCGATAGACAAATGTCGGCGGCGCGCCGTACTTAATAAACTCCGCCTGCCCAGTCCGCAGGTCCAAAAACACGGCGTCCAGTGTTGCATACATCTCTCGCTGACTTTCGAGCAGCAGCCGGTTCACGCTTTCAAGTGCGACGTCTCTGTGGAACCCCGTGCCATACAGGTCAAACAGCAGCCGCAGCGCCGCTTCGCTCTCTGCACGCGCTTTCTCTCCCGCGCCCATGCCGTCCGACAGCGCATACAGTACGCGTCCGCCTTCCAAACGCTTTTCTCCCGCACAGTCTCCGGAAACACCGTTCTCACTGATCGCTGCATTTGCCGTCCCCATCTCGGCTGTCAACAGCTGCGCCTCTTCAAGAATCAGCGTACATTGCCGTCCGTCAAACTGTGTATCGAGCAGCCGCACCTGTCGGTGCAGCGTTAGCCGAATGGCTTCGCAGACGGGCAGCGGCTGTTTCCCATAGGTGTCCGACACGCGGATGTGCAACTGCAAGCGACCGTGCGGAAACGACGCGTCCACGCCATAGACGCGTATTCCGCGTCTGTCCAGCCCGTTCAGGATGCGCTGCTCCATATCCTCATCGAGCCAGCGATCCTCGCGCACACGCTTGCCAAGCATCTCGAGAACCGAGCAAACCCCGCTGAGCTGCCGATTTACAAAGGCATATTGTTTTCTCGACTGCTGCTGCATGGCATACTGTACAAGATACTGATTCTGCGCCTGCCAAGCCGCTGCCGCGATCTGCTGCATATGTTTGCAGGACGGATCGAACGGTTTTCGTATCCTGATGCGCTCGCCGCGCTCATGCGCCTCCAGCATTTCTACAATACTTGCGGATGCGCTTGCATAATCCTGCCAGCATACTTTCTGCATGGTACAGTCTGCGCATACGCTGGCCGCCGCCTGCGTGATCCACTGCATGCGCGCGTCTGGCGGTTCTGTTTCCGGCGCTTTCTCCGCAAACAGCTGCGCGACCTCTCTGCACACCTTCGCAGTCTGCTGCATCTCGTCCGCCGTCCGCTCCCGCAGTCTGCGCATGGACTTTCGGGAGTATCTCTCACGGTTTTTTCCGGCATCCAAGTATCCGCAGATGGACAGCATGACGCTCCGTGGAATAACAAGAAAGATGACCCCAGCAACTGCTAGATTCAATAAATTGATCGTATGCGATGCGGTAAAGACATACGATCCGACGACCAAACACGCCACGAGAAAACCGGCGAACACACCGAACGTATTCGCCTTGCGCAGTGCTGCGCCGGCGAGCGTACACGCGGCCAGCGAACCGACAAACATCAGCGTAAAATCGCCTCCGACGGTCAAAACCGCGCCGATCGCGACCGCGACCGCAACGCCGCCGATCCCGCGCGCAAGCGCCGCGATCATGGAAAATACCAGCAGAAGCACGACGGGGAGCGAAAAGCCGACGTAATTTACCTCGGACATTGCCAGCAAGAGGATCCCGAAAAACAGGCTGATACTGACCTGTTCCGCATCCGACAGCACATGCCGGTTGCCGATCGTGCGAATCGTGACCATTGCGCTTTGCATGGCAAAGGCCGAAAACACCGAGATCCCAAGGCCGACCAGTCCTTTGAGCAGCGCCTGCACGCTCTCTGCATAAAACACCGGCAGCATGGCCGCAAGCGAAAGAAACAGCAGGATGAGCTGATCGATTTTTGCGCCGCCGTGGCTGAATCTTTTCCACAGGAGATGCGCTATATAAAACAGCGCGCTGCCTGCGGCCGCCGCAAAATGCATCGGTCGCTGGAGCAGCAGCGTCCCGAGTAATACGCCCACAAATACAAGATGTGCATTGCCTCCGGAGATCGTGACTGCCGCCAAGTAAGCCGCGCCGAACGGTGAAACGCCATCGTGAAAGCAGACGCGCGAAAGTCCTGCCGCAGCTGCAAAGCTGATCAGATCCAGTCGAAACGCACGCCGCCGTATATATTGCCCTATTCCTTTGCTCTGTTTCTTTTCTTCTGTCCGCATACTGCCTCCCTGCATCAGCATACGGAAAACGCCCTGTCGAAAGATTCTGCTTGACCGTTATGAAACTCATGTATCATCATACCGATTCCGTCTTGATCTGCGTAACCCCTTCATTATTCGCGAAGATATACAAAACTTCTTCGTAAATCGCGCATATCATCCTATCGAATCTCGCCCCTACTTGCACGAAACACGGCGGTGTGTTATTCTATTTTTGTGAAATCCTATATAAAAATGATTTTGGAGGAACATCATGTTTGTTGCCAACGGGTATTACAGTGAATTGCAGGGGAACTACCTGTTTCGCGAGGTCGGAACGCGTGTTGCAAAGTTTCAGAAGGAGCACCCGGAAGCAGATATTATCCGCATGGGCATCGGCGACGTGACACGTCCGCTCGTTCCCGCCGTTATTGCCGCCATGCACAAAGCAGTTGAGGAAATGGGGCACGCGGAAACGTTCCGCGGTTACGGTCCCGACTTCGGCTATGATTTTCTCCGTGAAGCGATCGTCCGCCGGGATTATGCGAGCCGCGGGATCGACGTCACTATAGATGAAGTGTTTGTATCGGATGGCGCCAAATGCGACGTCGGCAACATTCAGGAGCTCTTCTCTGCGGACTGCGTCGTCGCCGTGATGGATCCTGTCTATCCGGTATACGTCGATACCAATGTTATGTCCGGCCGAGGCGGCCGGTTCGTAAACGGCGGCTATGAAAAGATCGTTTATATGCCCGCAAGCGCAGACAACGGCTTTTTACCGGAGCTCCCGAAGCAAAAGGTCGACGTCATGTATCTGTGCTTCCCCAACAATCCCACCGGCATGACGCTCACACGTGAACAGCTGAAAACGATCGTTGACTATGCAATTTGTATGACTCCGCATATGAGGCCTACATCAGCGAGCCGGATGCGCCGCACAGCATTTATGAGATCGAAGGTGCGCGTCAGTGCGCGATCGAGTTTCGCTCCATGAGCAAAACCGCCGGATTTACCGGGACCCGCTGCGCCTACACGGTCGTTCCAAAGGATCTTGTATATCCGGACAGTCTCGGCAACGAGGTCTCCCTAAACAGCATGTGGGGCCGGCGCGTCTCCACAAAATTCAACGGAGTCCCTTATGTCACGCAGCGTGCGGCAGAGGCGGCATATTCCGACGAGGGATATCCGGAGATCATGTCCGTTGTTGCAGACTATATGGAAAATGCGCGTATCATTCGCGAGAATCTCACAAAAGCAGGCTTTACCTGCTATGGCGGCGTCAACGCGCCCTATATCTGGCTCAAGGTTCCGGGCGGCGACAGCTGGGCGTTCTTTGATGAACTCCTGCGCAAACACCACATTGTCGGCACACCGGGCGCCGGCTTCGGAAAAGCAGGCGAAGGCTACTTCCGTATGACGGCCTTTGCAACGCGTGAAAACACTGTACGCGCGATGGAACGGATTTTGAAGGGCTGACGCATATGGCGTATGTGATCACATTTGAAGGCATTGACGGAACCGGCAAAGGCACACAAATGGACCGTCTCGCTGCGTCGCTCAATGCACGCGGGCTGCGCGTCAAAGCGTTGTCCTTTCCGATATACGACAGTTTTTTCGGAAGCGAAGTCGGTGCGTTTCTGACAGGGCGCGACGGCGTGCGTGCCGATACGGTAGACGGCAAGAGCATGGCGCTGTGGTTCGCTCTCGATCGATTCGAGGCGTTCCGGAGATTTGACATGTCTGACTGCGATGTGCTGTTGATCAACCGTTATGTACTCTCCAATGCGGTCTATCAGAGTATCCGCGACTGCGATCTCGGCAAGCCGGATCTCCTCGATTTCATCCTCTCTCTTGAGCACGAGCACTTCGGGATACCTCGTCCGGATCTCATCCTTTTGTTTGACATGGATCTGGAGGCAGCGGCAAACAACGTAGATCGCAAGGGGTTTCGCGATTATGTCGGCAACGGACGCGATATCTATGAATCCATTCCCGCCATTCAACTTCGCGCGCGGGAAAAGTACCTTGCCTATGCCGCCAGGTTGGACTCTGTTTCGGTCATCCCCTGTATGGAAGGCGGCAGACTCAAAAGCATCGATGAGATCGGCGCCCTGGTTGATGCGGCTGTAGCAGAACGTCTCCCGATCGTTTGAACAAAATGCAAAGAACGCCGGGACGGCTCCCCCCGCTCCGGCGTTCTTTTACTTATTCTGTTTTGACCGTCCGTCACGCGACGGACGCATCCGGTATTTTTCAGTTGTTCTCACCGTGGCTGCGCTGCAGTTCCGCTTGCGCTTCATCCTTCTTCGTTTCAAGCCGGGACAGCAGCCATGCGATGACGATGCCGATCGCGCAGCAAAGCAGGGACAGCAGCACTTCTGCCGCATCTGCATACTGCACGGGAACGATGATCAGCGTTGATGCAAGCGTGACGCCCAGCACGATATGATACATCATGGAAAAGTGCTTTTCAAACAATCCATTGACCAGACGTGCAAGGATGAGCACTGTTCCTGCAAGGCCAAGCAGCCATACCCCGATGATCGGCAGATCGAACGCGGCGATCGCCGCCGAAAGCGGAACAAGCAATCCGAGCGACATGAGGACTGAGGAGGACGTCATGCCGGGGACGATCAGACTGAGTCCCCAGAGCACACCGGCAAAGAGATACCAGCCAAAGGACGGTACCACCTGCGGAAATGTCCCAAGCCGCACAAATAGCAGAATTCCAAACAAGGCAGCAAACGCGATCCCGCCCGCGACAAAGCTGCCGGTACTGCGCCCCTTTGCGCCAGCCTCGCGATACAGCTGCGGCATGGTGCCTAGAATCAAGCCGATAAACAACCAAGTACCGATGGTCTCGTTTGCGCCGAACACCCACTCGATGACGCGCGCAAAGCCGAAAAAGCCAATGATCCATCCAATGCCGACAGGAAGCAGCGTTCTCCAATATTTCGGCAGCGCGCTTTTCGGATGCGCAAGCAGCTCCATCATCGGCTGATAGATCCCAAATACCACGCACAAAACCCCGCCGCTTATGCCCGGCAGGATCGCTCCGCCGCCGATCAGGATGCCGGAAACGACCAGCAGCAGGATATGCGGCACATTCCATCTCTCCTTCATATACTATCCCCCTGCCGCTGCATTCTGCGGACGCGTTCAGCAACTTTTTTTCCTGTCGGCGTCACCGCAAGGCCGCCCTTTGCCGTTTCACGATATTCCGAGCGCAGGTCGTGCCCAACGGTCAGCATTGTTGTTACGACCTCGTCAAACGGAATGAGGCTCGTAACGCCCGCAAGCGCCATATCCGCACAGATCATCGCATTGACAGCGCCCAAAGCATTTCGTTTGATACAGGGGCATTCCACGAGACCCGCGACCGGATCGCATACAAGGCCAAGGACATTTTTGATCGCCATTGCCGCTGCGTCAAGCGCCTGCACGGCCGCGCCTCCGCTGACTTCGACAAGCGCCGCCGCTGCCATCGCCGCAGCTACGCCCGTTTCCGCCTGACAGCCGCCGTCCGCGCCGGAAATCGTTGCGTTCTCCGCAAAGAGCAGACCGATCGCCCCGGCTGTGAACAGCGCGTCCACCAGCTGTTCGTCCGACCAGCCGCGCTCTCTTGCGCTCTCGATCAGCACCCCCGGAAGAATTCCTGACGCTCCCGCGGTCGGCGCAGCTACGATGCACCCCATGGACGCATTGACCTCAACGACCGCCATTGCAGCCGCCGCCGCACGGCAGGCGTTCGTTCCGGAAAAAGGACTGTACTTTCCGTATTTGAACAGCATGGCGGCTTCGCCGCCCGAAAGCCCGCTCACGGATTCCACTTTTTCCGACAATCCTTTATAGACGGATTCGCGCATAACAACGAGGTTTTTATACATTTCGGCACGAATCTCCTCACGGCTCATCTCAGACAGATGCTCTTCACGCCGCTGCATTGCCTCCGCAATGGTGATCCCCTGCTCTCTGCAATACCTGCGAAGTTCTTCTCCGCTTGAAAACGCTTGTGTGATCATACGCTATCTCCTTATACGGCAAACAGTTTCAAGATATTGGGGCAAAGCCGCTGTATCATCTGAAGCGTCTCATCCGTGATCTTTTCATCTGTTTCAATCGTCATATACGCATCCTCCCCACGGCCATGGCGGAATACACGCATGAATGCGATATTGATCCGCAGCTGCGCTAGCACATGCGAGATCTCCGCGATCACGCCGGGCTCGTCTCTGTGCTGTACAACGATCGTCGGATATTCGCCCGTGAGCTCTACCCCGAGTCCGTTGATCTCGGTGATCAAAATGTTCCCGCCGCCAACAGATACGCCGACCACGACCGTATGTGCGCCGGACGTACCGGTAATATCGATCCGGGCAGTATTGGGGTGTTCCGTCGGCGCATCGGAAAACTCGACGGAGACAAGAACGCCTTGCTCCCGTGCGATCTGATAAGCGTTTTTGATGTTCGGGTCATCCGGTTCCATCCCGAGTGCGCCCGCGATCAAGGCTTTATCCGTGCCGTGTCCCTTCCCTGTTTCAGCAAACGAACCATACAGCACAAAATGGACGTCCGTAACGTCGGAATGCGCGATATGCCGCGCCACGAGCGCGAGGCGAGCCGCGCCGGCAGTATGCGAGCTGGACGGTCCCGTCATGCGCGGTCCAATAATATCAAAAACGGAATAGTTTTTCATCCTTCAACCGCCTTTCCTTTCACAAGGGCATAAGGAATGCCACCGGCACAAACGCACCGATGGCACTCAAATGAATTGCCGCGCACTCCTCCCTCGATCGCAGAACCCGTGGTCGTCTCCTCATCAGGTGACTCCTTCCAGGTGAACCTGCGGCACACCGCTCTCTCCGCTAAATGCTGCTTCCGTCAGGACCTGACATGGTTCACGGCGAGCGATTGCACAGGACCCGGAGATCAACATTCCTTCATGAAGTCCGGTTCCGCAGTCTTTGGCCTCAGGACGAGAATTCGACCCTGCTATAGCGGATTGCAGGCATAGGGCACCGCTACCTCCCCGCTTAGCGCGGCAAACTGTGTGCGTCGGTATTATTGTATCCTATTCTATTCGGTTAAGCAAGCCCATGCACCGAAAAAGATTTCTCTGCC
>ENA-UEQL01003173-UEQL01003173.1-human-gut-metagenome-genome-assembly--contig:-NODE-3173-length-10345-cov-4.781360_pt1 | contig 10345 bp, 9 predicted proteins | sample MGYA00242905_ERZ507926 | MGnify/ENA primary metagenome ERZ507926 (study PRJEB26167, sample SAMN06115531) | human gut metagenome | host: Homo sapiens | place: China:Henan | collected 2015-09-09 | study...
TCCACAAAGAATCGATATGTTTCTTGCATACGAGGGGAAGGCAGTTGGAAATGCTCATGTCCTCCATGCACAATAACCAATACATAGTCTGCTTGCTTCTTTGCCTCTTGAATAGAATAGTATTGGCGGATAGGGTTCAGTGGATTTGCACCGGCAGTTGTATCTGAAGCAATGGAGAACTCATGCTCACAACAGTTGATGATGGCGAGGTTCTTTCCATCCTTCTCAAGATACAGTATTTTCTCCGACTCGCTCAAATTCTCACCGATACCTACTACATCCAGACCTTGATCTTTACAACATTCAATTGACTTTCGTAGTCCTTCAGGTCCAAAATCAAGAACATGATTGTTTGCCATAGTTACACCTGTGAAACCGGCATAACGGACCGCCTCTGCTGCTTCTGGTGTACACTTGAGATTTGGGCCGAATTTGGGTATAGGCTGATACCCATCCTCTACAATCGGGCTCTCGAAGTTAACAAACGAGAAGTCTGCAGATTTGATTACTTTGCGAACGTCCTCTGGAAACATCTCAGAGAACTTTCTTTCTTCTATCTGTTTGGCGACTCTTGCTCTTGGAGCAAAATCGCCGGCGACTATGATTTTCATATTACTTCTTCAGAATTGATTTCAAATTAAGGCATATTCTTCTCTCTTGAGGGAAGAGAAGAATTATTCCGACATATATTACTGAACAAACGATAGCATAAAGCAATTGCATCGTGATTGTTGTGGCAGGAGGGAATAAAAGTATTACCAACATTGCTGCCGAAGCTATGACTGATGGCAGAATGTTAATAAACATCTTGTTCACATTCATCTTGACAACAATCCCCATAAGAACCAACTGCACTACTACCAGTTCAAGTCTCACGAGAGAGCGTGCTACGCAAAGAGAATCAAACCCTTTATTTGCGTAAATAAGAACAACTGGCCATAATACAACGATATGTAGCCATTGAGCAAGTACCGAAAGTTTTGGCTTCCCAATAGAGCGGTAAACTTCGCTTGAATAATGAGCAAGGACTATGGTTATTGCACTTGTCAGTCCCCAGAGTCCGATGAAGTGGGATGCTTCCATCCATTGCTCGCCAAGAAGGATATTTGTTATCAAGTCACTGAACAGGAATATTACCATTCCAATCGGAATGACAAGGATGCCGACTAACTTCTGGAACCGGAAGAACATTTCATTGAAACCATCTTTGTCATTCTGAAGTCTTGAAAGCGAAGAGAATAATACCGGGGTTGTGGCAGCTGTTATGATTGATGTAATTTGTCCGACAGTATTCATTGAAGTCCTGTATAATCCCAGATAATGCTGATTCAGCATGGTACCTACAATGAAAATGTCAAAATATGAAGTCATCCAGATACTTATGGCTTCGAACATTGACCACATAGTAAAGGAAAACATCTCCTTGAAACGTGCAATGCTGTAATAAAAGTAAGGCTTCCATTTTGACTTTAGTGTAAGAAAAATGGCATTGCACGATTCCCTGGCAATCATTCCTATAATGAGCGCCCAATAACTTCGAGTAAGAAAAGCGAGGGGAATAGTAACAACCAGAGGAATCAAAATACCGACAATTCTTACCCAAAAGAGTGTCTTGAAATCAAAATCTCTCTTGAACAATGCCATCTGTATGCTTGAAAAGGCAGCAAGCGGAATACAAATACAAGAAACAGCTATTACTATTCCATTACCATCACAACCGACCAAACGGGCTATAGGGTTTGCAAAGATGCATATTATTAACCAAAGAAGTAATGATAAGGTAAGATTGGACCAGAACGCAACGGCAGTTGATTTGCTCCTGTCATCCTCATCCGTAAACTCGTGCTGAATCAAATACTTTTGAAAACCGGCATCAGTAAAAATCTCCGCAAAAGAAATCACCATCTGGGCCGTCACCAAGACACCGAATGCATCCGGCGTCAATAGTCTCGCCAACACCATAGTGGTGATTGGCGACACCAGTTTTGCAGCAATCTCAGTGATTCCCGACCATTTTGTTGCGTTAAGAACTTTATTATTCAAGTTGTTATTTGACATCTTAGTATATGACAATTTTGTCAAAAAGGTTGTTTAATATATTGATTACCAAGTAATTATATTCGCAAAAGACCTTGGAATGTTGTAACTTTATAAGTATGCTCAAAACTTATAAACAATGTGTTACAAAACCCAAGGTCACTACTAGTAGTGATTTATCCCGTATTCTCAACACCCATTTCGGTAAATCTAGAACCTCGCCCGAATCAAAGTTATGAGCATGATGATATGCGCCCTTTGCAAAGTGCAGCAGGTGGCGTATACGAAACTTGCGGCGGCATTCGACAACGAGGAGAGGATAGAACTTGTAAAGGTCGACAGGGAGTTCGTCGGAAGTGAGTGGCTGGAATATCTCAATGCCATGGGTATCCACTATCATATTAGAATACGGGAGAACTTCAAGGTCGTGAGGCATGGCCAGGGATCGTGAGCGGATGTCTTATCTGTTCTCCATCATCATGATTGCGTATGTCTGGCCCTATCTCCTCGGTATCTTTATACACTAAAACATTCGTTCTATAAAGACTCTGGCTCATGGCCGAAAGGCTGTTAGCCTGTTCAAGTATGGCCTAGACTACATCCAGCAATGCCTTTTGAACCATACTGACCGCTATAGAATCGATGTTTTCAAATTTTTGTCATATACTTAAGGTGAAGGCAAAAACTGTTGGGTAGAGGCGTGACTTTATGAAGCAGTTGGTCCTCGATGATCTGCTTTTTCCACTTGACATCATCCTTTGCTTTCCCCCAGACGAAAGATGTTTAAAAATCCGGGTGTATTATAGTTCCGGTAAACTGCTTTAATCCGGATATCGTTTCTGCCCTTCCTATGTAAAGGATAAAATCGATATAAAATGGTTTTGAGCTATATATTCTTATGCTTCTGCAATAGCTTCTGATACTTCAGAAATCGTCTCAATCAGCATGCTGTTTTATACTATGGTTTAATTTGTGGGTATTTCTTCAAGTGTGGCAAAGATTTAACCCCAATATTTTCTCCGTTTCTTACTTTTGCCATGGACATAGAGAAGATCTATGTTCGGCAAAAAGTCTACGCCATAGCAGACCTTACAATCTAAACTAAACTCTATGAGACATATTCCTCTATTATTGAATATGAAAACAATAATACAATATCATTTTTTAAGAGTGACAATCCTCTTGAGTCAGTATTATTCTTTCCCAGAGGTAATAGATATGATCATGATTATTGAGCAGTTTATGCAACTCCTTGTAATAGAGTTATTTATATGGTAAATGATGGCGTTGTTGATAAATAATATGATAGGCGTATCACAAATTGTGTTAGGTTGCAATTACTACTGTTTGTCAGTTAATACCAATGCTCTTCGTAACCTGCCACCTTGCCTCCCGTCAACGGACTGACCATATCTGCAACTATATTCATACTATCAAATGTCTTATTCACCGCACCATAGTGGAATATACAATCACTCAATACAATGCAACAATAGAAGTGCTCCGGCGCTCTGTTTACTAGTGTTAGGTAGCACTACAAATATTAGAAATAATCCGGGAACGACAATAGGTTTATACGAAAAAGTATTAAAAGTCAATAATTTAGCATCAAAGGCACTGCTGTTTGATAAATGTAGTGCTACTTTTGCAAGGAACTAAAGATTAATAATCAATCTTTTATCACTTGCAGCACTGCGGCTTAGCCGTTGTAGTGCTGCTTTTGCACTGAACTAAAGTTGATTCTTTTTGAAAAGGTATTATTGCCATCTAGACAAGGTTAGCAGCTAATTCGATATTCTTCAGGAGCCGACGGCCGCCGAGTCCATAAATCTTCTGAAGCTCCTCTTGATTCCCGGCATCAACTTCCATTGCATGATAAGTCGGATCTTTCAGATTCTCATCCCAAAAGATGATAATCTTGTCATTCTTTATATCCTTGAAGTAGAGACGGTTTGAAGTTTTGTTGGCAGATACAGCTCGCTTAAGAAATTCAGCAAGTTTTTCTTCGGGATATGTCAATGCTGATATGGAAACTCCTCCCTTGCCTGCTTTAACCGTACGACCATGCTTCTTATAATTGGTATCCAGTACCCGCTGCGGCATTCTGTTATCCACGAACCACAAGTATAATTCATTACGATCGCAACATAAAGCTCTTAGCGTAAGACGCTCACCATCAGAGGCCAGAACCACAAGTGGACTGTCAGGTTGTGCCAAGGCATCCTTGTTAATCAGCGCTTTCCCCGGCTCTTCACCCTCAACAAAAGCGTTGACCAAGCCACAGTCCACAGCAGCACCATTGATGGTCAGCGGCGTATTGCCTATCCCCCTCTGCTGTATGCTCTCCGCATCATTGAAAAAGACAAGCAAATTCGATATCTGAGGCATTCCATTATCTCTGGATTCAAGCAATCTTTTTAAGAACTTTTCATCATAAAACATCTCAAAATCTTCCTCTTTAATCAAATCCATACTCTGTACGATCCGCTTCAAGATAGAAATAATCTCCTCATTATCAATACTCCCGACTTGTTTCAGGTAAGTGGCATCAGGACCAGCATCCCCCACACTTGGAATAAGCAAATAAAGTCTATTCATAGTCCATCTCAAAAATCAAACAGCACTTCCAAATCAGCTTTCATTTGGTCAAAAAAACCGTCGGGAGCATTTCGGATACGGCCATTTGAGCCAATCTCAAGTTTCATAGGCATTGAGTTAAGGTGCTCGTCCCTCCCGAAGTAATAGACTGACAAGAGATTACGGTCAGCCTGATTCTCTTTCCAGTTCACCAATGCCCCATTGACAATATGATCACTATGAGTCTCCAGAATGATCTGGACACCATTCATTCCCGCAATAGAAATAAGCTTCATCAACGCAGCCTGCCCAGAAGGATGAATATGAGCCTCGGGATTCTCAATCAGCAAAAGAGAGCCAGGGCGGGCAGACAGAACAGCAACCACCACAGAAAGTACGTAGGAAATACCAAAGCCAGTATTTATGGCACTGTGGTATGTCGTAACCTTGCCTGGAATCTCATAACCGAAATTCAATTCATACAGAGAGCCGTTCTGGTTAATCTGCAACTTTACACCTTCAGAAATCTCACCCATCCAAAGTTCAGTCTGCTGCTTCAGGCTCAAATCTTTAGAGCCGGGATATGCCAGGTCGGGCACTATGATATTCTCGTTCCCAAACACATTCAGGAAATATGCAACATACTCTCCTTGGCCCATATTACTGGACAATTGCCTGTGCTTGTCCACCACTCCTGTATGTGAATGATAAATGGACTGCGGCCCAATTCTGAATGCGCTCAGATACTGGAAGTTGTCATTAAAAAGGGCAATTCTCTCCAATCGTCCGGCAACCTCACCTAAATCCTTCCCGACATACTCCATCTCATTTTTATTTCCTACAGGATACTGATAGCCGAATTCAAGCTCATCCTCATCAGTAATCAGGCCCAACCGCAACAAATCCCCATCACCTGCGACATTTCTGTTGACAAGACTTGCAGAACCTACAGAAAAGAAAGACTCCCCATCCAGGGAAAGCGTTCTCATCGAAGGCCTTTTCTGAAAAGACTCCCGAAGGATTAGCATCGACTGGAAGACAGAGGACTTGCCCATGCCGTTAATTCCCGTAAGGATTGTCAAGCCGCCCAGTTCCAGACTGGTATCAGCGTGATTCTTGAAATTATGAATATTAAACCGCTTTATCATACATTATCCATTTAGCACATCAGATACCAGTTTCTGCATTGCCATAAACCTGTAAATTACAGATTGTGAACTATTGGTGCCATTACTCAAATACTTCCTTAGCTCTTCATCTTCAAACATCTCAGTATACTTGGCCACATAGACTTTCTTTCTTTCCAGCAATTTAGATCTCTCACTCTCAGACAATTGTGATACAGACCACATCATCGATTCGAACAACGACAGCGAAATAGGATTGAACTTGATAGCCTCATTTCCACCGTCAGCCTTAGTCTGGGGCTGTCTGAATGCGTCCGTTCCTAGAAGGGACGTGCATAGTGATAGAGAATCATAAAACGCCTTCTCAACATTTTTCCATTCCTCTTCGCTGGTAAACTCATTCATCTTTTCAAGAGCTTTGCCGATGAATAAGTCCATATTATTACCGAGATAAGCATCATACCCCTGCATATAGAAAGCAAAGAACCTTGACACATAATCATAGTGAAGCAGCCGCTTCTTGGAAACCTTCCCGTTAGTAGCTTTCTCGAAGGAAGTGCTTTCCGCAAGCCTCTTGACCAGATCCATTGAACGTCCGTGAAACAGAGCGTTTCGGATTTCAGCTGGCGTAAGCTTCGTCCCTTCCGAATTGATACGCTGGAAAATAATATATTTAGCTTCGGCGGAAGATGCCCCGGAGATAATGTTCAAAGTAACCGAACGCATAGATATCTCCAACTGCTCAAAATATGAAAAATCCCCGAATAATTTCCCCTTATGTGTCTTGTCCAGAAATTGCAATCCAGTCAATTTAAGGCTTCCTTCCACCATAAAGGAGTTGATTGAGCTTAGCCTCTGAAGCCCGTCAATGACAACCCATTTCTCCTTGTCAGCATCAATAAAAAAATAGAAACTCGGGAGAGGGAGTCCCAAAATCAATGATTCAATTAACCTGCTTTTCTTGGGAGGCCCCCAAAGATCCCCGTGACGCTGGAAATCAGGCTGCAAATCAATCATCTTATTCCTCAACATATCCGCCAACTGCCCAACAGTCGTATTCTTCACCTCCACCTTCAGCGAAGACGGATCGAAAGGCTTGTCAATCGGAGTATCAAACAATGATGCCATATATATTCATACTAACTCCCACAAAAATAACTAAACTCTTCCACATTTTTAGTAATTATTAGAAATTACCTGTTTGACTACGTGTTGTATTTTGATTCATTTTGTACAATTAATGCTCCAGCTCCGAAGTTTTCGGCTTAGATGGGCGGCTACGATGAGCTGCGTCCTTCTTCCGTGAGGTGTATTTCGGGGCACAGCCATCAGGGATTTTGAAGCCGAAAGCGTTGGCGATGTCAGTCTGAGCACCGACAAACTTGGTGATATGCTTTGCTTTTCCGGTCTGCTCCACACATCTTATTGAGCGCATCTCATCAAGCACCTCAAGAGTGGATGAGAACTGCTTATGCCGAATCAGCAGTCTGTCCGTCTTGCCTTCTTCCGACCCACTGCTTGGCTCCGGACAGGCGTTTGGCTTCACTCATGTCCCAGTCATCAGGAAAGATAAGTCTTTCTCTTTCCTCCAGATTGGCAAAAACATAATGCTTTCCGGGAATGAACTTCTTTTTCTCGTCTACAACACCCCAATGATAGTGAACATCCTTTCGATTCCCGTTTTCATCAATAGTGTAAGAATGTGTAGCCGCATACATATACCATCCGTTCTTATGGATGGATACCTTATAGATGCTTTCTTCTTTTGTTGGGCGTGACATTGTTTGCTTCTTTTAAACTGTACAAATTCAATTTGGAACAAACAATAGGTTAATGACCACATTAGCAATTATTTGTACAAAGTGTTTGAAAACTCATGTATGTATATGTCATTCCAGGTTGGTCTGGCAACGTCTATTGGTAGAGATTAAAGGGAGAAAGGGCAGAGGGATTTCAGATCTTCCAAGAGGGATTGTTCTCTTTCTTTCCGGGCAACATCGTTTGTCTACACAATTGCATCATCACTAATATTCATCGCATTTGCAAGCTGCTTCAAAGAATCAAAGGTAAAAGGCCATTTGCTTATCAATTGCTGTTGACGTTTGCGTATGGCGTAAAAGGCAAATAAAACAACAGGTTGCCGAAATAGGAATGGAAGTGTAGATTGAGTCAAGGCGGCGAGAATATCTACTTTATTATCATTCACGAACTGTTTCAATTCATCCAGGGTCTGTGAAATAAAACTTTCATCATATAGCATCAAAAGCGCCTCTGTTATCCCAGCATCATAATCGGAGTCGCAATATGAAGTGACATATCCACGATATATTTCATCCATGAGCCTTATCAAAGCAGTCTTGGGAGTTATCATAGATTGAGACTCTTTGTATATTTTTTCAATCTTTTCATCCGCAGTCTCTAAGAATGCCATCGTGACAGCAAGACTTCGCAACACAATCGGAGAACCATTATGGCCTGTTTTGTACACAGTATCATGACTAGTCTCCGCATAAGCATGTTGCAGAAGTGTTCGAACTTGAATCTCGCAAGTTAACAAATCACACAAATTGTCAGGATATTTGCCTGGTATTGGCTTGACAATATAGTGATTCGACTGGTATCCAAACTCCTCCGGATGGTGCTCACGAATCTCATCAATGTCTTGTGCTTTATTCGCGACGACCCAAAAGGAGCGACATTGTTTTTCAATAAAGTCAGAGACTATTCGGACATCATCCATATTGAGAAGAACAATTCGAGTCCCCACTTTGTCTGTCGTATCCTTGATGGGTTCTTTGTAAGATTTACGATATAACACCTTAGATACATAAGAGTCCTCGTTTTTGACTCTATATTCCGGTTTTTTCTGAATTCGCTCGATACTCCAAGACAATGAATCAAGAAAAATATTCAAAACCTTATCGACAAACTGCCCCCATTCCTTCAGGAGTGGGACTAAGTCTTGAAACTCTTTCCTAATTTTAGCTTCATCGAAATTGTTCATTGGCGACGACGTATGGTTACAACATAATAATCATTACCATTCTCGACTTGCACATTCTCCTCAAAGAACGTTGCGGGAGCAGTAATTCGAACATTATCTGACAGTAGAATACTTTTCTTACCAAGTCTCGTAGTTATCAGAGAAGTATTTTTAGCGAAGGCTTGCGGGAACTCGTCTATTATCGACATAAACTCATCACGATCCTCCAGAGGAATAACATTAGTAATAATCTCATGTGGATTGATAGTCACGTGCGCATTATTCATTACCTCTGCCCGCAGAAGATCGGACGCATTCATTGCATCCGTCTCATCAAGTTTCATCCAAATCCGATCATCCATCTTTTTATAGAATAGACTTGTTTGAAGTTCTGCGTTGCTTTGGATTGTTAGCCCCAAGAAGTCTTTATAGAAATACTGAGCAATAGAGTTGTTGAAGTTCACAATGCTATCGAAAAGTACCACTTGAAAATCATCCTTCCCAAGTACCTCATCGGGTCGAGCAATCCTTTTCGGCGCGTAATATACAGCCTTGTATAATTTCTGCTCTGGACTTAAAATAATATCTCTAATGGTGCGGACTGTCATTTCTGACACGCCCAAAGCCTCGTGAGGTTCTGCCTTAATCAAAACTATCAACGGCTTGTCTTCATATTTACATTGTACCACCAAAAGGAAACCTCCTGGGATCCTCTGCTGCCGTTGGCTATCAGCCAATAACTGAGCTATGTTGGTGGATTGAGCTATAAACTGTGGCTCGTCGACTTTGTGCAATAAGCGTACGATGCCGAAGCAAGAATCTTCCTCATCCTTCTCAATCTCAAGTTCAAATGACTTGCTCTGGCGCCCAAAGGCTGTCACTAAGCGATCCTTGATTATCGTCTTCGCTTCTTCGTCCAGAATCAAAAGGTGATCAGAAGGAGTAACAGTAGCCTCATTGTCCCCTCCCTTGGGATTAACTCGATGTATGATTATTCGAACAATTTCGACATTGGAGAAATTAACCATCGTAAAACAAGCCTAACTGTTTGGTAATAAATAGGGATTGTCGTTTAATGTTTTCTATTTGACCGAAGCAGCCGACTGATCCCATCCATTTCTGCATCCGGCTCATCAAATTCACCTGTGCGCACGCTAACCATATTATATTATCCGCGAAGTTAAAACTTCCTCCACACCATCTTATTTACAATCCCAACATAACTCTGAATAATCTTCACCACCTTCGTGCTGACATTCTCATCAACATAATCCGGCACAGGAATACCGTGTCTGCCATCTCTGCAGAGCTCAACAGCAGTATCAACTGCCTGGAGGAGAGACTTTGTGTCAATTCCCGCAATAATGAAATCAGCCTTATCAATAGCCTCAGGCCGCTCAGTGCTGGTGCGTATGCAGACAGCAGGGAAAGGATGCCCCACAGAGGTAAAGAAAGATGACTCCTCCGGAAGGGTACCACTGTCACTCACCACAGCAAAAGCATTCATCTGAAGGCAATTGTAATCGTGGAATCCAAGAGGCTCGTGCTGAATCACCCTCGGATCAAGCTGAAATCCAGAAGCGGCAAGACGGTTCCTTGACCTCGGATGACAACTGTAAAG
>ENA-UEQL01003179-UEQL01003179.1-human-gut-metagenome-genome-assembly--contig:-NODE-3179-length-10328-cov-11.008292_pt1 | contig 10328 bp, 10 predicted proteins | sample MGYA00242905_ERZ507926 | MGnify/ENA primary metagenome ERZ507926 (study PRJEB26167, sample SAMN06115531) | human gut metagenome | host: Homo sapiens | place: China:Henan | collected 2015-09-09...
CAGGGGCATCGCCCCCGAACCCCCTTATTCAAATATGTCATGCTGAAAATTTTTCCCTCTCCCTAGGAGAGGGAAACAATTGTTCCTTCTCCCTTGGGAGAAGGTTAGGATGAAGGCTTAAATCTAACGAGTTTAGTTTGTGTTCTTATCTCCTTGTAGCCAACTTATAGATTTATCATATTCATCAAAAACTTCCCACTTGAAAATGTTAAAAAAAAATAGTATAATTGTTTATATGATTTATTCACGGGGCATTTGGAATATGAAAAAAGGTTTTACACTATCAGAAGTTTTGGTAACTATGGGTATTGTTGGGCTGATTTCAGCTTTGACTATTCCTGCTATTATGAAGGATTATAAAAATAAAGTTATGGCTGCATCTATTGAAAAAACTTATTCTCAATTATCTGATGCAACAAAAGCTATTATGGCTGATGAAATGGCCGATAGTTTATATAAAACTCGTTTGGCTACCTATGATAAAGATTGTGGAACAGATAAAGCTCAAGGAGCTTGTTATTTTCTTCCAAAGTATTTCAAGACCACTAAAACAGGTTGTGGAACAAAGGCATACTCTCCTAATAATGTTTGTTTAGGTGATGTATATCAAACTATGGACGGTTCTCATAAAACTAAAGTTAATGCTTCGGATACTGAAGGGGAACTTGAAGTTGTAACATCGTTTGGTTATTGTATCCAAACAACTAATGGAGCTACTATTTGTGGTGCTTATAATGTTGCGAATGGAATTCCAACTTATATGATTGACACAAATGGTCCAGCAGAACCAAATATGGCTGGGAAAGATTTCTTCACAGTTGATTTGATGAGTGATGGTATTGTTGCAGATTATGGTCGTGGTACTGTCGGTCCTGAACGTTGTGGTACGATGTCTTCTGCTTGGCATGAGTGGTCTGCTGGTTGTTTGAATAAGATTATGCAAGCTGGTTGGAGAATGAATTATTAAATCCTAAAATAAGGATTTTATTGCTAGTAAAATGAGAATTACACCACCTGTAATTCCCAAATATTTTGGCGGGATATTTTTTATAAAATTTCCACTGTAAAAACCGCAAATTGACATTAAAAATGAAACTAGCCCAATCAAGCATACTGATAACGGTAGGCTCGTTTCTGTCAATCTGATTGTTGCACCAGAAACAAGAGCATCTATGCTTGTTGCAATTCCTAGTCCACACAGGCATTTCCAGCCAATACATTGAACTTGTTCCTCTTTTGGAGCAAAAGAATCAACTATAAATTTCAAGCCTAAAGTTAAAAATATTCCAAAAACTATCCATTTGCTAAAAGGAACAATTAATTTGTACAGTGAATTCGTTCCAACATAACCTATTACTGGCATGAAACCCTGAAAAAATCCCATAACAAGTGCTAGATTGAAGGAGTTTTTAAATCGGTTATTTTTGAATATTAAACCTTGAGAAAAAGAAACAACAAAGCAATCAATTCCTAATGCTATTGCAAGTAAAATTATATCAATTAAAGTCAACTTCTACCTCAAATAGTCTTTCCCATGGGAATTTATAGTTTACTGCTATGTTTGTGTTCAAAACTTTTTCTAATGTTTTTTCAAAGTCTTTCATAAGTTCAGTTGTTTTTTCAATGTTAGGTTTTTCAAGTTGTTGTCTAACGTTTGCTTGGTATGCCCAATCGTCTAAAAATCTTGTGATTTGTAATTTTTTGAATGCTTTTTCATTATATTTTTTTGCGAAAAATTTTATTTTTGCTCCGCAAATTAAACTTCCAAGGGAATTTGCAGAGGTGTTCCAAGCTGAAAATCCATAGAAATTCTCGTCATTGATTTTGTTTTTAAATAATTCTTTTACGAAGTTATTATCTGCTCCATTTGCAAATCTTACATCTGCAATCATATATGGTTTGTTAGGGGTGGTGAAAGTTTTTGAAAAACTTTCTGTTCCGACTTTCATAACAATTTCACCTTGATTATTTTTGAAGTTGTTGATGTATAAAATTATGTCAGAATTTTCTTCATCAGTTATTTTACAACCTGCAAGTTCAATTTGTCCAAGAACGCTTTTTTCTATTGAGACGTCTTCGTAGTTTGAAATTAAGTTTTTAGATTCTGGCTCTAAAAATTTTGGACAAATTTTCATTTCACCTTGTATTGCACGGGAAAGCAAACTCAGTGGAATTTCGTCTGCTCCAGTTTTTGTGTATGCTCCCATTTTTTCTAACACTTGTGCTTCTTGAACATTAAACCCGTATTCTGCACAATCATCTTTTGAGAAAATTAAAGTTTCAAACAGTCCTTCTTTTTGCCATTGAAGATAGATTTTATTAATTTCAAAATTTCTTCTGCGAGTTTCAATGTAATCATCTAAAATTTCAGAAGGAATTAAATTTGTTATACAACTTTCTCGATTACCTTCGTGGGTGTGATATGAATATGCAAAAATCTTTTTTCCCCATTTTGACCAGTACTCTTTTTCTTCTTCATTGTAATTGTTATTTGAAATTCTCATAATGCTTGAAAAAGCATATATTTTAGCATCTTTCCCTTCTAAGATTTCTTTAAGAGTTTCGATTCGTTCTTTTATTTGTTCAAATGTTTCTGGACATCTTCTTGATGGAATTAAACCTCCATATGCAAGAGTGTCTAAGGATAAAATAATCGCATCTAATTTTGGCAAAGTAATTAACCATTCAAAAAGGTGGTCAATATCTGCTTCTTGTTTTAATCCTCCAAGATATTTTCTATCTGGAATATAAAATTCTATACTTTCATCAATCTCTGCTAACAACTTTGGAAGTGTGTAGCATACAGGTCTATTATCAATTGGTACAAATGCAAGTTTCATATTTTAATTGTATGCTAAAATAGATAATGTGTAAATGGAGAAAATAATGACTTGTGATAAAAATACCCAGCATATTCAAAAGATGTTCGATGAAATTTCAAAATATTATGACAAAATGAATAATATTATTTCTTTTGGTTTTCATTATTTGATAAAATTTTTGTCAATAAGAAAATTAAACTTAAAACCTCGTTCGATGATTTTGGATTTGTGTTGTGGAACAGGTGATTTTACTCAGATAATTTCAAAATATTGTCCGAGAACAAGAGTTATTGGTTTAGATATTTCAGAAGGGATGTTGAAACTTGCAAAGGCTAAAAATCCTGCTGGAGTTTTTATGAAAGGTGATTGCGTAAATCTTCCATTCGAAAATTCTGAATTTGACTATGTTACAATGGGTTTTGGGTTGCGAAATATTGAAGATAGGAAAAAAGCTCTTTCTGAAATTTATCGAGTGTTAGATAATGGTGGAAAATTTTTGCAATTGGATTTTGGAAGGCATAATTTTATAAGTCGAGTTTTTGATTTTATAGTTCCATTGTTTGCAAAAATTATGGATACAAATGAAAATCATTATAAGTATTTGATAAATTCAAAAAATGAATTTCCAGAGCCAGATGATTTAATTAGAGAATTTGAAGATGCGGGTTTTAAATATGTGACAAAATGCGATTATTTGTTTGGTGTAATTTCAATGCAAATTATGGAGAAGCGGTTCTAAATTATTCTATATTTGTGTCCTCCATATACAAAATCTTTCAAACCGTCAAAAGTTTTTTCTAAGATATATTCAACGGATTCTTGTGTTTCAAAAGATATATGTGGTGTAATTAAAACGTTAGAATAAGAATTCAGTTCCATTACGACATTTGATTCTTCCAGACATTGCAAGCTTGTTCGTTCGATTTTCTTGACATCTTCAAGACAATCTGAATTGACACATGCAACAACATCCAGTCCTACTCCTTGAAATTTCCCTCTTTTGACATATTTTAGTAGCGCATTAAGATTTACTAATTCTCCTCTTGATACATTTATAAAATAGGAATTATCTTTCATTTTTTTAAATTCATTATCAGACATTATGTGATAAGTATTCTTGTTGTATGGGAGATGAAGAGATACAATATCTGCATTTTTTAATAGCTCATTTAAAGTTACATATTTGACGTTGTATTTTTCTTTTAATTCTTCTTTAGGGCTTATGTCATAGGCTAGAATATCCATATCAAAAGCGTTAGCAATTTTGCAGACGCTTGCTCCGATTGCTCCTGTACCAATAATCCCAAGCGTTAAATTTGCCAAATTTCTTCCTGTAAAATTATTCTGAAGGCAAGTAGAATTTTTTACGGCTAAAATTGCAGGAAATAGTTGTCTAACTAGAGCTAAAATTAGAGTGAAAGTGAATTGTGCAACAGAATTGTTTCCGTATTTTTCAACATTAATTATTGCAATGTTTTTATTTATACATGGTTTGAAATCTATATGTTCACAACCTGTTGAGCGAGTAGAAACAATTCGTAAATTTTTAAATTTTTCGATAACTTTTTCTGTGATTTCCGAAGTCGTAAATACGCTGATTATTAGTGCGTTTTCTAAATCTTCTTTTGGAATTTTTTTTACCGTTTCTTCGTTTAAACTTTCTTGAAAAAATTTTATTTCAAAATATTCAAAATTGTTTTGATTAAAATAATTTTTTTCTGTTTCTCTCAAGTCAAAAATTAGCATTTTGCAAGCCATACATTTTCTCCTGTTTTAAGATTAATTATTCTTTTTGAAAAAGAAAAAACTATTGTCTAAAAGTTCAAGATTTATTTTCTAGAAAAATAGTTATTTTAGGTAATGAAAAACTTGGGAAAAATCGATATTTTAATAAAGAAAGAAGAATAAATTTCTATCCGATAGCCGAGTCACCCCGCGACTCGAAGCGGGCATGCAAAAATGCGGCAGGATATGGGACGGTTGTCTGGCAGGTTTGCATGGACTGTCAGGATAACAACCGATAAAAGGGGGTAGGTGACTATTTAAGTAACCTACTCCTTCTATTTTGAATTATTAAAAAAAAATAAATTTCCCTTGAGAAATGACATTGATACTCTATAATATATGTATATAATATTATGAAGGGGAAAAGCTATGACAGATAAAAGTTCTAATCCGTTCAAAAACGAAGATATAGTTAAAGATGAAACAGCTACGGAATCTCAAGAAAAGGAAACTCCTGTTGAAGAAGATTCTAAAGTAGAAGAAACTCAATCAGAAGAAAATAAAAAGTTGCAAGAAGCATATGATAAATTAAATCAACAATATATCAGACTTGCTGCTGATTTTGATAATTATAGAAAACGTCAAGAACAAGAACGTGAAAGTCTTGTAAAATACGGAACAGAAAATGCCCTTAAAAAAATGCTTGAAGTTTTGGATAACTTTGAACGTGGACAAAAGGCACTTGAAGGTGTAGAAGATAGTGAAAAAATTAAAGAATGTTTTCAACTTGTTCACAAACAAGTATGGGATACTTTGTCTAAATTAGGTTTGGAAGAAATCAAAGCTGTTGGCGAAGAATTTGATCCTAATTTCCACGAAGCTGTAATGCAAACCCCAACAACTGAACATCCTGAACATACAGTAATCAACGAACTTCAAAAAGGTTACAAAGTTGGGGATAAAATCTTGCGTCCAACGCTAGTTAACGTTGCAACTCAAGGTTAGAATTACAGATTTGAGGATTAAGAGGAATTATTAAAAAGAAAAATGGCAGATTATTACGAGATATTAGGGGTCACTAAAGAAGCGACCAAAGATGAGATAAAGTCGGCTTTTCGTAGAAAAGCTAGGGAACTACACCCTGACGTTAACAAAGCTCCAGATGCAGAGGAAAAATTTAAAGAATTGGGTAAAGCATATGAAACTTTATCTGATGAAAATAAGCGTGCAACTTATGATCAATATGGCGAAGATGGTTTGAAGAATGCTGGTTTTGATACAAATGGACCTTTCGCTGGTGGTTTTGGTGATATAAATGATATTTTTGAATCATTCTTTGGAGGGTTTGGTGGATTTGGCTTCGGTGGAGGTGTTGACCCGAATGCTCCTCAACGAGGTGATGATTTAAGATATGATATTAAGTTAAAATTTGAAGAAGCTGTTTTTGGTTGTAATAAAGAAATAAAATTTGATCACCTTGAAATTTGTCCAGATTGTAACGGAACGGGTGCTGAAAAAGGTAGTGCAAAAAAGACTTGTCCTCAATGTCATGGTTCTGGACAAGTTAAAACTGTAACAAGAACTCCTCTTGGAAATTTCGCACAAATTACAACATGCCCGCACTGTCATGGTTCTGGACAAGTAATTGACAAGCCTTGCAAAACTTGTAACGGTCACGGTCAATTAAATAAAGAAAAGAAAATTGAGATAAAAATCCCAGCTGGTGTTGACAATATGTCTAAAATCCGTGTTTCTGGTGGAGGTGATTGTGGCACAAATGGAGGGCCTAACGGAGATTTATTTGTAGTTGTCCGTGTAGAATCGTCTGATTATTACAAACGTGATGGTATAAATGTATTTTCTGAACTTGAAATTTCTCCAGCTCAAGCAGTTGTTGGTGATAATGTTACAATCAAGACTCTTGATGGAGAAAAGACAATTCAAATTCCTGCAGGAGCTCAACACGGAAATATTGTGAAAATTAAAGGTGCAGGAGTTCCAATTATTACAAGACCTTCACAAAGAGGCGATCATATTGTAGTATTAAAAGTGAAAGTTCCTACTCGTTTGAATGAAGAAGAAAAAATGCTTTATCAAAAGTTGTATGAAATTCAAACAGGTAAGAAACCTCAAAAATCTATTATGTCCAAAGTTAAGGGAGTTTTTAAATAACTATGCGTAAATTGTTGTTATCTCTAATTTTATGTTTTGCAATTTCTGGAAATGCTTATGCTGTTCAAGTTTCACAGGATATTCAAGATTTTGTAAATCAAACTTTCCCTCAAACGAATTTTCGTTTTGATGGTGTAATTGTTTTGCCTGATAACACAATGTATTTACCTGTATTCCCTGCAAAAGTTGAAGAAGTTGAAAAAGTTGGGATAAAAAGTACTTATCCTCTAAATCAATCTCTTAAACAAAAACCAGATATGGTTATTTTGAATAATAGATATGTGCTTTTGAAGGTTGTAAATACAAATGGTAAAAAAACTGTAATTAATTTGATGAATCCTCCAGATGAACTTCAGTCTGGTCTTTTACCTCAAGATATTATGCTTCCAAAAGGTTTGGTAATTCCAGAGTCTTTAAAGGGTATTATTGGTGATGTTGATGTTAGTGTTACTAAAGATACTGGTTTAAAGATTAATAATACAAGAGCAAAAGGGAAAAAAGCAATTTCTCCTGTTCAAGAATTGAATAATAAAACTTTTTATATTGCTACTGGCATAAATAAGAATATTCAAGTTATACAATCAAATTCAAAGATAGCTGAATATTCTTTGGCTCAAGATGCTATTATCAATGATATTAAATCCTACAATGGACAATTTTTATTAGTAACTTATTTTGATTCAAAGACAATGAATATAATTTCGTTGATGGATGAAAAAGTCATAAAACAAGTACCTTTTGATATATGTCCAGAACAAATTATTATTGATAGCAATCATAAATTAGCTTACATTTCGTCTGGTTCAAATTCAAGTATTTATGTTTTCAGTTTAGAAACTATGACATTAAAAAGACAATTAAAAGTTAATGGTATGTGTGAAAAATTAACTTTGTCTGAAGATGGTTCAAAGATTTTCTATGTTGATAGAAATACTAATAATATTTGGGCTATGGAATTAGATAATAATTATATGCTAAAAAATATTGGTAGTTTCCCAAATATTTCTAAAATTGCTTATGTAAATGGTAAAATTTATATCACAAGCAGAACTCAAAATAGACTTGCAATTGTAGATTATGATTCATTGGAATTGAAATCAGAATTAGAAGTTTGTGAAAAACCAGTTGATTTGTTTGTGAAAAATGATGAATTATATATCCTAGGTGCGGCAGAAAATTTAGTTGAAGTTCTTGATACTAAAGAGGATGTAATTACCGATAAATTATTTTTAAACACAAACGCATTTGCAACAAATATTACGCCAATTGATAAAACAGATATGATTATGGTTACAAATGCTCGTTCAGGTTTGTACTCAGTTATAGATACAGCAACAAAAGAAATTGTGAAAACAAGTCCGCTTGATGTTCCAGTTCGTTCAATTGTTGTTGTTGATAAGGTTAAAACAATAAAATGATTATAGAAACATTTGATAATACGACACAAGAAGTCTTAAAAGAATTAGAAAAAACTCAAAAACAATTTTGGAATATTTCACGAACTACTGCGGAATTTTTGTACAATATAATTGTTGATTCAAAAGCAAAAAGTGTTGTTGAGGTTGGAACATCTAATGGCTATTCTGGAATTTGGTTAGGCAAAGCTCTTAAAAAGACAGGCGGTAGGCTAACTACAATTGAATTTTATGATAAGAGATTGGATGTAGCAAAGGAAAATTTTGAAAAATGTGGCGTTGCAGATATTATTGAAGCTAAAAGAGGGGATGCTGCAACAATTTTGGAATATTTGCCAGAAGATTTCAAAATAGATTTTGCATTTGTTGATGCAAATAAATCACAATATATCAAATTTTTTGAATTTATAAAACCTCATTTGAATGTCGGTGGTTATATTGCTTGCGATAATGTAATTTCTCACGCAGCAAAAGTACAAACATTTTTGGAAGCAATTGATGCAGACCCAGATTTTGAAAATGTAGTATTGCCTCTTCCTGCTGGTTTATCTTTGGGTAAAAGAATAAGATAAGTGGATAAGTTGGTTACATTTATTTGTTTCCCTCCTCAAGGAACACAGAATTTACTCTCTCCAAGGGAAGACACTAGCCGAACAGGTGAAGCGAAGCTGAACCTTGTGAGACTGCGTACCTTTAGGTTGAGAGAAATTGTCTTTGAGCTTATAGCGAAAAGTTACAATTTCGAGAGAGGGTTTTTCTTTTTTCAATCAACCCCTCTCCTAACCTCTCCCTCGGAGAGGAATTATGTTTATATATTAACAAATCCGTCATACTGAGCGGAGCGAAGTATCTCAAACAGAACAAGCCGAACCTATGAAACTGCGTGCCATATGGCTGAAGGATTAAAAGAGATGGTTTTTCTTTTTTATCAAACCTTCCACTATACAACATTTCCCAACCTCCTCTAGACTTTCAGCAAAAAATACGTTATAATAAATATGTTATTTGAAGTTTATGAGGATTGGTTATAATCGTGAGTTTTTGGCATAAAAAATCTGGCTTTACATTGGCAGAATTGTTGATAGCAATTGGACTTTTAGGTTCTGTTGCGGCATTGACAATCCCGACATTGGCATATAATTACCGTGGAAAAGTTTTAGAACAACAATTCCGTTCAACTTATAGTGAAGTCAAGGAAATTGGCTCTAGAATGAACTATGAGAACGGTGATGTTGGTGAATTTGCTTACAAATGTGTATATGTTTCAGCCCATAAATGTGGACCTCAAACTGCAGCTGGAAAGAATCTTTATAGTGGTACTAATCGCTGGTCTGCTGAATTTATGTCATATCTCCCAGGGGGAGCTCCATTTAATAAAGATGCCAATTCTGGTACAGGGATAAGCCAAACCCTACGGAAAATATATAAGGATGCAGGTTCTCCTCAAGGTCCAAGATGGTTTTCTTCAAATTCAACGCCAGGAATTGTTTGTGATAATGGTGGAATTTGGACTGATTCAAAAGGTCGCTTGTGGACATTCAATGGTGAAAATCAATTCGTCTGTGTTGATATAAACGGAACGGCTGCTCCAAATAGAATGAATGTCGATACCTTTATTTTCAAGCCGATGACAGCTAAAGAAGTAGCTATATATATTAACAATGAAAATCCAGATGATCCACATGTTACTAATTACTCAGGACAATTTGTTCTATGTGATATAAATAAAATTTCTAATGATAATTGGGGTAATAAAATGCCAAGTCAGACTGGTTACAGAAAAGGTTCTGGTTCTGCTGTTGACTGGTGTTACTTCAACGAACCTATAGAAAATATTGCCGCAATGGATTGGGCTGATAGGTTAGGAAATAAAAAAGATACTGGTACTTCAGCTGGTCCTAATGGTCATAGGAAAACTCTAACTCGTAATAACAACTATTGGACTGATTATATTAATTATAGGTAGGGGCGACTCTTGTGCATCAACCCCTCTCCCTTAATTCCTCTCCAATGGAGGGGGAAAATCGTGCTGTATTCTGAACTTGTTTCAGCAGGGCATATTTGTTTAGCTTGAGATACTTCGCTTCGCTCAGTATGACGTGCTTGTTAATATATAGAACATAATTCCTCTCCGAGGGAGAGGTTAGGAGAGGGGTTGATTGAAAAAAGAAAAACCCTCTCTCGAAATTGTAAC
>ENA-UEQL01003181-UEQL01003181.1-human-gut-metagenome-genome-assembly--contig:-NODE-3181-length-10325-cov-2.936671_pt1 | contig 10325 bp, 8 predicted proteins | sample MGYA00242905_ERZ507926 | MGnify/ENA primary metagenome ERZ507926 (study PRJEB26167, sample SAMN06115531) | human gut metagenome | host: Homo sapiens | place: China:Henan | collected 2015-09-09 | study...
ACTGCGGCTGAAATGATGAGAGAACTTTCTTTTGAAGATTTTTCGGCTATGGCAGAAAAGCAGGGAGTGGCTCTGCCGTTCACATCGTTTGAACAGGCAGGACAGGCTCTCGGAATTGAAGAAGGTAAAGCGAATGCTCTGACGATCATTACCGCACTTGCAGGCACGGGAGCGATGGGCGATACTGATTTATCGGCATCTCTTGATAAATTATCGGATATGCCCGGAACTATTACCGAGCAGACCGCAGTACGCTTTGTAAAAGACGAATATTCATCGCTGGGCGTTGATATGAATGTATTACAGCAAAACTATCTGCTGTCAGCCGGCGGAAAAATGCTGCTTATCGCACTTCTTATGATGGCGGTATCCGTGACTGTCGGTTTCTTTGCTGCTACAACAGCGGCAAAGGTCGGAAGAGATTTACGGGCTAAGGTGTTCAAGAATGTTGTCGGTTTCTCAAGCGCCGAGATCGACAAGTTCTCCACGGCAAGTCTTATTACCAGAAGCACGAACGATATACAGCAGATTCAGATGGTTACTACCATGATGCTTCGTATGGTGCTTTACGCGCCAATCGTTGGTATCGGTGGTATCATTAAGGTGGCGCAGACCAAATCCGGCATGGAGTGGGTGATTGCCATTGCGGTTGCTGCTATCATGGTTTTTATTTTCAGTTTTGGAAAGCTGCTTGCGGATCCGTTCTCTTTCTTTTTCCATCTCGGAAGCGGAAATACTGGCTTTGCCGGATTTGACGGTATCTTCATGGTGCTTTCCGGCATGAGCAATCTGGAGCAGATGGAGGATAACCTGTCCTACATGGCGGATTTCAAGCCTCTGAACGAGACAGAACGTGCGGCGGTTTCCAAGGTGTGTGCCGTCCTGCGCGCCCAGCACATGATCCCCTGCACGGCGTGCCGCTACTGTACGGACGGATGTCCCATGCATATATCCATCCCCGATCTGTTCGCCTGCCTGAACGCCAAACAGATTTATCACGACTGGAACGCGGATTACTACTACGAGGATGTCTATACCAAGCAGAACGGTAAGGCCTCCGACTGCATTGCCTGCGGCAAATGCGAACGCATTTGCCCCCAGCACCTGCCCATCCGGAAGCTGCTCCGCGATGTGGCGGCTGAATTTGAACATCGGGCGGACTGAAGCCTGTGCATATACGGAAAGGAAAGGTATATTCCCATGATTGAAGCGATTCTAACAAGAGCAAACGCAGCCCGCAAAGTGCGGATCACGGTCAAAACACTGACCGTCCTGACGGTGGTTATTCTTGCGGTGGCACTGCCGCAGCTGGTACATCTCGCAGTCGGAGCGGCGGGCGGCGTTACATGGCTGCCGATGTATCTGCCTGTTCTGCTGGGTGGTTGCCTGCTGGGAGCCCGCTGGGGACTTATTGCCGGCATTGCTTCGCCGGTCGTCAGTTTTCTCCTGACCTCGCTGACCGGAAACGCCATGCCTGCGGCTGTCCGCCTGCCCTTCATGGCGGCAGAGCTGGCGCTCATGGCGCTGGTGACCGGGCTGTTTTCCGATGCGATCGTCAAACGTGCGTGGATGGCGTTTCCCGCCGTCCTGCTGGCGCAGGTGTCCGGCAGAGCATTCTTCCTTCTGCTGGTCACATTGTTTCAAAGCGTGGTTCCCTTTACCCCTGCCGTGATCTGGGGACAGATCAGAACCGGACTGTACGGTCTTGCCTTGCAGGCGGTGCTGGTGCCGCTGGCTGTTATCGGTCTGCGGCGGCTGGCTGATACCGGGGAGCGCGACCGTGACTGATCTTGACCGCGCAAGGCAGCTTCTTCCCGGACACAGCATTGCCCTGTGCCGGGGAGAGGAACTGCTGACCGATGATGCACGCGGCATCGCGCCGATGATGAATCTGCTGGCGACAGGGCAGGATCTGCACGGGTTTTCTGTCGCCGATCTTGTGGTCGGCAGGGCGGCGGCGTTGCTGTTTGTCCGGGCGGGTATCGTAGCGGTGTATGCTGCCACGCTTTCCTGCGGTGGCAGGGACGTGCTGGCAACGCACGGGATTCGGGTGGAGTACGGGATTCTTACCGACTGCATCCGGAACCGTGCCGGAACCGGTGTCTGCCCCATGGAACAGGCGGTGTCCGGCGTCGATGATCCGGAGATTGCCTACCGCCTGATTGGGGAACGACTTTCTGCTCTGCGTGCCGGGCACTGTCAGCCGTTTCCTGCAAGGCGTTTATATTCTCACTCGCGGCATCGGCATTAGCCTGCGCCGTTTCCAGGGCTTGCCGGGCGGACTCCTTCTCCTGTTCGGTTCCGGACTGTTGCGCCTCAATGTATGATTTCTGGGCGGCAATGAGCGCCGTATAGGTGTCCGCATACACCGCCTGTGCCTCCTTCAGGTCTGAAAGGGCTTTCTGGTAGGCAGTAACCTCGGCACCCAGTTTCTTGAAACTGACCTTGCCGGAACCGCCCAAAGCCCTCTCCATCTGCTGGACGGCAGAGACAAGCGCGTCCTGACTGGCATGGTCGGCATTTCGGAACTCGTCAGTGAGCATGTATTTTCTGGCATCCGCCAATACAGGCTTTATCATATCGGAAAACATCCCGCCGAATTCACCGAAGACAGTACCCCAGTCAATACGGGCTTTCAGTTCCTGCACTTCGATGCCGGCAAGTTTGCTGTCACGTTCAACACCGAGAGAGAGCTTCTCGCTGCCGGATGTCGTCTTTTGTATCTTTTCCGCATATTCGGTCGCGATGGCGAGTTTCTTCTGCTGGAAGGTGCCGTAGGCCTGCAAATATTCCTGCATCACTCCGAACTCTTCCCGATAAGCTTCCGCTATTTTTTTCTGTCGGCCGGACTCGTTCAACTCACGGGCCTTGTCTATTTCGGACTGCTGATCTTCCGACAGCGAACCGGACTGCCCCGCTTTCGCGTTGTCACGTTTCCAACCGGCTTCCTGCTTGGCTATTTCATCCTTGCGTGCCTGGTATTCATTGTCTATCTGGCGCAGCTTCTTCTCCAGCCCCTCGGTCATCATCTCAATCTCCGCCTCGTCATTCTTCCTTTGCAGCCCGACGAGTTCCTGGCCCAGCTTTTCAGAAACCTGTTTGCGGCGTTGGGCTTCCTTCTCCGCCTTGTCCGCCTTCTTCCGTTCGGCCTCGGAATCCTTATCCTCACCGGGCTTGACCTTGTCGTACTCCTTTTTGGCGGTATCGACGGCATCCTTCAGTTCTTTCGCCTTCTTCTCAAACTCCTCACGGGAAAGGCTGTTGGACGTTTCCTGAAGAAAGGCGTTATAAGCCTTGAGCGCGTCCTGGTATTTCTCTTTTGCCGCAGCCGCCCAGACAGAGCAGCAGCGGCAGCAGCATGGACAAGCCCAACTGCGTCAGCCACACGATATCCTCCAGTGCTTTGTATAAGCCCTTCAACGGCGTTCCTCCTTCTGGTCTGCCCGCCGCAGGCACCCCATGCGGCGGCTCTTTCGCAAAGGATCTTTTCCATGCAAGACCCTCATAGGGATAGTATAATTCAAACCGTCGGTTTTTTCAATCAATTCTCCACCAAATTCTGTGAAAGCTTCATAGTTTGTTAACGCTCACTTCACAACTGTCCTCCCCCGGTGGATTTTTGTCCGCCGTTCATCGCATCCTCCACAAAAAAGGGATGGCGTCTTTGTTCAGTCTGCCTCTTGACAGCAAAAAGCCCTGCCGGGCCCCTGTGCAGTACAGAGGCCCGGCGGGGCTGGAGTGTATGGAATTGGTCGAATTTACCAGAGGTTTGCGGTCTCGTTGTACAGACCCTCGTAGCTCTTGGCCGAGAGGTCCCAGCTGAAGTCGCATTCCATGTCGTGCTTGACGAGGTTGTGCCAGTCTTCCTTGTTGTAGTAGCGGTCCTGTGCACGGCAGCAGGCGTCATACAGCTCGTGGGCGCTGTAGCCCGCAAAGGTGAAGCCGTTGCCCTCGCCGAGGGTGCAGTCGTGGATGGAATCGCGCAGACCGCCGGTCTCGCGGACGATGGGAGGCGTGCCGTAACGGCAGGCGACCATCTGGGCCAGACCGCAAGGCTCGCTCTTGGACGGCATGATGAAGACGTCTGCACCGGCGTAGATCTCCTGCGACAGTGCCGGCTCGAAGCCGATGTAGGTGCCGACGCGGCCGGGGTGGCGGGCGCACAGCTCGGAGAAGAAGTTCTCATACTGGCTCTCGCCGCTGCCCAGGATGACCAGCTCGATGCCGCGGCCGGGCAGAGCATAAGCACCCTACACCGGGACCCTGCTTATGGTCACCCACGACCGGCACCTGATGAACAGCCTTGGATGCCCCATCCTCTATCTGGAGGACGGCAAGGCGACGCTCTACCCCAGCTACGATGCCCTGATGGGCCGCAGCGCGCCCGCCGCCGCGCAGCCGGCCAAAGCCGCCGAGCCTGCCAGGGCCGGTTACGGCAAGGAGCAGCGCCGCCGCCGCGCCGAGCTGCGGGCGAAGATCAAGGCCTGCGAGGACGAGATGGAAGCCTGCGGTGCCCGCGAGGTCGAGCTTGACAACGAGATCAACTCGCCGGAAGTCTACAACGACCCGCAGCTGCTGCGGGAAAAAAGCGATGAGCTTGCCGATCTGCGCTTCCATCAGGAAGAACTGTTCGCCGCCTGGGAAAAGGCCATGGAGGAACAGGAGCAGTACGAGCAGAGCAGCACCGAAGAATGATCACCCGAAGGAGGCCCTTTCATGCCGAACCACCGCCGCAACGATTCCAAGACCCACAGCATCGCCCTTTCGGGGCTGCTGTTTGCGCTGGCCATGGCGCTCTCATTCGTTGAGGGCACACTGGTGCTTCCCGGCCTTTTGCCGGGCATGAAGCTGGGGCTGGCGAATATTGTGGTGATGTACGCATTGTTCTTTATGGGGCCGAAGCAGGCGCTCGTGCTGGATCTCCTGAAAGCGCTGTTCGTCTTTCTGGTCTCCGGCTGGACGGCGGGGTTCCTCTCGCTGTGCGGCGGTCTGCTCTCGCTGCTGGTGATGTGGCTGCTGTATTACCACGCACCGGTGCGCCCCACCTGGTACATCCTCTCGGTATGCGGTGCGCTGTTCCACAACATCGGCCAGCTTCTGGGTGCCAGTGTGATCTTATCCTCGGCGGTCTCCCTCTATTATGCGCCGGTGATGCTGGTGCTCGGCCTCGTGATGGGCGCACTGACGTCCATCACGCTCCGGGCGCTGCTGCCGGCTCTGGGCCGCCTGGGCTACAATATAAAAGAAAAATAAGAGGTTTTGCATATGTCTGAAAAAGTCACGGTCCGGGTGGAGCGGAACATCCTCCATCTGCCCGCCATCGCTCTGCGGGGGCTTGTCGTCTTTCCCAACAACCTGCTTCATTTTGAGGTGGGCCGCGAAAAGAGCATTGCCGCTGTGGAGTGGGCGGTCAGCAATCACTCCAACGTTTTCCTGATCGCACAAAAGGATATGAAGGCCGACGACCCCGGTGCCGACGGCCTGTACAATTACGGCGTCGTGGCCGAGATCAAGCAGGTCATGCGGGTGTCGGACGACCTCGTCCGCATTCTGGTCGAAGGCAAGTACCGGGCCAAGCTCTCCGAGATGGAGGACGACGGCAGCTTCCTGCTGGCTTCGGTGCGCCCCACGCCGGTGCGCCCCGTCAAGCCTGATGAAGAGGCCGAGGCCGACGCGCTGCTCCGCAATGTGAAGAAGAGCTTTGATGAGCTGCTGAGCCTGAACCCCCGCATCGGCAAGGATGTGGTGTTCGCGGTCAACTCCAACAACGACCCGGCGTTTCTCTGCGAGTATATCCCGGCCAACCTCCTGTTCCGCTTTGAGGATAAGCAGGCCGTGCTGGAAGAGGGAACGCTTCTGGGCCGTCTGCGCCTGCTCGTAGAGCGGATGCACCGCGAGCGCCGGATGCTGGAGATCGACAAGGAGATCGCGCAGAAGGTCGATGAAGCCATGGACAAGAACCAGCGCGACTACTACCTGCACGAGCAGATGCACATGATCAGCGAGGAACTGGGCGAGGACGATGACACCACCGCCGAGGCCGAGGAATACCGCCGCAAGATCACGGCCCTGCACCTCGACGCCGAGCGGGAGAAGAAGCTCCTCAAGGAAGTGGACCGTCTGGCCAAAATGCAGAGCAGCAACCAGGAGGGGACGGTCATCCGCACCTATCTGGATACCTGCCTGGAACTGCCATGGAACACCTTCACCGAGGACGATCTCGACATCGCCAAGGCACAGCACATCCTGGACCGCGACCACTACGGCCTGAAAAAGGTCAAAGACCGCATCCTCGAAGTGCTGGCAGTCCGCAAGCTGGCCCCGGACGTCAAGGGCCAGATCATCTGCCTGGTCGGCCCTCCGGGTGTCGGCAAGACCAGCATCGCACGTTCCCTCGCCGAGAGCCTGGGCCGCAAGTATGTCCGCCTGCGCCTGGGCGGTGTGCGGGATGAGGCCGAGATCCGCGGCCACCGCCGCACCTATATCGGAGCCATGCCCGGCAAGATCATCAGCGCGATGATCACCGCAAAAAGCTCCAACCCCCTCATGCTCCTCGACGAGATCGACAAGCTGGCAGGCGACTTCCGGGGCGACCCGGCGGCCGCTCTGCTGGAAGCCCTCGACCCCGAGCAGAACAGCACCTTCAATGACCATTTCATCGATATGCCGTTTGATTTGAGCCATGTGCTCTTCATCACCACGGCCAACGACCTCAGCGCCATCCCCGGCCCGCTGCGCGACCGTATGGACGTCATCGAGCTGCACAGCTACACCCGGGTGGAAAAGTATAATATTGCCCGCAAGCATCTGGTGCCCAAGCAGCTGGATGCCTGCGGTCTGACCGGCAAGGTCACGTTCTCCCAGAGCGCCCTCTACGGTATCATCGACGGCTATACCCGCGAGGCCGGAGTCCGCAATCTGGAGCGCACCATCACCAGCGTCCTGCGCAAGTGCGCCCGGAAGATCGCATCCGGCGAGGCGGAGGATGTCTCCGTCACCGGCACCAGCCTCGAAAAGCTGCTCGGCCCTCGGATGGTCAAGCCAGAGTTCCTGAACCGCACCAATGCCATCGGCATCGCCAACGGTCTGGCATGGACCAGCATCGGCGGCGAGACCCTGCCCATCGAGGTGCAGGTCATCGACAACGGCAGCGGTAAGATCACCGTCACCGGCTCTCTGGGCGATGTGATGAAGGAGAGCGCACAGCTGGCCATCACCTACGCCCGAGTCCATGCTGCTGAGTACGGCATCGACCCGGAGCGTCTCAAGAAGTGCGACCTGCACATCCACGCCCCCGAGGGCGCAGTGCCTAAGGACGGCCCCTCGGCCGGTGTCACTCTGACTACCGCTCTCATCTCCTGCCTGTCCGGCATCCCGGTGCGGGGTGATGTGGCCATGACCGGCGAGATCACCCTCCACGGCAATGTGCTGCCCATCGGCGGTCTGCGGGAGAAGAGCATGGCGGCGTACCGCGAGGGGATGAAGACCGTCCTCATCCCGAAGGATAATCTGTCCGACCTGTACGAGGTGGATGACGAGGTCAAGAAGAACATCGAGTTCCTGCCCATGTCCAACCTGGCGCAGGTGCTCAACGCCGCGCTGCTCAAACCCAAGACCGTTTCCGCCCGCCACTCGCACCCCGGCAAAAAAGCCACGATGTTATCTATGAACTTGTGCATACTCCTTCCTCCCGACTAACCTGCATTCAATGCATTATAAACCAACAACACGTTACGGTTCAGGACGCGCTCGCCCGCCGTCAACCCGGAGGATAGGTAGCAGACCTCATCCGAGTGCAGGTACACCTCCACTTCTTTCACCGCCAAACGGTCGTCCGATGCCACCGTAACCACATAATAGCGGCCATTTTCGAAGACCAAGGCATGCGAAGGGACACACAGCCGTTCCTTGCCCGTCCCCCGTCCGCAGACTCGGACCTGGGTAAACATGCCCGGCTTCAGCTTATAATCGCGATTGTCCAATTTCACCCGCACGCTCATGGTCTTGCTCTCCTCGTCCAACATATTATATACCTTGTCTATCTTCCCGGCAATGACATCCTCCGGATAGGCCAACGTGGTGATACGCACCGAATCGCCTTCGCCTACCTTACTGATGTCGCTTTCATACACGTCTGCCATCACCCATACGTTTTCCAATCCGGAAATCGTGAACATTTCCTCACCGTCGTCCGAGCGTAACTGTTCTTCGGGATTGACATGTTTCTCCACCACGAACCCGGAAAGCGGAGCCTTGACCTGATAATTGGCCCCGCCCGACATATGGTAAATCGAAAAGACTTCAGCCAGTCTCTCCGCCTCGGCTTCGGCCTCACCCACTTCCCTGCGGGCCTGCATGACATCCTTTTCAGAAGCCATTCCGGATGCCGCCATATCCTGCACGGAATGCAGGTTACGGCGGGCAAGAGCCAACCGATGTTGCGATTCTTTGCGTTGTTTCTCATACTCGGCCACTTCGCCGCTACGGATGACGGCCAACACGTCTCCCCGGCGCACGTAATCCCCGATTTCGGCCCGTACTTCCACGACCGTCCCTCCGAATATAGGATAAACCTGCGCCACCTTTTCCGGATTGAAAGCCACCCGGCCAGTCAACGTCAATTCATCCGCCACCGGCCGGTAACGGACCGTATCGACAGACACCACACGTTTCAAACTGTCTGTGAGGAACATTCCCGGCTCCTCCGTACCGGCCACCTGTGCAGAACGGGAACAAGCCCCTGCCAACACTCCTAAACTTATTAAGAAAAATATATGGTTCATGCTTTTCAAAATTTAAATATCGTACGTCCTACAACCGTGTTCAGGTTCTCCATTGCCCCGAACACATCCCGCCGCAACGCATAGCATTGCAGGCAAGCTTCTTTATAACTCTGATAATAATCGATAAACTCCAGCATATTGATGTTGCGCTCGTAAAAGTTTTCGTTGACGCCCTCCATAAGTTGCTCGAAATCCTGTTCCACCCGGCCGTCGAATGCCCGGTAAAGCTCTACGGCCTTCTGTAATTGATGGCAGGCCGAATAAAGTTCCGTTTCCGCCTTATCCATGGCATACTCCTCCTCCTTGCCCTGTTGCAGCAATTCCAGCTTGGCCGATTTGATTTCTCCTTGGTTACGGTTGAAAATCGGCACGGAGCATGTGATACCAATGGCAAAATAGTCGTTGATGAAGTTTCCGGCACGGTCGTACATCCCTCTCACCGAAAATTCGGGAGCCGCCATAGCCCGTTGCAGTTTCACATTCGCTTCTGCCGCACGCACTTCGGCACGGGCCGCACGCACGTCCGGACGCGAATCCAACATCGTGCCCAAATCGGCAAACGAAACAGCGGACAGGTCTACCTTTTCCAATATGCTCTCGTCCAATACCAGTTCCCGGTCGTGTCCGGCCGGAGCACCCAGCAACAAATTCAACCGCCCCCTCATCTCCACTAATTGCTGTTCCGCGTCCTGCCGTTCTTTCCGCAAAGACAAAAGAAACAGTTCCAGACGCGACACTTCCATCCGGGACATGTTGCCTTTTCCCTCCTGCTCCCTTACCGCTTGCAAGAGCTTGCCTACCGAGGTTATTTCACGGTCGTACACCCTGACGGAACGTGACTGGTAATACGTATCCACAAAACTCCGGTACAATTCGCTCCGCAAGGTGCGCAACACTTCTTCAAAACGGTATCCGGCCGCTTCACGGTTGATTTCCTCCAACTTGATACGTTTACTACGCTGCCTCGCTATCGGAATCTCCTGTTCTATCTCTATCGCAGCTTCTCCCTCCTTGCCCACATCAAAATATTTCCCGTTCAAGCGGTTATATACATTCTGCTCCAACGAAATGACCGGATTGTCGAACAAACGGGCTTGCACCACTTGTGCCTGTGCCCGGTCTACATTATATCTCTGAGCCGTCAACTGCACATTATGTTCCAGAAAGCACTTTTCCGCTTCCCGCAACGAAAGCCCCGTCATGTCTTCCTCGGCATACAAAGCATCACAGACAGTAAAAGCCAGGCCGATAATCAGTAATCTCTTCATGCTTCTTTTCAATTTTTGTGCAAAAATAGAGCCTTCCAACCGGAATAACAGGTGAAAGGCATTATAAAGGACTTAGACGAAATTAGAATATAATTAGAATGCAAGTTTTTCTGTTTGCTCAAGGTATAAAATAGCTTCATTACGTTTTAGAAATATAGATTGGCTGTTTTTAACTTGGATTATACCACTTAAATACCTATCTTTACAAAGTAAGATTAAAGAAATAAGTTTTTTACAACCGATTATTTTTCCATAAGGCCATAATTCGCTTTAC
>ENA-UEQL01003183-UEQL01003183.1-human-gut-metagenome-genome-assembly--contig:-NODE-3183-length-10323-cov-4.115655_pt1 | contig 10323 bp, 8 predicted proteins | sample MGYA00242905_ERZ507926 | MGnify/ENA primary metagenome ERZ507926 (study PRJEB26167, sample SAMN06115531) | human gut metagenome | host: Homo sapiens | place: China:Henan | collected 2015-09-09 | study...
CCAGTCGATGTGGTGGTGTTCCTTTTCGATGGGCAGCTCCATGGCGTTGAAGAGCTGGATACCGTCGCGGCCGAGGATGGCGACCTCGCCGTCTTCCATGTAGACGACGTCACGGGTGTATTTGACCAGCGCCGTCACGTCGGAGGCGATGAAATTCTCGCCCTTGCCGAAGCCGAGCAGCAGCGGCGCGTCCTTGCGCGCGGCGTAGATATGTTCCGGATCGTCCGAGCAGAGGATGCCGAGGGCGTACGCGCCCTCGATCCGGTGCAGGACCATGTACAGAGCGTCCGAGACCGTCGAGACCTCGGGCAGGCCCATGCAGTATTCCATGAGCTGCGCGACGACCTCCGAGTCGGTCTGCGAGGTGAACTGCACGCCCTTCTCCTGCAGAAATTCGCGGATCTCGAGATAGTTTTCGATGATGCCGTTATGGACGACGGCGATCTTGCCGTTCTGGGAGACGTGCGGGTGGGAGTTGATATCGTTCGGTTCGCCGTGGGTGGCCCAGCGGGTATGGCCGATGCCGAGCGTGCCGGGCAGCTTTGCGCCGCCGTCGGTCTTGGCGATCAGGTTCTGCAGACGGCCCCTGGCCTTTGCGACCTCCAGAACGCCGTTCTGCTCCACGCAGATGCCCGCGGAGTCGTAGCCCCGGTACTCCAGACGCGAAAGGCCCTCCAGCAAAATGGGCGCAGCCTCATTTCTGCCTACGTATCCTACAATACCACACATATGAAATTGTTCCTCCTGTAATTTTGATCACAGGACAAACTCGCAGTTCATTTGCCTGAATTCCGTTCGACGCCCCTCTGTTTTGCGGTCGCCCACATATTTCTGACGCCGTGACGCGCACGGAGAGCACGGAAACGCATCCGCCGAACCTTCGATCACGTTTCTCCTCGTTGTCCTGCCGTCTCCGGCAGGCACATGGCGCTTGTGATGGCAAAAAGCCAAGTTCCTCCTTTCCTTTCGGAACCTCTGAATCAGAGCTTCCTATTCTGCGATGCTACCATTATATGCGAAAAGTTACAAAAAAGCTACTGTTATTTCTCCGCCTGCCCGTCTTCCGGCTCCCAGAACATCCGGAAGGCTGTCGGCAGGGCGATGCTGCGCGAAAATTCCGCGCCATCCACCCAGGTAAAGTCCCCGCCCGGCTCCGCCACGCGGACATAGCAGCAGCGCATGTGCCACTCGACGTGCGTGAAGACGTGCGTCCGCTCGATCACCTTCTGCAGCTGCTCCGGCTGCAGGCCCCACTGCTCCAGAAGCGAAAGCGCCTGCTGGGCAGAAAGCGTCCCTTCGGTATTCGGCAGCTCCCAGAGGCCCGCGAGCAGCCCCGTATCCGGCCGCCGCCGCACGGCGTATCGGCTGCCGCAGGAGAGGAAAAAGACGGTCAGCTGCTCCTGCCGCCGGGGCTTTTTGGCCTCCTTGACGGGAAGCGTATCCCAGCTGCCGTTCATTTTCGCCCGGCAGAAGCCCTGCAGCGGGCAAAGGGCGCACTTCGGCGCGCCGTTCGGCACGCACACGCACGCGCCGAGCTCCATGAGCGCCTGCGTCAGCTCACCCCGGCTGCCGGGGTTTTCCTCATAGACCGGGCGGAGCAGCAGCTCATAGCTTTTTTTGACGCTCTGCTTCGTCACGGGCGAAGGGTCCTCCGTCACGCGTGCGAGCACACGCAGCACGTTCCCGTCGACCGCGGGCGTGGACTGGTCAAAGCAGATCGAGGCGACCGCGCCCGCCGTATAGTCTCCCACACCGGGCAGCGCCCGGATCGCCGCATAGTCCGCGGGGAAGACGCCCCCGTGCTGCGAGACGATCACCTGCGCCGCCTTCTGCAGGTTGCGCACGCGGGAATAGTAGCCAAGGCCCTCCCAGAGCTTCGTGAGCCGCCTCTCTTCGCACGCGGCGAGCGCGGCGATATCGGGCAGCTCCGCGAGGAACCGGGCGTAGTAGCCCCTGACGGCCTCCACGCGCGTCTGCTGGAGCATGATCTCCGACAGCCAGATATGATACGGCTCCCGGTCCTGCCGCCAGGGCAGATCCCGGTGGCCGGCAGCGTACCAGCGCAGCAGCAGGGGCGCAAAGGTCTCCGGCAGCGAATGGGCCATTGCAGTGGCCTCCTTTCAGGCAAAATCTTTTGGATGTATTGTATGCGCTTTCCCCGCGCTTGTCAAATCGCGGGGAAGACAGTATAATGGTAGGGAATTTTGATCACTGGAGGTACCTGATGTCCCTTGCGGAAAAACGGCTGTTCCTGCTGGATATGGACGGCACGATCTACCTGAGCGAAACACTCTTTGACGGCACGAAGGATTTCCTGCGGTACGTGCGGGAAAGCGGCGGGAGATACCTGTTTCTGACCAACAACTCCTCCCGCGGCACGGCCGCCTACATCGCAAAAATGGCCCGGCTCGGCATCGAGGCCTTCCCCGATGATTTCCTCACCAGCACGGACGCGACGATCCGCTACCTGCAGGGGCGGTATCTGCCGGACACCGTCTATTACGTCTGCGGCACCGAATCGCTCAAAAACCAGCTCCGGCTCGCAGGGCTTCATGTGGCGGAGCAGCTGCGGGATGAGATCAGCGTCGTGCTGCTCGGCTACGACACGGAGCTGACGTTCGAAAAGCTCGAGACCTGCTGCATCCTGCTGAACCGCGGCGCCGATTACGTGGCGACGCACCCGGATCTGGTCTGCCCGACCTGGTACGGCAGCGCGCCCGACTGCGGCAGCGTCGCCGAGATGCTGCACACGGCGACCGGCCGGCGGCCGAAGGTCATCGGCAAGCCGCAGCCGGAGATGGCCCTGCTCGCCATGGAGCGCACGGGCTATTCCCCGCGGCAGACCTGCCTCATCGGCGACCGCGTCTATACCGACATCGCCTGCGGCGTGAACGCCGGGATCGACACGATCTTCGTTCTCTCGGGCGAGGGCGTGATGGCCGATATCGAAAAATATCACGTGCAGCCCACCTACTGCATGCAGAATATCCGTGAAGTCCTCAACACTTTACAAAAGGGAGAAGAGAAATGAAGCTCAACAACAAGCGCACCATCCTGGTCGGCCTCGCGTTTTTGTCCATCTGCGCGTTCTGGCAGATGTACGACAGCGTCGTGCCGCTGATCCTCACCAAGACCTTCCACATGAACGAGACCTTCTCCGGCGCGATCATGGCGGCGGACAACATCCTCGCGCTGTTCCTGCTGCCGTTCTTCGGCTCGCTGTCTGACCGGAGCCATTCGAAGATCGGCAAGCGCATGCCGTTCATCCTCTTCGGCACGGGCTGCGCCGTCATCCTCATGAACATCCTCCCCCTGCTCGACAACAGCTACGCCGCCCAGCCCTCCGGGCTGAAGACGGCCTCGTTCGTCATCGTGCTGGGTCTGCTGCTCGTCGCCATGGGCACCTATCGCTCCCCGGCGGTTGCCCTCATGCCCGACGTCACGCCCAAGCCCCTGCGCTCACGCGCGAACGCCATCATCAACCTGATGGGCGCGGTCGGCGGCATCCTCTACCTCGGCGTGGCCGCGGTCCTCTATCCCAATTCGAAGACGGCCGGGCTGGACCACGTCAACTACCAGCCGCTGTTCATCGTCGTCTCGGCGATCATGTTCATCGCCATCGCGATCCTGTTCCTCACGGTCAAGGAGCCGAAGCTCACGGCGGAAAATCAGGCGCTCGAGAAGCAGCACCCCGAATGGAACCTCGCCCAGGACGACGGCAGCGGCCATGAGACGCTTCCGAAGCCGGTCAAAAAGAGCCTCGGCTTCCTGCTGGCCTCCATCGCGCTGTGGTTCATCGGCTACAACGGCGTGACGACGTGGTTCTCGACCTATGTCGATGTGGTCATGGGCCAGGGTCTCGGCGGCGCGTCGACCTGCCTGCTGATCGCCACGGCGGGCGCCATCGTCTCCTACATCCCCATCGGCCAGATCGCCTCGAAGATCGGGCGGCGGCGCACCATCCAGGGCGGCATCGTGCTGCTGACGATCTGCTTCGCGCTGGGCTACGTGCTGACGACGGCCTTCTCGTCCATCAACGCCATCATGTTCATCGTCTTCGCGCTCGTCGGCCTCGCGTGGGCGGCCATCAACGTCAACTCCCTGCCCATGGTCGTCGAGATGTGCAAGGGCTCGGACATCGGCAAATTCACCGGCTACTACTACACGGCCTCCATGGCCGCGCAGGTCGTCACGCCGGTCATGGCCGGCACGCTGATGCGGAAGATCGACTACCGCGTGCTGTTCCCCTACGCCGCGCTGTTCGTCGCCCTGAGCTTCGTCACCATGCTCTTCGTCCGCCACGGCGACGTCAAAGCCGAAGCCAAAAAGGGGCTGGACGCATTCGAGGATATGGACGACTAATCCCCACACAGGGACCGCCACCCCGAATTTGCCGTGGATCGCTGTCGAATGATCGCGCCACTACAAGGTCCCCGCAAGAAGGTAGCGCCCATCAAAAGTTCAGTCGCACCTTCTATTGATGGCAGATATTCTACGGAAACTAGTTGCAAATTCGATACCCCCGTATCAGGCGGCGCGTACCAGGACGCCCGTAAGGTGAGTCTCGTGTGGAACGACAGCCAAAAACTAGAGCCCCACCTAAATTCAGAGGCAGGAAGCACCCAAACCGTAACCCAGCGCCCCTTTTCTCCCCCATCTTTTCCGGCAAGACGGAAAAGATAGGGCCGCCGGAGGCACGTCAGAACCGGCCTCGACGGAACGAGCCCCCGCTATTCGCGGAGTCTCTTTTCCTCTGAGCCCGTTTCTTCCTTTCCAAACCGCAAGCTGAACTTGCGGTTTGGGTTTCATGGCAAATTTGCAGCAACCTCTCAGTCTCGGCTTCGCCGAGACAGCATCCCTACCCCTTTTGTCCCTTCGGGACATTTCCCCCTGATAGGGGGAATCGGCCCCTGGTAGGGGAGCCTTGGGGGATCACATCCCGAAATAATCCCGGTTGGCGCGTCCGTTGCGGACGGCGTACCAGACGAGGGAGGCCAGCACGACCACCAGCGGGACGAGCGACCACGGGTAGGGCAAAAACGGCTCGGAGCGCTGGTCGTTGAGCAGCATGATGACGCCGTAGGCCAGCGTCAGGATGGCCATCACCGCGAGCGGCGGGGTCATGTAGCGGATGTATTCGGCCTCGTCGGCGCAGTCGGAGATCTTTTTCTCCTTCGGCACGAGCAGGCCGTTTTTGAACAGGTGCTTCGTCACCGCCAGCCGCAGCCAGGTGTACATGCAGTACACGCCGCTGGCAAGCAGGATGAGGTCGAGAAACAGGGTCATATCATTCATCTGTGGCTTCCTCCGTCTTTTCAGCTTCTTCCGCCTGCCGCTCCAGCTCGCGCTGCGCCTCTTCCTTCCATTCGCGCACGAACCGCACAGCGACGACTGCAAGCAGCGCCGCGCCGATGACGGCAAAGCCGATCGTGCCGCAGAGCGCGGCGATCCGCTCGCCCGTCCATTCGCCGCTGGCGGCAAGCTGCGGGTAATCCCGGCCCATCTTGATGGCCAGGTAGATCAGATAGCCGCCGCACAGGATGTACATCAGCTTGCGCCGGTTATCAAAATCGTTTTTCTTCTCCGGTCTGCGCGCCGCGGGCTCCTGCGGCGTCTCCGGCTTCTTTTCAAGCTCGTCCATCGTATGGCCTCCAACCGTTATTTTGTATATCATACACGATACCGGGGAAAAAGGAAAGCAGAAATATTACAGCTTCCCCAGCCGGAACTGCTCGATCAACTCGCCGGTCAGGCTGATGTAGGAGTGGTCCTGCGGCAGCTCGCTGCGCAGGTGCCAGCTGGCCTCGGCCAGCTCCGATTCCTGCACGGTGATCTTGTCGCTGCCGTCGAGCTCGCAGACGAAGCCCATGAGCAGCGTATCGGTGAACACCCAGGGCTGCGATTTGTAGAACCGCAGGTTCTTGACCCGCACCCCGGCCTCCTCGAGCACCTCGCGGTGGACGGTCTGCTCGATCGTCTCGCCGATCTCGTTGAAGCCCGCGATGAGGGCGTATTTTTTGAACGGCCGCCCGCGGTAGCGCGTGAGCAGCAGCCGGTCGCCGTCATGCACGGCGACGATGACGGCCGGGCAGATCTTCGGGTAGACGGTGTTTTTGCACTGCGGGCAGACCATGGCCCGCTCCGTCGTGCTTTTCTCCATTTTTGCGCCGCAGCGGCCGCAGAACTGCTGCGACCGGTACCAGCGGTGCAGACTCCCGCCCGCGGCGGCGGCAAAGAGCGCCGGGCTCGTCCGCTCGGTCATGGACCGGAGGGACGCGGCGGGGACGTAGCGGAAGGCGTCCATCTCGCCCGGGTGGGCGGCCACGAGGTAATAGGCGGCCTCATCGATGGAAAACGCGTACTGTGCCTCTCCCGGCCCCACGTCCCGGATGCGCGGCAGAGTCAGCGCCCCGTCCGTGAGATCGCAATAGACCGTGCCGTCGGGCGCGAAAATAAGGGCATAATCGTCCGGCGCAGGGGCCTTCCAGGCCATTTCGTTGTGGTAGATATGCGGATACAGATCCTGCAGCATCTCATTCGCCCCTTTCCCGGAAAAATGCTTCGATCGCCGCGCGGGAGGCGCTGACGCTGCCCTGCGCGAAAAACGGCTTGCCGCCGCCCCGGCCCTGCAGCGCGGTGTTCAGCTCCCGCACCAGCTGGCGCAGGTCGCCGCCCTGCTCGCCGACGGCGTATTTATACCCCGCTTCGTCGCTGCCCGCGAAGACGGCTGCGCGGCCGCCGCAGGCGCCCATCACCAGATCCGTCAGCCGCCGGACGCTGTCGGGGCTCATCGCGGGCTCAAAGAGCAGCACATTCCCGTTCCCGGCCAGCGCCTGCGCCTTCTGCGTGAAGACCGCGTCTTCCAGCGACGCCGCGCGGAGCTTCAGCGCGCCCTCCGCGTCCAGCAGCCGCTGCACAGCCCCTGCCGTCTCCAGCGGCTTGGCCGAGAGCAGGCCGGAGACCTGCCGGTTCTGCTCCGTGAGCGCGCGCAGATACCGCAGCGCCCGCCGGCCGCAGAGCAGCTCGAGCCGCACGCCGTCATGGAACCTGACGCACGAGAAGATCCGCAGCAGGCCAATTTCGCCGGTATTCGACACGTGCGTGCCGCAGCACGCGCAGATATCCGCGCCCGGGATGGTCACGATGCGCACCTGCCCGGTCAGCTCCTTTTTGCTGCGGTAGGGGATGGTTTTCAGCGCTTCCGGGTCCGGATACGAGACCTCGACCGGGACGTTTTTCCAGATCCACTCGTTGACCTCGGTCTCGACGCTCTGCACCTGCTCCGGCGTCAGCATGCCGGAAAGGTCGATCGTCACGAAGTCCGCGCCCATGTGGAAGCCCACGTTCTCATAGCCGAAGCGGCGGTGGATGACGCCGGAGAGGATATGCTCGCCGGTATGCAGCTGCATGAATTCGAACCGGCGCTCATAGTCGATCGTACCCTCGACCGTCTGCCCCTCCGCCAGCGGCGCTTCGCAATAGTGGACGATCTCGCCGCCCGCCTCATGCGTATCCGTCACGCGGACGCCGGAAAGGACGCCGGTGTCGCCCGGCTGGCCGCCGCCCTCGGGATAAAAGCAGGTCCGGTCCAGCACGACGTCGTAGCCGTGCTTCCCCGGCCTGCAGGACAGGACCGTCGCCTGAAACTGCGCCTGATGCGCGTCCTGGTAATAGAGCTTTTCTGTTGCCATTCGCGGCTCCTCCTATGGAGATCTTTTTTTCGAGTATAGCACATGGACCGGCAAATTTCCACCTTGTGCGGCCCGGTTTTCGGTTGACAAAGCGAAAAAATCTTCTTATTATATAAGTTGGGTGCTTTATAGGCATCTGCAATATTCGATTTGTAAAGGGGGAAGCAACAATGGACGCAGGAAGTAGTAGCGGCACATCCGCAGGCCGAAGTCAGCGCGAGCCCAAGCCGCCTTCGTGCGCCATGTGGGCTTCCCGTTTTTCTTTCTTCGCTTGATGTGCCTGCGTTGTGTCTTTACCTTCCTATTCTTTACATTTAGGAGGAACAAGACATGGCAGAAAGCAATTTTTCCCTGCAAAAGACCCTGACCATGCTGCTCGACGAGAAGAAGTACCATTCTCTTCGGGACATCCTCAGCACCATGAATCCCGCCGACATCGCCGCCATCTTTGACGATCTCGACCAGGCCTGCCTGCCGCTGCTGTTCCGGCTGCTGCCGAAGGAGCTGGCCGCGGAGACCTTCGTCGAAATGGAGCCGGAGGCGCAGGAGCTGCTGATCCGCGGCTTCTCGGATTCGGAGCTGAAGGAGGTCATCGACGAGCTCTACGTCGATGACGCCGTCGATATCGTGGAGGAAATGCCCGCGAACGTCGTGCAGCGAATCTTATCCCAGGCCGAGCCGGACATGCGCAAGCAGATCAACGAGATCCTGCGCTATCCCGAGGATTCTGCCGGCTCGATCATGACCACCGAATATGTCTCCCTGCGCCCGAACATGACGGTCGAGGAAGCGATCCTGCGCATCCGCCGCACGGGCATCGACAAGGAGACGATCTACACCTGCTACGTCACCCGCGGCCACAAGCTCATCGGCCTGACCAGCGTCAAGGACCTGCTTCTGTGCGAGGATGACGACGCGACCATCGAGTCGATCATGCAGGAGCACGTCATCACGGTCAGCACGCTCGACGATAAAGAGCAGGTCGCCCAGATGTTCAGCAAGTACAACTTCCTCGCTCTGCCGGTCGTGGACACGGAGAACCGGCTGGTCGGCATCGTAACCTTCGACGACGCCATGGACGTCATGGAAGACGAGGCCACGGAGGACATGGAAAAGATGGCCGCTATGCTGCCGTCCGAACACCCGTATATGCGTTCGACCCCTGTCGAGATCTGGAAAAACCGTATCCCGTGGCTGCTGCTGCTGATGGTTTCGGCGACGCTGACGGGCATCGTCATCACAAGATTTGAAAACTCGCTGGCTGCCCTGCCGTGCCTCACGGCGTTCATCCCCATGCTGATGGACACCGGCGGCAACTCCGGCTCGCAGGCCTGCGTGTCCATCATCCGCGGCATCAGCCTGAATGAGATCGAATTCCGCGACCTGGGACGCGTGGTCTGGAAGGAGATCCGCGTGTCCGTCCTCTGCGGCGTGTGCCTGGCAATCGCCTGCTTCGCGAAGATCATCGTGGTCGATATGCTGCTGTTAAAGAGCGAGAGCGTGACGTATCTGGTAGCCTTTGTCGTCTGCGCGACGATGGCCGTGACGGTCTGCCTTGCCAAGATCGTCGGCTCAACGCTGCCGCTGCTGGCTAAAAAGCTCGGCTTCGACCCGGCTGTGATGGCCTCGCCGATCATCACGACGATCGTGGACTTTTTGTCCCTGCTCGTCTACTTCGCCTTCGCGACCGCGATCCTCGGCATCGGGTAACTGGAAACAAAACGCGCCCCGGCCAGTGGTCCGGGGCGCGTTTTTTGTCTTTGGGAAGGGCGAACTCAGTTCAGGCTGACCTCCTGGCTGGTGAACAGGGCCTGGACGCGGGCTTTGAGGGGGGCGAGCTCCGGCGCGTCGAGGCTTTCGGCGCCGCGGATGACCGTGGCCGCGGCCTGCTGGGCCGCCTGGAGCGTCTCTAGGTCCATCTGCAGGCTCGCGACCTTTAAAAGCGGCAGACCGTGCTGGCGGCTGCCGAAGAAATCGCCCGGGCCGCGCAGGGCAAGGTCCTGCTCTGCAATTTGAAAGCCGTCAGTCGTCCGGCAGAGGGCCTCCAGGCGTTTTTTCGTCTCCTCCTGCCGCGTGCCGCTTACGAGCACGCAGTAGCTCTGCGCCCCGCCGCGGCCCACGCGGCCGCGCAACTGGTGCAGCTGGCTGAGGCCGAAACGCTCGGCATTCTCGATCACCATCAGCGTCGCGTTCGGCACGTCCACGCCGACCTCTACCACGGTGGTGGCGACGAGGATGTCGGTCTCGCCTGCGGAGAAGGCGGCCAGCGCGGCGTCTTTTTCCGCGCTTTTCATCTTTCCGTGCAGCAGGCCGACCCGCAGGTCCGGGAAGACGGACTGCTGCAGCGTCTGCGCCCAGGCCTCGGCGGAGCGGAGGACCCCGTCCTCGCTCTCCTCCACGGCGGGGCAGACGACATAGACCTGATGGCCCTCGCTGCACTGCCTGCGGATGAAGCCGTTCAGCCGCTCGCGCAGCGCCTCGCTCACGAGGAAGGTCTCGACCGGCCGGCGGCCGGGCGGCAGCTCACCGATGACGGACACGTCCAGGTCGCCGTAGGCGATCAGCGCCAGCGTGCGGGGGATGGGCGTGGCGGACATGACGAGCAGATGCGGCGCATCGCCCTTTTCCGTGA
>ENA-UEQL01003185-UEQL01003185.1-human-gut-metagenome-genome-assembly--contig:-NODE-3185-length-10322-cov-3.342801_pt1 | contig 10322 bp, 5 predicted proteins | sample MGYA00242905_ERZ507926 | MGnify/ENA primary metagenome ERZ507926 (study PRJEB26167, sample SAMN06115531) | human gut metagenome | host: Homo sapiens | place: China:Henan | collected 2015-09-09 | study...
AACCCGATACCTTGGTGAAGTAGTAGAGCGTATTGCCCGTGACGCTCACCGTGAGCTTCTTCATGCCCAGCTTCTTAATCCAGCGCACGGGCAGGTCGTATGCGAGCGTCACGTCGCGGATGCAGAGGTAGTCGGCCTTCTCGACGTTGAAGTTCGAGATGCGCGAGAAGTTGCGGTTGCCGTAGTCGGGATCATTGGCGTAGAAGCGCGCGTACTTGGCCTCCGTATCGCCCGGATAGCGCCAGCAGTCGTAGACCATCTTGTCGAGGTTGGCGTTGTTGCTGCCCATGCCGTTCTGGAAGACGCGCGACTTGAAGTAGTTGTAGATCGAGTGTCCCAGCGCGTAGTCGAGATAGACCGACAGCGAGAGGTTCTTGTATTTGAAGGTATTGTTGATGCCGCCCACCGAGTGCGGGATCACCGAGCCGAGATAGAACATATCCTCCGACGAGATCTGCTCGCGCCCGTCGGCCAGGCGCGCCGAACCCTCGCGGTTGCACCACTCGTAGTCGCCGATGTCCTTGCGCCCCTTGTATTTCGAATCGGTATTCTCCGAGAAGCCGTCCGAACGGCGGTAGCCGTGCGACTGGCTGTCGTAGAGCGCCGCGTCGGCCTCGGCCTGCGACTGGATGATGCCCGCGATCTTGTAGCCGTAGATGCGTCCCAGCGGTTCGCCCACGGCCGTGCCGCCGAAGCGGTAGCCGCTCTCGGTCATCGTGTAGCCGCCGATGCGCCATGCGTCGCGGCCGTCGACGTCGGTATACTTGTACTCGTCGGGCAGCGACAGCACCCGGTTGCGGTTGTAGGTGTAGGTCAGGTCGGTCGTCCACGTGAAGTTCTTCTTCTGCACGTTGATCGAGTGCACTTCCAGTTCGAAACCGGAGAAGCGCGCCGAACCGACGTTGGCCTTCACCGACGAGTAGGCCGACGTGTCGGGCAGCGTGATCGAGAAGATCATGTTGTCGGTCACCTTGTTGTAGTAGTCGGCCACGATGCGCAGGCGGTTCTGGAACATCCCCAGATCGAACCCGATGTCGAACTGCGTGGTAGTCTCCCAGCGCAGCGCACTGTTGGCCATCGCCGAGGCGATCGTCGTCGAGTGGCCGGCGTAGTTCTGCGCCGTGCTGTACGAACCGTAGGCGTCGTACAACCCGATGCCGTTGTTGCCCGTCATGCCGTAGCTCACGCGCAGTTTCAGGTCGTTGATCGGCCGCACGTTCCAGAACTTCTCGTCCGAGACGTTCCATGCGGCGGCGCCGGCGGGAAAGAAGCCCCACTTGTTGCCCGGCGCGAATTTCGACGAACCGTCGGCGCGGGCCGTGAACGAGAGGATGTAACGCTTGTCGAAGTTATAGTTCACGCGGCCGAAATAGGAGATCAGCACCTCCTTCGTATCCTTGTTGCTGGCCGTGAAGTTGCCGCCCGATTGGAGCACGGGCACCTTGTCCGACGGCGCATAGGTCGAATTGGCCGTCAGGTAGCGGTAGCGCTCGGCCATGTAGTCGTAACCGGCCGTCACGCCGATCTGGTGGCGCTTGAACGTGCGGTCGAAATTGAGGTAGGCCGTGAACTGGTCGCGCAGCGTCTCCGTGCGCGTCTCGGTGCAGCTGCGGGTCTGTTCGAGCGAATTGCCCTTGTAGTAGTAGCTGCCGCGGTAGTTGTAGTCGTGCATGGCGTACTGCGCCGTGGCGGTCAGCCCGTCGACGATCTCCCAGTTGAGGTTGAAGTTGCCCGTGGCGCGCTTGTCGGCGCATTCGCGGTCGTAGTAGGTCTCGTACCACATCGCCGTGTGGCAGTTTTTGTTGTCGCCGCCGCGCAGCAGGTTGCCGTCGGCGTCGTAGTCGCGGTGCGTGGGCGCGATCAGCAGACCGCGTCCGAGGCTGTTGAAGTAGTTGTCGACGAGCGGGTGGCGGATCGAACGCGACAGGTCGAAGGTCGTCGAGGCCGACAGCCGCTTCGAAATCTTGAAATCGGCGCTGCCGTGCATCGTGAAGACCGAGTAGTCGGTCATCGCCACCACGCCGCCGTCGTCGGCATAACTCACCGACGCGGCGTATTTCACGTTCTCGTTGCCGCCCGTCACGCCCACGTAGGCCTTCGCCCACAGCGCGTCGCGGAACCAGTGTCCCTGCTCGTCGGTATCGGTGAAGACGATCGTGCGCCCCGTCACCGGATCGGTCATGCTCCGCCAGCCTGCGGGAACCGCCTCGCCGTCGCCCAGGAAGCGCGTGGTATGGATCGAGCCGTCGCCGTTGCCCGTGCCGGCGGCCGTGGCCGACGTGAGCACCGACGCGCCGTTGTACGACTCGGCGATCGCCGGACGCACGAACGACAGGAACTCCTCGGCATTCATGAAATCCCATTTGCGCGAAGGCGACTCCCAGCCGATCTGCCCCTCGAAGACGATCTCCGGCCCCTTGCCCACCGTACCTTTCTTGGTGGTGATCAGAATCACGCCGTTCGACGCCCGCGAGCCGTAGATGCCGGCCGCCGCAGCGTCTTTCAGCACCTCGATCGACTCGATGTCGTTGGGGTTGATGTCGTTCATGGCGCGCGTGATCCCGTCGACGATGACGATCGGCGCATTGCTCTGGTTGATCGACGAACCGCCGCGGATGAGGAACGTCGGCGCCTCGCCCGGCAGCGAGTTGGTCGTCGAGACCTGCATACCCGCGACCTTGCCTTTCAGGGCGTCGCCCACCGAGGTCACGGGAGCCGCCGCCACCGCATTGCCGGCGATCTTCGACACGGCCGTCGTAAGCGTATGGCGCGACTGCGTGCCGTACCCCACGACCACCACCTCGTCCACGTCGATCGACGAGGCGGCGAGCGTCACGTCCACGACCGTCTGCGCCGGTGCGACCGCCACTTCGGCCGTCCGGTAGCCCACGAACGAAATCTGCAACACGGGATTGTCCGCCGACACGCGCAGCGAATAGCGGCCGTCGATGTCGGTCGTCACGCCGGTGGTCGTCCCCTTGACGACGACCGTCGCCCCCACGATCGTGGCGCCCTTGTCGTCGCGCACCACGCCGCTCAGCGTCCGCGACACGGCCTTTTCGGCCACGCGCGGCACGGCACGGCGCGTGACGACGATGCTCCGTCCGTTTATTTCATAGCTCACGTCCTGTCCCGCGAAGATCTGCGCGAGGACGTTCTCGATCGGTTCGTCCTCCGCCGCGACCGTGATCCGACGCTCCATGTCGATCTGGCTGGCATCGACCGTGAGCGAATAGTGCGACTGTTGCAGAGCGGCGATCGCCCGCTTCACGGTTACGTTTTTCAGGTTCAGGGAGATGTCGTCAGCCGACGCCTGCGAAGGCAGAAACAGCGCCGCCGACACAACGATTCCGAGACAAAACGATTTTATACCCGGAATCGTTAGCAAGTTTTCAGGTTTTTTCATACATTTGTTAGGTTTTGGTTCTGTGCTTGGAGTGTACAGCTCACGACCGGAACTGCGGGCGGGGATAGTGCGAATATCTCCGCCTTTTTTTTACGAGGATCGATCTTATTCCATGGGCGATTTCTTTTGAGGGTTAGCGTTTGGTGATGTTGACGATGCGGCCTTCGCGGCGAATGCGCATCGCCTCGTCGGCATTGAACGAAGCGAGCATCTCGTCGAGCGACTCGCCGTTGACGAACGAGGCGATGAAGCGCCGCTCGGCCAGCGCGCGGTCGGCGACGTTGATCTTCACGTCGAAGCGTTTTTCGAGGTAGGCGACGATCTCGTCGAAGCGTTTGTCCATGAAGAAGAGCCCGCCCCCGCAGACGACGGGGCGGTAGGTATCCGTCGGCACATCGAAGGTTTCGGTCGATCCCGTACGCTTGTCGAGCTTCACCAGCTCGCCCGGGCGGAGCCGCACGATGCGGTCGTCGCCGCCGAGTTTGGTCTCCATTTCGACGCTGCCCTCGACGAGCGTCACCTCGACCTCCGAATCCTCGGCATAGGATTTCAGATTGAATTTCGTGCCCAGCACCCGCACGTCGACCTCGCCGGCCGACATCACGAAGGGGCGCCCGGGATCCTTCGCAATCGTGGCGTAGCCCTCGCCCGCCAGAAAGACCTGCCGGCGATCGGGCCCGAAGCGGTCGGGATAGATCAGCTTCGATCCCGAATTGATGACCACCTCCGAGCCGTCGGGCAGCACCACGCGCAGCGTCTTGCCGTAGGGTGCATAGGCTTCGAACCACTCGCCCGGCCGCTGCGCCTCGCCGTAGAGATAGAACGCCAGCGCCGCGACGGGCAGCAGCAGACAGGCGGCGGCACGCATCGTCCAGCGGCCGACGAGCCGCCATGCCGAGCTCTTCGGCGCGATTCCCAGCCGGCGGCAGACACGCCGGAAAGCCCCCTCGGCATCGGCCGTCGCAGGCTTCGTCTCGCGCAGCAGGGCATACAGCAATTCGTCGGCCTCTTTCGTTTCGGCGTGTTCGGCCAGCCAGCGGCCGGCGGCCTGCTCCTCCGCGGGCGAGCAATCGCCGTCGAAGAGGTTTCGCATCTCTTTTTTATCCATAATCGACTCTTTCTACCCTATATACGCACGACGGGGCCGCATTGCGTAACCGGAAATGAAAATCAGGCAAAAAAATCGTCACGCCCGCCGACATCGCCTGCGCGAAGCCGCCGGTTCGCCCCGCGGACCGCAACGCACCGACGGCTCTGCGAGCCGCATCCCCTGCGCCGAAAGTCCGCAACCGCTCCGCTGCCGCAGGCCGCGTCGCGCCTCCGCACCCGTTCTCCCCGGCCCCGAACAAAAAACCGGCTCCGGAGAATCTCCGGAGCCGGTTCGAACGCTCGCCTCTGGCGTCACTCCACGTCGAGCGCCGCCGCAAGAATCGAAAGCGGATGTTCGACCCGCTTCGACGTCGACATCTCGATCTGCCACTTGCAGGTCTCGCAATCGGTGGCCACCACGTCGCAGCCCGTCGCCTCGATCTGCCGGAACAGCCCCTCGCCGATGGCCTGCGAAGTCTCGTAGTTCTCCTTCTTGAAGCCGTAGGTTCCCGCGATGCCGCAGCACTGCGAGTCGAGCACCGTCAGCTCCACCGAAGGGATCATCTTCAACAGTTCGATCGAGTAGTACGACCACCCGAGCTTCTCCATGTGGCAGGGGGTATGGTAGGCCACCTTCACCTTGGGCGCATCCTTGCGGAAGCGCAGCTTCGCCTTGCCCGATTCCAGCAGCCGGTAGATATAGCGGGTCGCCAGCTCCACGCTATCGCGCACGTCCGACGTATCGATGCCCAGCAGGTGGGGATACTCGTCGCGCAGCGTGAAGGTGCAGGTCGACGAGGTGCCCAGCACGGGAAGACCTCGTTCCACGACCGACTCGCGGATCGAAGCGATATTGACCTCCGCCTGCCGTTTGGCCTGATTTATCAGTCCGTTGGAGATCAGCGCCACGCCGCAGCACTTCTCCTTTTTCAACAGCTGCACGCCGATGCCCAGCGCGTTCATCACCCGCACGAAATCCTTGCCCAGCGGCGGGTTGTTGTAGTTGACGTAGCAGCCGTGGAAATAGCTCACCTGTTCGGGGAAAGCCGCCTGCGCCTCGCGCTGCTTGCGCATCCACCCCTCGAACGTGCCGAAGGCGTATTTGGGGAAGGTGCGGCGATGATCGATGCGCATGACCTTATCCATGACCATCTTCACGGGTTTGAGCCCCACCGTGGCGTTGACGATCGGCGCCAGCGGCGTCGAGAGCGTTCCCACCAAATCGGTGTTGGCGAGCACGAACTCGCGCAGTCCCGGCCGCTTCTTGCTGTACTTGATGCGCGCGAGCTGGATGATGTCGCCGATACGCACGTTCGACGGGCAGGCCACTTCGCAGCGTTTGCAGTTGAGGCAGTATTTGAGCGCCTCGTCGTAGAAGCCGGGCTGTTTCAGGCGCAGGCGTTCGCCGTCGGGCCCCGCCTGCTTCGGCCCCGGAAAGAGCGGATTGGCAGCCGCCGCGGGGCAATAGACCGTGCAGACAGTACATTTGATGCACTGCTCGAAATTGTTTTCACTGTATTCCGTCATCATAACCTTACTCGTTTAAAATCCGTTCGGCGGCGGCCAGCGCCGTGAGCATCGAAACACCTGCGCCGCATCCCTCCTTCACGGGGTTGAATCCCGCCAGTCCGGCGCCGATCGCGTAGAGGTTCTCCACCGCACGCCCGTCGCGCAGGCCGCGCAGGTGCTCGTCGCACTTCACGCCGAAGAGCTCGAACGGCTGCGCCGCGAACAGGTCGCGGTCGTACCATGCGCCGCGGTCGGCGGCACAGGCCACGTCCAGCCCGAACAGCGGCTCGCGCACGCCGTCCATCCCGGCCACCAATCCCTGACTGAAATAGCTGCCCGTGGCGAGCACGTAGCTGTCGGCCTCGAAGGCGATGTCGCCGTGGTCGGCCGTGTAGAGCGCCGTGATGCGGCCGCCTTCGGCCTCGTAACGCACGGCGGTGTCGCCCAGCATGTAGACGCCGCCCGACTGTTGGAAGTAGCGCCGCAGCTGCAACTGCGCCTGCAATCCCGGCACCGACGGGGGCAGCGTGGCCACCATCGCCACGGGACGGCCCGCCTGCCGTTCGAGTTGCGCCGCCGCATCGCGGCGGTCGATCCCCAGCACGGCGGGCAGCAACACCGCTTCGGCATCGCCCGCCTCGCGCCGCAGGATCCGGGCCAACTCGTCGAGATTCTCCTGCCGGTCGAAGATGCGGGCGATATTGGCCGAACGCATCTCGCTGGGATTGTTGCGGATCGTTTCGAGCGCCGGCATGTTGAACGTGCGCACCGCGCACTCCGTCCCCATGCGGCGGAATCCCTCGGCGAGGAACTGCGTATAGAAATCGAGGAAGCCCTCGGCATTGAACAGCACCGCCTTGCGCCACGGCAGCGCATCGGACGCTTCGCTGCGCACATACCCCGCCAGCGTCAGCCACGCGGGTTTCAGCCCGCCCATCGGCGTGAGCCGGTAGTGGTTACGGGCTGCATCGCCCTCGACGGCGACGCCCGCCTCCGCGAGCAGTGCGGCGGCCTCGGCCGCCAGCGCCCCGAAACGTTCGGCGCCGATGCGGGCGTAAGGGTGTTCGGGAGCCTGCCGGATCGTCTCGGCCACCGACTCCGCGGGAGCGGTCACGGGCGTACCGTCGGGCAGCGCGCCCAGCAGATCGAACGACCCCGACGAGAAGTGCAGCGCGCTCTGCCCCGAAGAGATGATGGCGCAGCGCCGCCCCGCTTTCGAAAGGCGGATGCCGCAGACGAGTCCCGCCAGGCCGCCGCCGATGATTACACTATCGAATTTCATATCGTCATTTCGTATTGTTAGCACTCGTTAAACCGCACACGCCGTCGTAGAGCCACATCGTGAACTCGCTCTCGCGCAGCGTATCGCCCCACGCCACGGGGGCCATGCCCTTCCAGCGTTCGTTGAGGAACGCCGTCAGATCCTCCTTGGCGCGCCGCACGCAGTACTTGCCCGCTTCGGCCATCAGCCCCGCGGCGCGGCAGGCACACAACTCGCCCTGACAGGTACCCATGCCCACACGGGTGCGATGACGGCACCGCCCACGAAGACCGAGCCTTCCAGCGCATACTCCACCTCGCCGACCGACACCTCCTCGCATTCGCACACCAGCGAACGCCGGGCGGCATCGCCCACAGCCACCTTGCCGGCCATGTCGCCGTGACGGTGGATCGACGAGGCGCGCTGCGCCACCGGCACCGAGATCAGACGACGATTGACCTCCTCCTCCGGCTCGCGCGAGCCGGGCAACTTCTCCTCGGCGGTGGTACACTTGGCCGTAAGATTCAACTTTTTGCAAATCAAGTCGGTCGTCCACTCCGCCATCAGACGGTAGGTCATCAGCTTGCCGCCCGTGATGGTCACGAAGCCCTCCAACCCGTCGCGCGTGGCGTGGTCGAGCACCACGATGCCGCGGCTCACGCTGCGGCCGCTCGGATCGTCGTCCGACGCTACCAGCGGACGCACGCCGGCGTAGGCGCGCAGGATGCGCGTATGTTCCAGCGACGGGGCCAGTTTCATTCCCTCGCGCAGCAGCAGGTCGACCTCGTCGGCCGTCACGTACATGTCGTCCACCTCGTCGAAGGGCACCTTGCTCGACGTGGTGCCGATCAGCGAGATCGTATCGCCCGGCACCAGGATGTCGGCATCGGCCGGCTTGCGGCAGCGGTTCAGCACGATGTTGTTCACCCTGTGGCCGAAGATCAGCAGCGAGCCCTTGGCCGGCAGCATGTTGACCGTCACCCCCGCCTTGCGGGCGATGTCGTGCCCCCAGATGCCGCCCGCGTTGACCACCACCTGCGCGCGGTATTCGGCCGTCTGGCCCGTCTTGCGGTCAAGTACCTTGACGCCCGTGATGCGGTTCTGTTCGCGCAGGAAGTCGAGCACCTCGTGGTAGGTCAGCACCTCGGCGCCGTGCGCCTTGGCATCGATGACGTTGGCGGCCGTCAGCCGGAACGGATCGACCGCGCCGTCGGGAACGCGCACCGCGCCGACCATCGCCGGATTGGCCGACGGTTCGAGCCGCAGCGCCTCCTTCGGGTCGATCACGTCGGCCCGGATACCCGCCGCACGACACGCCTCGACGAACTTGGCCTGGAATTCCAGCCCGTCTTCGGGCAGGCTCAGGAACAAACCGTCGGTCTGCTCGACGCAATGGCTGGCGATCCGGCGCAGGATCATGTTCTCCTTGATGCACTCCTCGGCCGATTCGCGGTCCGTCACGGCATAGCGTGCGCCGCTGTGCAACAGACCGTGATTACGGCCCGTCGCACCCGTGGCGATGTCGCCTCGTTCGAGCAACAGCGCACGGATACCGCGCAGGGAGCAGTCGCGGGCCACACCCGCACCCGTAGCGCCGCCGCCGATAATAATCACATCGAATTGCTTTGTCATAGGATATTTTCGTTTTCGATTATTTTCCGCATACAAAGGAACGCATAAAACGAAAAATTTCAAAATAAAACCGTAAAAATTTCATAACGAAACCAACATTTCTTCGAGCCGTACCCCTTTCCGAATGTCAAAATCCCCCTCCTCACGGACATAGCGCCCGACAATCGCAAACGAAACCGGACGAAAAGCGGGACGGCCTTCCGCCGTCCCGCATCGCAAATTCGTCCGAAAGAGGGGTCAACGACCCGCCGCGAGGGTGAAATCGCCCATCAGACCGTAGTCCTGCTGCACGTAGTCCTTACCGGAGGGATACTCCTTGACCCCGCGCCAGAAGGCCGGCGTGATCCGTTTGAAGTGCGCGGCGTGCAGCGGCCCCATGAGGTTGTAGTTGCTGCCCACGACCTTCACCTCCACACGGTTGCGGCCCGCCACGATCCACTCCGTCACGTCGACCGTATACGGCTCCGCATAGACGATACCGGCCGAACGGCCGTTGACGAGCACCTCGCAGACCGTACCCTTCCACTCGCCCAGCGCCACTTCGTAGTAGGGCGCCTTTTCGGCGACATCGAACTCCCGCGCATAGGTCACCTTGCCGGGATAGCAGGGCCAGCCCTGCGCCTTCCAGCTGCCGGCGGCGAAATCGCCCGGAGCGACGATGTTCCACCCTTTGGCGGCCGGTTCGAGCCGGAAATCGCCCAGGATATAGATCGGTTCGATCTCGGCCAGCACGCGCATCGGCGAGCACTCCATCGTCAGCACGTTCTCGCCCGTGCGCACGGCATCGCCGAGGGGCATGAAGCGCATTTCGGGATCGATCCAGTGCTTGTCGGGCAGGGCTTTCAGCTCCACGCCGTTGAGCGTCACGCGGTAGAGTTCGGGCTGCTCGACGACGGCCTGCAAGCGGCTGCGGTCGACACCGGACGTCACCGTGAACCGGTACGACGCCTTGAATCCGCCCATCGTGAAGGTGTCGCGGCGCACGGTATGGTCGCGGAACTGCACCGAGGTGCTCCACGGATTGCCGGCCTTGAAGCCGTGATGCTGGTAGGCGAGTTTGGCCGCGTCGTAACTGTTCAGATCCGGATAGACCTTGCCGTCGAGTTCCAGATCGCAGAAATCGATCGTCATCACGTTGGGCGCGTCGGGCTTCGCCGTCAGACCTCCCGCGGCAGGAACCGCCGTCAGCACGCGCCGCGCAGGCGCGGGTGCCAACCCTTCGCGCTCCTCGTCGAAGACGTAGAGCAGCAGGCTGCCGGCCGGATGGAGATCGTAGGCGATCGTCAGCCGGTCGCCCTCGCGCTGCGCCTCGTAGCCGCGGATCTCGCCCGTGCGGGTATCGAGCAGCGCGGCCTGACGCCCTTGCAGCGTCACCGTACCCCGGACGGGGCGCGTGAGGCTCGAATTGGCGAGGAACAACAGCTG
>ENA-UEQL01003188-UEQL01003188.1-human-gut-metagenome-genome-assembly--contig:-NODE-3188-length-10316-cov-3.719113_pt1 | contig 10316 bp, 9 predicted proteins | sample MGYA00242905_ERZ507926 | MGnify/ENA primary metagenome ERZ507926 (study PRJEB26167, sample SAMN06115531) | human gut metagenome | host: Homo sapiens | place: China:Henan | collected 2015-09-09 | study...
TTCCGCCCGCAGCGTCGAATTGAACGTTGTGCGTGTGTATTTCCCACTCGGCGGTAACCGTTATGTCCTCATCCGGCTGGATGCTGGCCTATTTCTGGAAATTCCTGACCGGCACCTTCAGCGGGATTTCACAGGACGCCATACCGACGGTCTTTACCGCCATGCTGGGAAGTCCCTGGGAAATGGGAATCTTCATGGCACTCACCGTATTCCTTGGTTTTCTGGTATGCGGCCTGGGTCTTCATAACGGGGTGGAACGGATTACGAAGGTCATGATGTCCTGCCTCCTCATCCTTATCGTGGTGCTGGCTCTTCATAGCCTTTTCCTGAAAGGCGGCGAACCGGGTCTTGCATTCTACCTCCTGCCGGACTGGGACAGGGCGGTGGAAGCGGGTCTTGGCAATGTGGCGGCCGCAGCCATGAACCAGGCCTTCTTTACACTTTCCCTCGGTATCGGTGCCCTGGAAATCTTCGGCAGCTACATGACCGACGATTTCACCTTAACCGGCGAAGCCGTGCGCATTACGGCCCTGGACACCTTCGTGGCCCTTCTTTCAGGACTCATCATTTTCCCCGCCTGCTTTGCCTACGACGTCCATCCTGATGAGGGCCCATCCCTCATTTTCATTACCCTGCCGAAAATCTTCACCGACATGACCGCCGGCAGGCTCTGGGGCACCCTGTTCTTCGTATTCATGACCTTCGCCAGCTTCTCCACGGTGACGGCGGTATTTGAAAACCTCATCGCCTGCGCCATGGATAACTTCGGCTGGACAAGAAAGAAATCGGTGATGGTGAATCTCATCATCGTATTCTTCTTCTCCATCCCCTGCGTCCTGGGATATAACATCCTTTCCGGCATGCACTTCATCGGTGCTAGGGACGTGCTGGACAGCGAAGATTTCCTGGTAAGCAACCTCCTCCTCCCCGGCGGTGCCCTGGTGTACCTCCTCTTCTGCGTCACCCGCTTCGGCTGGGGCTTTGACAACTACATCGAAGAAGTAAATAAAGGCAGCGGCATGAAAATGCCCCGCTGGCTGAAACCGTACTTCCAGTTCATCCTCCCCATCCTCATCCTGGTCATCCTGATTCGCGGACTTATGTGATGGAAAGCGCCCTTTCGGGGGCGCTTTTTTATTTTGGGAGATACTACTGGCGCTTGGCTGTATTCCCGAAAGCAAGAGGGTTCAGGTGCCTCCGGCACCCGGGTTCTATCGGTCATGTGCTGGCGCACTGACCGATGGGTTCGGCCCGGGAACGGCTGCGCCTTCCGGGCTGGTTCAGAGGGGAGTTATAATGCCGCCTGTTGGCGGCAGCCGCGGAGCGGCTATAAAACTCATCGCCCGTGAGGGCGATACCATACCCTTTGAGCCCTCTGAACCTTCACGCCCAAAGGACGTGTCCATGCCTTCCCGCCGACTGGTATTTATCACCGATTGTTTCAAATACGGCATGTACCGAGATTCTTCGCCGGAGGCTCAGAATGACTGTGCCCGGCGGGAAATCCCGTAACGCTGTCTTCATACTCATCGCTGCGAAGCAGCGATACCACAACCTTCTGAACCCTTTGAACCTTCTGAACCCTCTGAACCTTTTCTCCAATGACGCCCCTATCCTCCGTCGCCTGACGGCGCCACCCCCTTCCTAAGGAAGGGGGCTCTGGCTCTTCGCCATGTAGCACTGGTGTCACATATGTGAATCCCGTAACGCTGACTTCATACTCATCGCCGCGAAGCGGCGATACCACCACCCTCTGAACCTTTTGAACCCTCTGAACCCTTTGAACCCTCACGCCCGAAAGGGCGTGTCTAAGGCCGCCTCCGGCGGCCTTACTTCAGTTCAGCCGCTTCTTCCTTCAGTTCGAAGGCTTCCAGCTGGTCCCCTTCTTTCACGTCGCGGTAGCTGTCGATGGAGATGCCGCATTCAAAGCCTGCTGCCACTTCTTTTACATCATCCTTGAAACGGCGGAGGGAGTTAATCTTGCCTTCGTGGATAACGATGCCGTCACGGATAAGGCGGAGCTGGCAGGTGCTGGTAATCTTGCCGTCCTGTACATAGGAGCCGGCTACGATGACCTTCGGTGTATGAATAACCTGGCGAACTTCCGCATGGCCCAGCACCACTTCCCGGATGGTGGGGGAAAGCATGCCGGCCATGGCGGCCTTCACATCGTCGATGCAGTCGTAAATGACGCGGTAGAGGCGGATATCTACGCCGTCCTTTTCCGCCATGCCGCGGGCATTGGCATCAGGACGAACGTTGAAACCGATGATGAGGGCATGGGATGCGGAAGCCAGCATGACATCGGATTCGTTGATGGCGCCTACGGCGGAGTGAACAATGGAAATACGGACTTCTTCGCTCTTAATGCCCTGGAGGGACTGTACCAGTGCTTCTACGGAGCCCTGGACATCGGCCTTGATGATGATATCCAGTTCCTTCATTTCCCCTTCCTTAATCTTTTCAAAGATGTTGTCCAGGGTAACCTTCTGTACATTTCGCTGTTCTTCTTCCTTGGCCTTGGAAGCGCGGAGTTCTGCAATGGCTCTGGCCTTCTTCTCGTCCATCACGTAGAAATGGTCGCCTGCTTCCGGTACGCTGTCCATACCCAGGATTTCCGCCGGAGCGGAGGGTTCTGCGTTTTTCAGCTTCCTGCCGTTTTCATTGGTCATGGCGCGGACACGGCCCCAGCTCTTGCCGGCCAGGATGCCGTCGCCCACATGGAGGGTGCCGTTCTGTACGAGGACGCTCATGACGGGGCCTCTGCCCTTATCCAGCTGGGCTTCTACGACTACGCCATAGGCTTCGCGGTTCGGGTTGGCTTTGAGTTCCTGCATTTCAGCCACCAGCAGGATATTTTCCAGGAGGTCATCAAGACCGATTTTCTTCTTGGCGGAAATGGGGGTCATAATGACGTCGCCGCCCCAGTCTTCTGCCAGAAGGCCTTCCTTGGACAGTTCTTCCTTGATGCGGTCCGGGTTGGCGCCGGGTTTATCAATCTTATTAATAGCCACCATAATGGGCACCCCTGCATTCTTGGCGTGGTGGATGGCTTCGATGGTCTGGGGCATAACGCCGTCGTCGGCCGCCACGATGAGGACAGCGATATCCGTAATCTGGGCGCCTCTGGAACGCATTGCCGTGAAGGCTTCATGGCCCGGGGTATCCAGGAACGTAATCTTGTGTCCCTTGTAGCGAATCTGGTAGGCGCCGATGCGCTGGGTAATGCCGCCGGCTTCGTGCATGGCCACATTGGTCTGGCGCAACGCATCCAGAAGGGTGGTCTTGCCGTGGTCTACGTGGCCCATGATGGTAACCACTGCCGGTCTGGGTTTCAGGAAACGGGGATCATCGGGAGCCGGTGTGTATTCGGTAGGATCAGCTGCTGCGGCTGCTTCCTTCAGGGTGACGCCGAATTCTTCCGCCAGGATTTCGATAGTGTCCCGGTCCAGGTTCTGGTTGATGGTGGCCATGACGCCGTCCATCATGAGGTGCTTAATGATTTCGCTCACTTCGCGTCCGAAGAGTTCCGCCAGTTCCTTCACCGTCACGCTGGGCGGCAGTTCCACTTCCGTAGGATAGGAGGCAGTCTTCTTTTCAGCCACATGCTTTTTCTTCTTGGTCTGGTTCAGGGATCTGGCCATCAGGGAGCCGCCTTCCTTTTCCCGGCGGCTTCTTTCCCAGTCCTTCTTGGACTTTTTCTTGGCCGGTTTTTCCCTTCTCTGTGCCGAAGCCGGTGCTTCTTCTACCGGAGCGGGAGCAGCGGGATGATTATTCCTATCGCCGGTTCTTCTGTCCTGACGGGAGCGGTCATTTCTGTCATTCCTGTCCTGGCGGGAATTCCTGTCATTGCGGTTTTCACTCCGTTCACCATTTCTGGAGGGTCTGCCGCCTTCGCTGCGGTTTCTGCTGTCCCTTCCGGAATGGTCATTTCGGTTATTCCTGTCGTTTCTGCCCTGGCGGTCATTCCTGCCGTCTTTGCGGCTGCCCTGCCGGTCGTCACGGTTCCGGATTTCCTTCTTTTCCGCCTTAGGCGCCTGTTTTGCTTCTTCATGAACCGGCGTCTTCACTTCTTTCTTCTCCGCCTTCGGTGCTTCCGCTTTGGGAGCCGCCTTTACAGGCGCTTCTGCCTTGGGAGCGGGCTTTGGTTCTTCCGGCACTTCAAAGGAAGAGTAGGATTTCCGTCCTGTTTCCTGTTTCTTCCGATCCGTAGGACGGCCCTGCTGGTCGAAGCGCACGGTGCGCATGGGCGGCCTTTTGGCCGGTTTCTTCTTGGCAGCAAATGCCTTTTCCAGAATGGCACAGCCATTGTCATCTACGCCGCTCAGTCTGCTGGTAATGTCCACATTGTGGCTTTTCAGTACGTCCAGCACCTCTTTCTCTGTTTTGCCATACTGTCTGGCTAATTCATATACTCTCTTTTTCTTCTGCATAAGCAGCCTCCCAACCTTTATGATTTCCGGCGGTCAATCTTTTCTGCGATTGCCTTTCCGAATCCTTTATCTGTAATCAGCGCTGCCGTCCTGACCCCTTTGCCCAGGGCCTGTCCCAGTCTTTCCTTTTCTCCGAAGATTTTTGAGGAAATATGGAATCTTTCAGCAGCTTTTATATATTCATCCTTTGTCCGCGGGGAGCTGTCTTCTGTAACAATCAGCAGGACGCCCTGCCCTTTCTTAAGTCCTTCCGACACCTGTTCATTCCCGGAAAGCAGCCTGCCTGCTTTCATGCAAAGGCCAAGCATCCTGTAAATGGGCTCATCCATTTTCAATCTGCGCCTTCAACGCTTCGTACACATCCTTGGACACCGGACGTTTCAGGGACTTTTCCAGACCGTGGTTCTCATAGGCCTTGTTGAAGCAGTCCATGTCATCGCACACATATACGCCGCGGCCCGATTTCTTGCCTGTCCTGTCCACTTCGATGACTCCCGTAGGGAGCACTACGATACGGAGGAGTTCCTTCTTCGGTTTTAATTCCTTGCATCCCACGCACATGCGCATGGGAATCTTCTTTACCTTCATTCCCTATCCTCCTGCGCTTCTTCCACTGCCGGAGCCTCAGCATCACCGCCGGCTTCAATATCTCCCAGGATATCGTCGTCTTCCGCCTCATCGGCCTGGCCGAAGCCCTCTTCCTTGGCCTGGGTTTCGCTCTTGATATCGATCTTCCAGTTTGTCAGCTTTGCTGCCAGCCTTGCATTCTGGCCAGCCTTACCGATGGCCAGGGACAGCTGGTAATCAGGAACGATAACATAGGAGGATTTTTCTTCTTCCCATACGGAAACGGAAATCACCTTGGCCGGAGACAGGGCATTGGCAATGTATACGGCCGGATCCTCATCCCAGCGGACGATATCGATTTTTTCATCATGAAGCTCATTCACAATGTTCTGCACCCTCTGGCCCTTGGGACCTACGCAGGCGCCCACCGGATCCACCTTGGGGTCCATGGCGTAAACGGCAATCTTGGAACGGGAGCCCGCTTCGCGGACCACGCTCTTGATTTCCACGGTGCCGCTGTAAATTTCAGGAACCTCCAGTTCAAAGAGTCTCTTCAAGAGTCCCGGATGGGTTCTGGACAGGATGATTTCCGGTCCCTTGGTGGTCTTTCTCACTTCCAGCACATAGCACTTGATTTTATCATTGGGATGGAACTCTTCCCCTTCAATCTGTTCCGCATAGGGAAGGATGCCTTCCACTCGGCCCAGGTCTACGAAAATGGTGCGGGATTCACTCCATTTCACGGTGCCCGTAATCACATCGCCTTCGCGGCCGGAGAATTCATCATAAATAGAACCTCTTTCCGCTTCCCGAAGCTTCTGGATCATCACCTGCTTGGCGGTCTGGGCAGCGACACGGCCGAAATTCTTCGGTGTCACTTCGATGCGGAGCATATCACCTGCTTCATAGGACTTGTCAATCTTCTTGGCATCTTCCACGGAAATTTCATTCACCGCATTTTCAGAGGCCGGGTCGATTTCCTCCACCACCATCTTTTCTTCATAAATATGGTAATCCCCGGTCTCCCTGTTCAGGGTGACAGAGGACTTGGCATTGCTGCCGGTTTCCTTCTTGTAGGCAGTGAGCAGCACCATTTCCAGTGCATCAAAAACGACCTTCTCGTCTACCTTTTTCGCCTTCACCAGGCCCTTGATTGCTTCGATTAAATCTAAATTCACGATGTCCATTTCCTCCCGGAATCAAAATGAAAAATGCAGTCTAACCTGCGAAATCTTATCTCTACTTAAAGAAATGTTTCCCTCTTCCGTTTCCAGAAGAAGAGAGCCGTCATCACCAAGACCAAGCAGTTTGGCCGTAAAGGCTTTGACCCCCTTCTTCCCTTCCAGGGGAGCAAAGAGCTTCACATCCACGTCCTCGCCGGTGTAGCGGATGAAATCCTTGTCCTTCTTCAGCACACGGTCAAGGCCCGGAGAAGAAACCTCCAGCATGTAATTATCCGGAATCAGGTCCGCCTCATCCAGAAGTGCCCCGGCCGTCTCGCTCACCGTCTGGCAGTCGTTCAAATCCACGCCGCCTTCCTTGTCGATGTAAATGCGGAGAATCCAATTCCTCTCCCGCACATATTCCACATCCACAAGCTCCAGGCCTTCACTCTCAAGCTTTGGCTCCAGCAGCTTTTCCACCGCTTCTTCCACATCCCTGCGCGCCATATGCCCTCCCTTATCCTTAATATAAGAAAGAGTGAGCCGAAGCTCACTCTACAGGAAACTCTATACACACACTTACAGTTAGATTATATCACACTATGTAAAGGGTAGCAAATCATTGGGGCCGCAAAGGTAAGCGGCCCGGGTGTAAAGGAAAAAGTTTCTTAAGATTGACCGGCCGCTGGCCGGAGGGTGTTGGTTTGACACCGCCTGCGGCGGTAAGGGCTGCGGTGGCGGCTGGCGCCGGAGCGGGAATCAATGAATCCGGTTTCTATGGAGCCCCTGAAATCTCCTGCCACAATGCAGATGACCACTTCTGGGGGAGATTTCTCGGCTCCGCTTCATGGGCTCCATGAAACGCTTTCATCATTCCGCCGCTATCCCCCGCCAGATCAATTCTTTGCCGCTTTTCCGCTTCCGCCGGAAAACTGCACCGCCGCCTGAATCACCCGGGCAAAGGCAGGGGGAATCAGTTCTTTAGAGAGGCTCCTTCCCAGGGTTCTTCCGATGATGACCCCCTTATTTCCATAAAGCCAGGCAAAGTAGTAGAACTCCAGGGCCTCCCGATTTCTTGGATTGATGTTTTTCAGCTTCACCGGCGGATAGTAGCCCTTGGGCAGTCCCAGTTTGGCACCTGCTTTTTTAATGAGGGACGTATTCACCGCATCGCCGGCGTCTTCCATATCCCCAATGACCTGGTCTAAGGCCTTCCTTCCCCGATGGGCGAGGCAGGACTTCACTACGTCCATTTCATAACAGATGAAATCGGTGAAAAACACATAGGGCGACTGCTTTGCCGTGCCCATGACGTCCCTGTCATAAAGGCACACCGCCGGTATGTGGAAGCGCCGCACCAGCTGGGCGATTTTGGAAATGGAACTTTCTCCCCGTGCATTGATAAGACAGATGCCGTGGTAGTCAAAATTCACTCCCAAAGTCTTGGCAAAATAGCCGAAGGAGCCGTATTCCGTCTCCCCTTCCACCAGGATGGTGCATTTGGAATACAGGGCTTCCTTCACTTCCGGAAAATGCATGATCAGGTGCTTTTCGATTTCCCTGTCAAAGTGGAAGGACGCACCGCAGGCGGCCTGCACCTTCTTCCGATCATCCCAGTAAATGCGGATAATCTGGCGGTAATCGTTCACCAGGGAGTCCGTGGAATGGGTAACCACGAAGAGCTGGCCATTCAGCCCGTCCACTCCCAGTATGGTCTGCACCAGCTTCAGGAAGAAGGGCTCCTCGTTATTCAGGATGGAGCGGCAGAAGGCCAGCATGGCCCGCTGCAGGTAGGGATGGAGGTGAAGCTCCGGTTCATCGATGCTCACCGTCACCGGAAGGAAACGGCGCCCCCTTCGGTCGGTGATAATCATATTTTCAAAGGAAATAGCCCGGCTTTCCTTCTTCCTCATCATCTTGATAAGAAGGGAAACCCCTACGGCAATCATGAGCTTCATGGTAGAATCATAGGACGTGCCGATGGCGATGGAGCGGAAGATTTCATTGAACAAAACCAGGGTGGCCTTGCGGGCATCATCCTTCGGGAGGGACAAGTGAAATCCCTTCTGGTTCAAAAGCCTTTCCACCTCTTCAATCACTTCGGGCCCGCCGGAAAGGTACCCTTCAAAGATGGAAATGGTTTTCGCAATGTCCTCTTCGGAAATCATTTTCCGGGGCACCTCATCCAGGGCGAAATCAATATAAAAGAGGCATCGCGTATACTCCAGCGGCAGCTCCTCGCCGCTGTCCATGTTATACAGCTTGGGCACTACCTGCCGCACATGCTGCCGAAGTTCCAAATGGGCCGTGTCCTTCAGCCCGTCATCTTCAGAAGACAGGGTAATCTGTATGCGGATCGGTTCATCGGCATCCAGGAAATCGCTTTCCTTGAATCCGTATCCATGGGTGATGGATTTCAAAAGGGTGAGAAAATTACTTTTCCCGATATTGTTATCCCCTACGATATAATTCACCCGGCTGTCAAAGTGCAGCTCCACATGACGAAAGGTACGGTAATTTTCCACCAGCATATGGGATATAAACATGGCCCTGCCTCCTTCACATCTGCATTTTTCTTTTCTTTATTATATCATGATGAAAAAGGAGGATTATAGGCGGTAGATAAAAGATAAAATAAGATAGAAGATAGAAAAAAGACGACAGATGTCAGACATCTAACGTCTATCATCTATCGTCTATCATCTAACCTCTACCGTCTTGTTCCGGTTCCGGATGAGCCCTATGCTTTCTGGAAAGGATCGTCTTCCGGATTCCGGTTGTTCAGGATTTCATCAAGCGTCTTCATGGGGCACATGGAGCCGCACATGGTGCAGGTGAATTCATCTTCCGGTTTGCTGCTTTCCCTGTACCGCTTTGCCTTGGCCGGGTCGATGGCCAGCGGAATCATTTCCTTGAAATCCACCTTTCTTCTGGCCCAGGACATTTTTTCGTCCCAGAGAGCCGCTCCTTTCACGCCCTTGGCCAAATCCGCCGCATGGCAGGCGATTTTGGAGGCCACAATGCCTTCATGCACATCGTCCACGTCCGGCAGGCGGAGATGTTCCGCCGGTGTCACGTAGCAGAGGAAATCGGCGCCGCAGGATGCGGAAAGGGCTCCACCGATGGCGGCGGTAATGTGGTCATACCCCGGTGCCACATCGGTAACAATGGGCCCAAGCACATAGAGAGGTGCGCCGTGGGTGAGCTTTTTGGCCACTTCCACATTCATGCGCACATCGGAAATAGGCATATGCCCCGGTCCTTCCACCATGACCTGCACGCCGGCCTTCCTGGCACGAAGCACCAGTTCTCCCAGGTTGATGAGTTCGGAAATCTGGATGGCATCGGTGGAATCATGGCCGCTGCCGCTGCGGCAGCCATCCCCCAGTGACAGGGTGACATCGTATTTCCTCAGGAGTTCCAGAAGGCGGTCAAATTGTTCGTAAAAGGGATTTTCCTTCCCGTGCATGTACATCCAGGCGAAAAGAATGGAGCCGCCCCGGGACACCAGATTGGTAATCCGCTTGTTCCGCATAATGTGCTTTGCGGTTTCCCGGTTCAGCCCGGCATGGATGGTCATGAAATCGACGCCGTCCTTCGCATGCCGTTCCACCACGGAGAATAAATCGTCGGCGGTCATATCCTTCAGTCCCTTGTGAAGCACTCCCTTCACATCGTACATGGGCACCGTACCAATGGCAGCGGGGCTGTTCTTCACCAGCCATTCCCGGAAAGGCGCGGTCTCCCCGTAGCAGGACAGATCCATAATGGCCTCCGCCTTCATTTCCCAAGCCAGCTTTGCCTTGGCCTGTTCCGTTTCATAATTGCACACATCCTCTGAAATCCCCAGATTCACATTCATCTTCGTCCGAAGGCCCTTACCAATGGCATAGGGGTGGAGGGACTTGTGGTAAATATTGGCAGGAATGACAATGGTCCCTTCCGCCACGCCCTGCCTGATAACCTCCACAGATCCCCCTTCCTCACGAGCCGCCGTTTCCATTTCCTTCGTTATGATTCCCTGTCTTGCCGCTTCCAGCTGTGTCATAAATTCCTCCCATGAAAAAAAGCCCGCCATGGCGGGCTTTGAACAAACAGATTTCCTGCTTCCTTACGTCGGTATGAACCGCATCAAGTTCAAAGGGTCGGATAC
>ENA-UEQL01003196-UEQL01003196.1-human-gut-metagenome-genome-assembly--contig:-NODE-3196-length-10308-cov-4.303392_pt1 | contig 10308 bp, 10 predicted proteins | sample MGYA00242905_ERZ507926 | MGnify/ENA primary metagenome ERZ507926 (study PRJEB26167, sample SAMN06115531) | human gut metagenome | host: Homo sapiens | place: China:Henan | collected 2015-09-09...
CTGACCTCAAAGACGGCAGCGGAGCACCGCGTGACAATTGAAATCCGGTAAATAACCCCGCCCACTTTCACTGAGACGAAAGTGGGCGGGGTTATTTACGGTCGGTCTCCTGAATTTGATTCAGGTGGTTTTTCCTATCTTTCGGTATTCCCACGGGGTCATACCCGTAATCTCGCGGAAGTAGCGGGAGAAATTGCTTGCATCGGTAAATCCGCAGGCAACCGCAACCTGCGCTACCGTTTTGCTCCCCTCGGACAGGAGCATACAGGCAAGCGAAATGCGGCAAAGCAGAAGATAGCGCTTGATGGTGTAGCCCGTGACGCGGTGAAAAACGTGCGAAAGATAGTAGGAGCTGATATAATTCGCCGCCGCGAGCGCGTTCAGATCCAGCTTTCGCTCCGGGTGATTTTCCAGTTCGGTGCGGATGGAGGCGACAATTTTCTCCGCGCTTCCGCCGACCATGGAGAACAGGCAGGGGTTCAGTCTGTACAGCCGCCACAGGAGCGCGGAAAGCCAGACCTGCTCGCCCTCTCCGCCTGCGTTGTCAATCTCCCGCTCCGTGAGCAGATTGCGAAAGAGCATCCGGAAGTCGTCCAGCGCCGCGCCGTCCTGCAGCGGCAGGACGTGGCAGAAGCTGGGCGAGTGGATGGAGAAAACCGTTTGCAGGAAGGCGGGGCGCAACGCGCTTTTGGCAACGGACGGGTTCACCAGCATGACATACCGCTCATAGACCTCGGAACGCACCGTCAGGACGTGCGGCTCGTAGTTGCTGATGAAGATCATGGAGGGCGCGGCGGCATCGTAGGATTTTCCGGCAATCTCTACGTGAACCTCGCCCCGCGTGATGAAGATCAGCTCCCATGCGTTGTGGCGCATGATGTCTACGTGACCGATGTGCAGTCCTTTTTCAAAGTACAGATTTTCAATACACGGGTGCATTTCTAACCTCCTGCCACAAAAAATTATGTGCGGTGCGCTTCCTGACTGCGGCGGAGCAGATTCTCAAACCACAGCTCTCCGTCCGGGATCGGACGCACCGGGCAAAGCGTCGAACGGGTGCCGACCGTCCGGGTACAGGTGCGGCGGATCGGCTGTTCCTGCGGTACCTCGGTCCCCACGATGTACGCCGACCCGTGCGAGCCGACCGCCTCCGCCGAGAACAGCATGGCGGAAAGCACCGCCTGCTGGGTCAGGAGCAGATCGGTCAGGAGCGCCGCCGGCAGTTCATCCTCCGCGCCGCCGATGACGAGGTTTCCTTCTGTATTATAGCACAATTCCGAGACTTCTGCAAGCATTTTTTTCATTTCCGGCAGGCTTCGCGCAAAATCGGCAATGCGGCTCATCTCGTGACGGAGCTTTTCGTACAGCGCGCGGATGTTGGAGGAGCCATGTCGGTATGCGGGAAAGTCAAATCGGGGAACCGTGTCGGGCGCGGTGCGGTCGGGCTGTGATGCGATGTGCTCTGCCGCGCGGAGTGCGCCGACCTGTGTGGCGTTCAGTGCGCTTCCGCCCGGACGGTAGACCCCGAAATTCCCGGCTGCTTCTCCCACTGCGTAAAGTCCCGGAACCGTGGTCTGCCAGTTTGCGTCCACGGCAATTCCGCCGTTGCAGTGCTGGGCGCAGACGGCAATCCGCAACGGATCGTGCGCCAAGTCGATTCCGTGATTCAGATAGAGCGTGTACGCGCCGATGTTCATGTGCTTCAGGCGATCCAGGGGTGTGCCGAACAGCGCACCGGAGCGGCGCAGATAGTCCCGCCCCTCCTCGCCGAGCGCCGAGAAGGCTTCGTCCAGCCCTTTTGGATTGCGGGTGAAATCGAGATAGACCCGCCGCCCGTTCCGGATCTCATCGGCAACCAGCAGATCGACCTGCGAGGAGCCGTTCAGCTTGCGCGTGTCAAACGGCCACTGATAGCCCTTGAGGAAGATCCGATCCGGCGAGCCTTCTCCGAGCGCATCCCAAAGGAATTCCCGTTCCACCCCGTCCGCATCCACCGAAAAATAGCGGGGGAGCACCTGCTGGTAGGTTCCCGAAAGGTTCCAGCGAAAGTCGGTGCTTGCAATGCCGTACTGCCATTCCTCCAGGTTTGTGCAGGCGGCACCCGCGCCGATGGCAAGCCCCGTGGCACCGGTCTGACTTTCCGGGTAGACCGAATGTTCATAGATCGCCGCAGGACCGCCCGTTGCCAGAATCAGGTTGCGGCAGGCGAAAACCGCGTGCTCTCCTGTTGCGCGGATTGCCGCAACGCCCGTGACGTGCCCGCCGTCCGTGAGGACACGGATTGCCCGCCAGCCATCGAGAACGGGAATCCCGTAGCCGTCCACCGCCCGCTCCAGCGCCTCGGTCATGTATTTCGAGGTCAGCGGACCGCAGGAGGTTGCCCGTGTGCGCGGGTCGTGGTCTGTTTTGTAGCCGGCATATTCGCCGTATTCGTTGCAGGGGAAGGGGACGCCCAGCTCCACCAGATGCATGAAGCAGCGGACCGAATACGCCGCCTCGCACATCGCGTTGTCGCCGTTGACCCCGCCGCCGTCAAAAAGCGTCTGCGCCATTTCACGCACGCTGTCTCCCTCGGAGCCGCAGAGCGAGAGCTTGTAGTAGGTCTGCTTGTCGCTCCCCGTGTTGCGCGAGGTGCCCATGCTTCTTCCTTCGGTCAGGAGCGCGATGTCGGTCACGCCGAGCGACCAAAGCCGCTCCGCCGCCGCAAAGCCCGCGCATCCGCTTCCGATGACGAGGGTGTGATAATTCCGTTTCATCACAGCCGTCTGATGTGCATTCCGCCGTCCACGGCAATCGACTGTCCGGTGGTGTAGCCGAGACTGCCGTCCAGCAGTGTGCAGATTGCCCGCGCAACATCCTCCGGTTCACCCCAGCGCCCCATCGGAACCAGTCCGTCCGCAATCAGACGGTCGTATTTTTCCTTCACTGCCATGGTCATGCCCGTGTGAATCACGCCGGGGCAGACCTCGTTTACCGTGATACCCGCCGATGCAAGTCGGTCCGCGTAGAGCATGGTCAGCATGGTCACGCCCGCCTTGGAGACGCAGTATTCGCCGCGCGAGGTCGAGCTGGTGTATGCCGAGCAGGAGGAGACGTTGACAATCCGTCCGCGCACGCCGTCCCTCTTTGGCTGGGACAGCATCCGCCGCGCCGCCGCCTGGGTGAGGAACATGGTTCCCTTGGTATTGACGTTCATTACGCGGTCGTAGCTTTCCTCGGTCATTTCCAAAAGATCCGCACGCACGCGCGGAGCAATGCCCGCAACATTGACCAGCGCATCCAGCTGCGGGGGCATGGAGACGAGCCGTTCCCGGTCTGCAGGAGCGGAGAGATCACCCGAAACATACGTAAAGTGTTCGGAAAAGCCCGTAAGGTCGGGATGCCCGGGCAGATCCATGCCGACCACGCCCCAGCCGCGGGAGAGCAGCAATTCTGCCGTGGCGCGCCCGATTCCGCCGAGCGCTCCGGTTACGATTGCGTAGTTCATACCTTGCTTCCTCCGTTCTGTTTTGCAAAGGTCTCCCGGTAGAGGGAGCCGTAAATGTCCTTGTCATAGATCACGCACCCCGGCGTTTTTCCGGCACGCATCAGGGCGGTGCACTTCCCGCAGGTCAGGCAGAGGCGCCGCGGATCGGCACAGCCGTTCCGGAGAATCTCCTGTGCGGAATCGGGATCGGCAAAGCTCTGTCTGCCGAAGCCGACCAGCTCGTACGCGCCCGCATCAATGTCCGCCGCGGCAACGTGCGGCGCCGTGACACCGAGGAAGGTGGAGCCCGAAGAAACGGTCAGGGCATCGGCAGCGACTGCACGTGCCGCATTTGCAACTGCGATAGCACCTGCGCGCATCCGCAGGATGCTCTCATAGGGCGGGACCGCATCGGCAAACGCGGTGGGACGGTTGACCTCGTGGTTCTGATAGGGATTTCCCATGGTGACATCGAGAATCCGCACGCCGCGCGTGACCAGATCGCCTGCCAGCCGCTCCGGCTCGCGCAGATCGGGAACGCCCGCCCGGTCGCTTGCCGCAAAGCCGTGCGGGTAGGGGAAGCCGTCATAGGCGTTGAAGCGGGAGGCGAGCAGCAGGCTGTCAGGCGCCGCCGCCCGGACCGCCTCCACCGCCGAGAGCAGCAGCCGGGTGCGGTTTTCGTAGGCTTCGCCGCCAAAGGGACCGCTCCTGCCGTAAGCGCCGAGCAATTCGGACAGCAGGTAGCCGTGGCAAGCCTTGATATCCACACCGTCAAAGCCGACCTCAGCCGCAAGCCGCGCCGCATGGGCGTAGCGTTCGGGGAGAGCGGCGAGGTCGTCATCGGTCAGAATCCGGTCCTCGGAGAGGGGACGGTCGCCCTCAAACAGCGGGCGGTGCTGTGCCACCAGCGGTTCGGGATAGCCGTTCGGCTTGGAATAACGCCCCGAATGCGTCAGCTGGCAGATAACGAGCGGCGTGTAGCCGTTCTCGCGCACGGAAATCTCCCGCATCTCGGAGAGCAGCCGCTTGTATGCGTCCCGGTTCTTTTCGGTCAGCATCATCTGCCGGGGATTTGCCCGCGCCTGGGGCAGGATTGCAGTGGCTTCAAACCAGATCAGCCCCGGTCCGCCGTGTGCAAAGCGGTAGTAGCGGCGGACGGTCAGCTCTCCCGGCGTCCCGTCTCCGGTGCCGTCACAGCCCTCCATCGGCTGGTAGACGATGCGGTTCGGGAGCGTATGCCCCGCCGTGCGGCAGGGGGTGGAAAGGATTGCGGTGCTGTCACGGTAAGGGAGTGCTTCCGGAAGCTCCGCGCGGTTTATCGGTCTTTTGTACACGGTTCTGTCTCCTTGTTGTTTGTTATGCCATTGTGTCCAGCATCTCCCGCGTAACTGCAAAGCGGGTTGCCTGCCCGGCATCGAAGGCGCGGAATTCCTCCGCCATGTAAGCGCCCATTCTCGCGCACTCGGAACACTGACTGCCCGAAATATGCGGGGTCAGAAAGACGTTCGGCAGGGTGAGCAGGGGAGAGGCGGGGGCAGGCGGCTCGGGGTCGGTTACATCCAGCAGGGCGCAGAGATCGGGACGTGCGGTCAGAACGGCGATAAGCTCGTCCTGGCGGACGGTTGCCCCTCTGCCGGTGTTGATAAAGGTTGCGTTCGGCTTCATGGAGGCAAAGAGGTCGCCGCCCAGCATTCCGACCGTTGCAGGGACGTTTGCCAGATGATTGCTGACGACATCGGAACGGGCGAACAGCTCCTCTGTCGTGACCTTCTCCGCACCGAGTGCATGAAGCTGCTCTGTCGTGAGGAAGGCATCGGAAACAAGCACGTGCAGACGGTCACGCAGCAGACGTTCGATGACAAGATGCCCGATCAGCCCGCACCCGATGATGCCGACCGTTGCCCCGTAGTTGCCCGGATACTGTCTTGACAGTGCGCGGGCGGATGTCCAGTCGGTTCCGCGTGCCAGACTGCGGCAGGTGCGGAAGAAGCCCTTGTTCGCCAGCAGAATCTGCGCCGCGGTGTATTCCGCAACCGGAACCGCATTTGCCGCCCGTGCGGAAAAGACCGCAACGCCTGCATCCAGGAAGGGCGCGGCAAAGCTCTGCACGCTTCCCGCCGCATAAAAGACCGCCCGCAGGGACGGCAGACAGCGCCGGATCTCGTCCTCCCGGAACGCCGGCATTCCCCAGGTGGAGAACAGGTAGCGCGTGTCCCGGTACCGTTCGGGAAAGGTGAGGATATCTTCTTTGGTTACGACCGCTCCGCTCAGCCCTGCCGCGCGGAGATTTTCCGCCGTCCAGACCAGGGGCAGGTCCGTACCGCCCATCAATATTTTTTCATTCATGATTCCGGTCTCCTTTGTTATCGCCGCTTCCTATTATACAGGAAATCCGCGGACTTGCAAAGTGTATGTTTTGCCGTATTTCTGGTTTTGCGCAACTCTTACATAATTTTTGCATGGAAGATGCAAACAGTGCTTGACATTGCCGGTCCGGGGTGCTACAATAAATGCAGACGAAAGAAGCTGTCCCGGAAAGGAACCCGATATGAAGCAATGTTTTTCCACGCTCGGCTGTGTCGAGCGCCCGCTTGCGGACATTCTCCTGCTTGCGCAAGCCTACCGTATCCCATATCTGGAATTCAGAGGCATCGGAGGCGTAATCGACAACCGTGAGATTGCCGACTTCGCGCAAAACCGGCTCGGAGCAACCCGAACCTGCCTGGCGAATGCCGGTCTGCGCGTTCGCGTGATCGGCGCCTCCGCATCGTTCCACGATCCACGGGAGCGGGCTGCCTCCCTTGCGGAAGCGCACGCCGCCGTGATGATCGCCTCGGCACTCGGTGCGCCCTATATCCGCGTATTCGGCAACAACACAGGGGATGATCCCGCCGCCGCTGCGCAGAGCGTGATTGCAGGACTGTCCCTGCTTGCAGAGGATGCCGCCGCGCACGGTGTGACCGCTTTGCTGGAGACACACGGCGACTTCAACTGTGCACGGACGCTGACGCCGATTCTGGATGCCCTCGGCGACCGCGCGGGCTTCGGGCTGATTTGGGATGTGATGCACACCTATTTTGCAACGGGGCGGGATTTCCTGCCGCTCTACCGTCTGCTTCGTCCCTGCATCCGGCACATCCACTTCAAGGACTGCCTTCCGGATCGGAGGCAGGTTCTCCCGGGCAAAGGGGACATCCCGCTGTGCGACATTGCGGACAGGCTTCGTGCCGATGGCTTTGACGGCTGTATCTCTCTGGAATGGGAGCGCAAGTGGCACCCGGAGCTTCCCCCGATCGAGGAAGCCCTTGCCGCAATGGCGGGGATCCTCGGAAAAGAACAGAACCCTTAAGGCACCCGCGCCGGGGATTCAATAAAAAAATCTTGCCTGCAGTCGGGACACAGGCAAGATTTTTTGCTGAATATGACCGTTTTTTTATTTCGGCTTCCCTCTGAAGAACAGGCAGACCAGGTAGCCGAAGATCAGTGCTGCCGCGATGCCGCCGGCGCAGGCGGAAAGAGCGCCGGTCAGCGCACCGAGCAGTCCCTGCCTGTCCACCGCCTCCCGGACGCCTGCCGAGATGGCGTAGCCGAAGCCGGTCAGCGGGACCGTTGCGCCGGCGCCTGCAAGCGCAACCAGCGGCTTGTAAACGCCGACGGCGCCCAGGAATACCCCGACCGTCACGTACAGCACCAATATGCGCGCGGGGGTCAGCCTGGTGCGGTCGATCAGAATCTGCGCGATGACGCACAGTGTGCCGCCGACGAGAAACGCCCAAAGATAGGGGAGCAGCTTATCCATTTTTTTCGTCACCTCCGCAAAGCTCGATCAGATGCGCAATGGCAGGGATGTTTTCGCCCTGCTTGATGCTGTCGGGGCTCATCATCGCACCGGTTGCAAGAAACAGGATCCGCGACAGCTCCCCCGACTCCAGAAGCGGCAGGAAATATGCCGGGAGCACCGTTCCCGCGCACCCACAGCCGGAGCCGCCCGCGTGGACATCCTGCACCGCGCGGTTGTAGATCAGCTGACCGCAGTCCGCATAGCGATCCCGCACCGTCACGCCGTGCCGCTCGGCAAGAGAGCAGAACAGCTCGCCGCCCTCAAAGCCGAGATCCCCCGTGACGATCCTGTCCCAGCGGGAAACCGTCTGTCCGGTCGCCTCCAGCCACCGAAGGAGCGTGTCCACCGCCGCCGGAGCCATTGCCGCGCCCATATTGGCGGGGTCATTGATGCCGAAATCCTGCGCCTTTCCGGCGATGCCTCCGGTGATGCGGACCGCCTGCGGGTACCGTTCCGCGTGACCCAGCAGGAAGGCGCCGGCGCCGGTGACGGTCCATTGCGCGGTGGGGGCACGCTGTGCGCCGTATTCCAGCGGGGTGCGGTACTGGCGCTCGGCGGAGCAGTAGTGGGAGGAGGTCACCACGCCGGCAGTCCCGCAGAAGCCGCCGCTGACCGCTATGGACGCCAGGAGCAGACCCTCCGCGCTGGTGGAGCAGGCACCGTAGAGCCCGAAGAAGGGGATGTCATAGGAGAGGAGTCCGTAAGCCGAGCCGACGCACTGGTTCAGCAGATCTCCGGCAAACAGCGCGTCCACGTCGGGATCCCGCAGACCGGCTTTGGAAAGCGCCAGCCGGAGCGCCATGCGCTGGGATTCGCTCTCGGCGCCCTCCCAGGTCTTCTGTCCGAACAGATTCTCCGGATCGTGCAGATCAAACCGGTCGCCCAGCGGTCCGTCATGCTCCTTTCCGCCGACCACACTGGCGGAGGAAAGCACCGCCGCGCGCAGCCGGAAACAGCCCTGTGCCATGTTCATCACCTCTTTTTTTGTTATTATGCACCGTTTGACTTGCATTATGCACGGGATTGTGGTATAATGAAAACAGCGATTACAGATTGCAACGGAGGATGTTATGAATATTCAGCTGAAAAACGAATTTCTGACGGTGACGGTCAACAGCATGGGCGCGGAGCTGCGGTCGGTAAAGGATGCGGACGGAACCGAATATCTCTGGCGGGGAGACGCGGCGCTGTGGGGGGATCATGCACCGGTGCTGTTTCCGATCTGCGGCAGGCTGCCGGACGGCTACTGCACCGTAAACGGGGAACGCTATGCGCCGGAAGCGCACGGCTTTTTCCAGCATTCCGAAACCGCCGTGACCGGGGAGAGCGGGACGTCCCTGACCCTGACGCTGGAGGATTCGCCGGCGACGCGGGCGGTCTATCCCTTTCCGTTCCGGCTTGACATGACCTACGAACTGGAGGGGAGAACCCTGACGGTTCGCGGGCGGGTGACCAACCGGGGGGCGGCAGTCCTGCCGTTTGCGCTGGGACTGCACCCCGGATTTTCCCTGCCGTTTGCTGGAGGGACCATGGCGGATTACACCGTCCGGTTTGTCGGTGCGGACGGCAGTATCCGGCGGGTCAATTTTGACGAAAACGAATGGTTCCCGGTCGGCGGGACGCGGGAATTTCCCCTGCGGGACGGGGAATGCTTCGACCCCACCGATGCGTTTTTTGCGGTCGGCTCCGCCTTTTTTGAGGGGATGCCGCAAACGGTGCGGCTGGAGAAAAAGGGGACCGGACGCCGGATTGCAATGCATTTTCCGGATTACCGGTATTTCGGGCTGTGGAAGCTGCCGGGCGGGGAATTTCTTTGCATGGAGCCATGGACGTCCCTGCCGCCGCTGGCGGGGGAGGTCTGCGAGCTGACGGAAAAGCCGGATCTGATCCGTCTCGGCGCGGGGGAGTCGCGGACGTTTGTGTGTACGGTCGAATTTCAATAAACAGGAGGGCGGATGATGCTGACAGAGGATCGATTGCCGTTTCATATTCCGACAGAGAAGGGGAAGGTTGGGAAATACTGCATTCTTCCCGGCGCGCCGGAGAGAGTGGAGCAGATTGCCGCAATGCTGGATCATCCGGTATTTATCGGCAGGAACCGGGAGTTCACGGTCTGGAACGGGACGCTGAACGGGGAGACGGTGACGGTATGTTCAACCGGAATCGGCGGACCCTCGGCAGCCATAGCCGCAGAGGAGCTGGCGGACTGCGGGGCGGAGGTGCTGATCCGGGTGGGGACCTGCGGGGGGATTGCTCTGGACGTTGCCGGGAACGACCTGGTTGTGGCGACCGGGGCGGTGCGGCAGGACGGGACCTCGCACGAATACGCACCGCCGGAATATCCCGCGGTTCCGGATTTCGGGGTTACGGCGGCACTGATTGCGGGAGCCGGAGCCACGGGGCGGCGGGTACACGCGGGGGTGGTGCAAAGCAAGGATTCCTTTTACGGACAGCATTCTCCCGCGCGGATGCCGACAGCCGCGGCGCTTGCCGAAAAATGGGAGGCATGGCGGCGGCTGGGGGTGCTTGCCAGCGAGATGGAAGCGGCGGCGCTGTTCACCGTCGGCGCGGCGAGGGGACTTCGCACGGGGGCGGTTTTCCACGTCATCTGGAACCAGGAGCGGGCAGCCGCGGGGCTGGATACCGATGCGGACGAATCGCACGATACGTCAGCCGCCGTCCGCGCGGCAGTGGAGGCAATCCGGAAGCTTTCGGAAAAACCGGACTGACCGACATCGGGGGCGAAATTCGGGGGCTGAAAATGATAACAAAATGAACGAATTGTGCTCTGATTTCTGCGCACGCGGAAGGCGTAAAATTTGATTTGATTGAAATCAAAGGCGATACGGACGTTACTTCAACCGACGGAACCTTCTTCCGCTCGCTCGGCTCCAAAATCAAACGCCTGTTCTCCAAAAAGAAATAAAACAAACACCCCCAACGAGCCGTCCGCCCTTTCTGCGGACGGCTCTGCATGAAGGCAATCCCGCGCCCCCGGCAA
>ENA-UEQL01003197-UEQL01003197.1-human-gut-metagenome-genome-assembly--contig:-NODE-3197-length-10296-cov-8.930032_pt1 | contig 10296 bp, 4 predicted proteins | sample MGYA00242905_ERZ507926 | MGnify/ENA primary metagenome ERZ507926 (study PRJEB26167, sample SAMN06115531) | human gut metagenome | host: Homo sapiens | place: China:Henan | collected 2015-09-09 | study...
GTAATCATTTGGCTTTTCCATATTTGCACGATTATTTTCATCCGCAACAGAAGCTTCATCTGATTCACAAGTAAAAACTTTTGCACCAAAAACATTTTTATACCCACGAATTTTGAATTTATCCGCTGAATATTTTACCATTGCAATATGAGCAAGTCCATCATCAATATCTAAACATTCTACGCCATTTTTCAACAGCACATAGCCATCAACATCACCATTAAAAATCCACGAAACAGCAACTTCTCCACCATATGCTTCGTGTACAACTAAATCTATTTTTGGAGTTTTATAAGTTTGAACCGCACACTTGGCTTCTAAATCTCCATATAACCGATTGCCCTTTTCTATAATAAAGGGTTTAACTTTAAACTCGCAAAACTCACCAGGAACAACATTTTCAACAGTATATTTTGATTCAGTCGTACTTACAAATCCAGTAAAGTTTCCATCTTGAGTTCGTTTAAAAATTCTATAACCCGCAACTCCAGGAGCTTTATTCCAATATAAAACAACTTTGTAATTTACATTTACTGCAAACATTTCAACTTCTTTTATGTTGCATACAATTGTTTGCGAAGATGTTATAACCTCTTCACCAATACACGCTTCCACTTTGAAATAAGAAAAACCAACTGGAAGATAATTTTCAGTAAAATAGCACTCACTAACTACATCTTGAAGAACATATTTTCCATTTGTTAATCTATAAATTTTATAAGAATCTGCATTTGTAACATTTTCCCAATACAAACTTAAAGAAGATTTTTTTATTGCAGAAAATAATCTTAATTTTTCTAAATAAGATTTTTGCCCAAGCTTGCAAGTTGCAAAGCCAAATTCATAAACCCTTTTACCATTTTCTTTTTTAAAAGGTTTAACCTTAAGCTCTTCTGAACCATTCAATCCATATAGGACAGCTTCATTTGTTTGAATCTCTTTAATTGAAGTAAAAATATCATCTTGAGATTTTGCATAAAGCATATAGCCATCCGCACCAATGGCCTTATTCCAATATAACTGAACAGAATTAGCATCAAAATGATATAAAAGTTCCAAAGTACTATTATTTACAATAAAAGAATTTGATTCCCAAATTAAATTCCCGTCCAAATAAGATCTAAGAATAAAAATGTTTTGTCCAACATCTAAAAAATCAGTCTTTAGCTGAGAATCAAATGTTATAGATACTTGTTCGTAAAGTGTTCCATTTTTTTTCAACAAATGATAACACATTCCATCTTCATGTTGCAAAAAATCAATTTCTAACGAACCTTTTATAACTTCCGTAGAAATTTCTATATTTTGAACATCATTTGATACAGTTCTACAATTCAAAGATATCTTCATAGCTAATACTTCCTATAATTTATATTAAATGTGAACGAACTTGATGTCAACATTTTAATAGAGGAGAAAGCAAATCTTATGCAGGAATATAAACCTTTTTCAGTGGCAAAAGCATCTTACCTTCAACCGAAAAATGATCATAATATCTGGTTATTGTTTCTGCTAAAAAATTTATATCAATCAGCGTTAATGCAACATTAGACCGTTCCGCCTCATATAAAGCTTCTTTTGTATAACCCCCAGTGCTTACGTACAAACATTTATCTTCTGGTTTTCTACCACCAATAAATTTTTCATCATTCGCCAAAGAATGCTCTCATTATAAATTATTTAAACTGGGATTTTAAAGCCGAGAAAAATCTCAAATTGGGAAAATTTATATTCGCAACCACGAAACCCCATAAAATAATAAAAAGGGCTGTATGGGGTAGTTTATACAATTTTTTCCCATGTGTAGTAATGGGCAACATCTTTTTCGTCAATTATGCAAATTTTTATTGTTAAGTAATCAGAACCAATTATTCCATAAGTTTTATCGCCAGAACTGCAACCTAAAAATAAGTCAAACAAGCCATTTCTTCCGCTATAAATTGAGTTATGTTCTCTGATTTTAGTTCGGGCTTCAAATGAAAAATTGGTTATATTTCCTTTTATACCGAATTCATTATATTCAGTATCACTTTTTTGATTGACTTTAAATATACATTCAAATTTTTCTTTAAATTCAAATGTATGTTCGCCCTGATGAGTTTTCCATATCCCTGATAATTTAGAATAGTCAATATTCTGTAAATTACAATATTTTTCAGCATATTCTAGCATAAAATTATTTTCCTTTTGTGCTTCGCTAAAAATTGTATTTTCTTTGTCTGTTTCATTTTGCTCAGCTTTTTTCAATCTACTTTCTGTGTTTCCCATGTTAGGAGATATAGATATATGCTTTTTCTTTAATTCCTCAACTTTGACTAATAATTCCTTTGCATCATCAATAAAGCCTCCGTTTATATATTGATTTGCTAAATTAGAAATTGATAAAGATTCATTTAACTCTATAGCTTTTTTATATGCGTTTACTGATTTTACATTTAATTCAAAATCATTATATAAAACTCCAATATTATTATAATATGTACCACAACTAGATGTATTATTTAAAATTTTATAATGATAAAAACTTAGTTTTTTCTTTTTCTTATCACTATAAGCGTAAGCTAATTTAAATCGTAAATCTATGTCGCTTGGTTCTCGTTTTAAATAACATTCTGCATAATTAAAAAAGTTTTGCCAATCATTATTATCGTGAGACAATAAAGCAATGCTTTTATATAAATATTTGTTATCAGAATTTTCTAATAAAACATTTTTTATATTGGTTAAAGCTTCATCATATCCCCTATAATTTGCAATACATTTATTTTCTTGGTAAATTGCGTTTGCAAAAAGCTTTATATCATCTTTTTCGATTTCAGCAATTTCTTTATATAAATTAACAGATTTATCAAAAGCTTCTAATTTTTTATAATATTCTGCTAATTTTCGCTTTATAAAAATATTATCTGGATAAGTTTCTGCTAATTTTTCTAACTTTTCAATGTTCCCACTTCGTCCGAATAGTTCAGAACGATATAAGAAGGTTGCTTCGTATATGATTTTCATTTCTTCATCTTCAGTTTCACTTATTAAGTCTTCATAACTTTGTTTTACCAAGCTATAATCGTCTGAATAATCAAGATTAATTTCTAAATCAATTTTATGTGTATCGGCTTCACTTTGTGCTGAACTATTTTCGTTAGAAGTTGTTATTTCTTCGCTTTCCAATGCAACATTTTCTAAATCATTAGTAACTTCATTATTAGAGCAATTTTTATTCTGAATATTAACTAACATTTCATTTAGTTTAATAAACATATTATCTAGAGGTTTATTTCTATCAAATACTAAATATTCACTATCAGACTGTAAGCCAAGTCGTGTTAAGACTTTATCTTCAAAAAGAAATATAACATTTTTACATTGTGCAATTGCATACCCTGATTCTTGTATAACCCAAGCTGAAGTTGCATAAGCGGTAGGCTTTTGGAAAAAACAATGTTGTAGTGGTTTTTCTCTTGTAAAAATGCCTATAAATATATCACATTTTTTTATTCTTTCTTGTACTTTTTGCGAAACAGATAATATTTCAGACTTTTCACCAGTGATACATTCAAAACTTGAAGACTGGATAAATTTTTTTATTCGTTCAACAATATCTTTATCTTCTTCTTTAAAACTATGACCAATAAATATTTTCATCTTCAATACTCCTGCTTTAACAAGTTGTTATAGTTATTTTATCTTGAAATAAAATAATTTTATAGTTTTTGTAAACTTTTTTATAATCACTGCTTGGTAGCATGTCGGCGCATAAGGGGCGGTTTAGTTTTAATTCCTTGCTTGATATAATCAGTGTTATTGGTATTTATAGAATACTTATTATAATAATCTATTACTAAATAAAAATTTCCCTGTTCCGCAAACATTTCTTAATATTTTGCGTTGGCGGTTTTAATCTAAATTTACACAAAAAACTTCGCTCAACACCGCTTCTACAAACATACCTACAATAATTGTAGGTATAAATTATTTTTAAATAAAAAATCAAGGTACTTGATTTTTTATTTTTACGGAGCATAATATAGATGTTGAGTGTATTTCACTCACGTACAAATTAAATAACGCGGGATGGAGCAGTCTGGTAGCTCGTCGGGCTCATAACCCGAAGGTCGTTGGTTCAAATCCAGCTCCCGCAACCATTTATTTTAAAGGGTTTTAGCTAGTTGCTAGAATCCTTTTTTAGTGCAAAAATGAGATAAAGTTGCAAAAAAGTTGCATTTTTATTTTTCTAATGCTCTTAAACATTAATTTTTTGTTTATTTTTGGCAGATTTTAAATATACAATGGTATCATTTATTATATTAAATTGGTATAAGTAGCAAAGGATTAAGGATATGACAAGTAGCAATTCACATAAAAAAGTTTTTATAAGTTATAGTTGGGATTCTGATGAACATAAAGAACAAGTATTAACCTTAGCTAATCAATTAAGAGAAACTGGTGTCGATGTTGTTCTTGATAGGTACGAAGAATCACCTAAAAAGGGGTGGCAAATATGGATGCAGGATTCTATAGAAGAAGCTGAGTATGTTCTGATAATATGTACAAAAAAATATTCTGACCGTTTTTCGAAAAAAGAAGTAAATGATGGAAAAGGTGCTACGTTTGAAGGCTCAATTATTACCCAGGATTTATATGATTTTAATGGTGAAAACGATAAATTTATTCCTGTGATTTTAAAACCGAGTGATGAAGGATTTATTCCTAAAATATTGAAATCTTATACAATATATAAAACATTTCAAAATGAAGATTACACAAGATTATATGCAAGATTAACGGGTCAGACGTACATTGCTATGCCTCAATTAGGAGATATTATTCAAATTTCAGAAAATAGTACGCTTCATGTAAATTTACCTGAATATAAAATTGAAAACATAGATACTTTTATTGAATTTATCAGTAAATTAAATATAGATTCTCTTGAAGGAATAAATATAGGCTTAATGAAAGGTAGTAGAACACAACGTCAAGAAGAAATATTACAATATAGGTTTATTATGAACTATAAGCAAAATGATATTAATATTATCATGTCTGAAAATATTGAAGGTCAATTTGAAATAAGGTTGATTGCTAGTGCTAACATAATTACAGGACGACAAATTCAACAATTAGCCGATGAAATATCTCAAAACATAAATCACAATATAAGCAATTTGTCTTTAGTAGAACAAGGTAGAAATGATTTATGTGGAGGGCAAATGATAAGGTATATAATGACCTATGATTACTAATTATAAGTCATATGTACCAAATTTAATTTTTTCTTGTGGTTCAATAGCTTGTTTTACAATGTTGTTCAGCAAGTTTACGCACTTGTCATTAACTTCTGGCAATAAGTGGGTGTATAAGTCCATTGTCATAGTTATTGATGAATGCCCAAGCTGGTGTTGAACATATTTCATCGGTGCGCCATTAGCGAGCAATAAACTAGCATAAGTATGTCTTAAATCGTGGAATCTAATTTTATCAATTCCTGCTCTGTTTAAAGCAGGCAAAAATCTTCTTTTTGCCAAATTATCAGCACTTTGATAGTTACCACAAGAATTAGGGAATACTAAATTTAATTCACTATGCGGGCAAGCTAACCGCCATTCTTTCAAAACTTTTGCTAGCTCATTAGACATATCAATCACTCTGATTTTACCGGTTTTTGGAGTTCCTAATCCGCCATGAGTGTAATTTTTATCTACTGTAATTTTCTGAGTTATCCAGTTTATTGAATCCCAAGTCAAAGCCAATATTTCCCCCTTCTCATGCCAGTAAATATTGCAGTAAATAACAAAGTATTCCAAAACAGGAAAAAAGTTAGAAACATATAAATAATTTAATCAAATTTGAGTAATCTCCAGCCAATTTTAAGGCTTGTTAAATCCCCAATAGGTATAAATACACCATGAACATCATAAAAACCGATTTTTTAAAGAAATAAAATTTACTCAAATTTAACCCTTGCTACATAAGGCTTTCAGAGTCATTTTTTTAATTTTTATTTTTGTTGAATGTTTGTGAAGTCTTAGGTAAATAAAATTTATCTATAAAACATGGTGGTAATTAATTAACACTTATATATAATACATCATCACATATGAGGAGATTTCTATATGTAATATAAATATACAAGTAGGTACAGAGTGTCGTTTTTATGTATAATAAATTTATGGGAAACTCAATTTATTGTTCGGATAGTAATTTAAAAAAATTTAGTGCCAATTTTAGGCAAGCAAATGAATATGAAAAAATAATTTTTGGTTTAATGTGTCTAGAAATGCTATATGATGATGAAATTATATCTGTATATCATGAGTACAATGCGCTTTTACCTTTTGATGATGTCGTAATATGTTACCCAAACAGTATAAACTGTTACCAAATAAAATATACGAGCGATAGCAATGGACTAATAAAATATGATGATATATTAAATAAAAGTGAACTTAATATTGATATAAGCAGGTATAAAACCGTATTTGAAAAATATAGAACATATCCCAATGTATATTTTCATATTTATACTAATAGAAGTGCAGATGAAGAATTCTGTAAAATTTTGTCAAATGAAAAATTTTCTATAAATTTCATTAATAATAAAGAACAAAAAAATAAGTGGCAAGAATTAAAAAATAACTCCCAAATCGAATCAAGTGAAGATTTTGTAGCATTATTGAAATCTATACAATTTGATTTAAAACAAGCTTCGTTAGATATAAAAAAACAAGAATTAAAAAATAAATTTTTCAGATTAGGTTTAGACGAAAATGCCTTCAGTAAATATTTAAATGCATTAAATGATTGGTGGTTAGAGAGTTATACACGGAGTATTACTAAAAAAGATATTGAAAATGTACTACAAATAAATAATTTATTTATACAACAAAAATTTAATATAGATTATAATCTTTTCATTGATAATATCAGTTTTAAAAGACAATTAAAAAAAATAATAAAAGAAAGACACAATTATGTAAGTATTATCGGGCCTCCAGGCAGTGGGAAATCAACTTTCATAAATAATTTTGTTGAGAATGAATCCTCTCAAATAATTAAGTATTTATGTTATTCAAATACTGAAAACAGTATTATTGATGTTGAAAATAGAGCAAATATAAAAACATATGTTGAATATTTTATAAAACAATTTCAATTAAGATACAATTATATATTAGAAGAAAATGATAATCATAGAAGATATGAGTATTCCGAACAAAATTATATTGACTCAATAAAAAAAATATCTTCTCATCTTGAAACACAAAGTACAAATTTAATTATTATGATAGATGGTATTGACCATGTAATTCGTTCAGGAGTTAAAGATAATTTTTTAAAATTACTTCGTCAAAGTTGCAAAAATATCATATATATTATAACTGCACAAAATGAAGACTATTTACCTAATAATATAAAAAATTACTGTCAAAATAATGGTGCATTACTAAGAATTCCTCTATTTTCAAAAAACAGTTGTATACGATACTTGAATAAATATTTTAAGGAAAATAAAGATAAAGCATCAATCATAATTAGCAATATTGATAATATTTATGAAAAATCAGAAGGTTTACCGCTGTATTTGAGATATATTGCAGAATATTTAAAAAATATAGAAATTGCTGATTTAAAAAAAAATCTAGTTTGTATAACAAATATTCCCAACCAAAACATCCAACACTACTACGAATCTATTTGGGAACAATTTGAAAATGATTCAAATATTAAAAAAAGTTGTGCTTTTATTGCAAATTTAAATTTTGATATAACAAAAGCTGAATTATTTAATGTATTAAACATATCTTCTTTTGATGGTGAACCTATATTATCAAAAATTCGTCATTTATTGAATATAAAAGAAAATAGTATAAAAGTTTTTCACAATAGTTTCAAAGAATTTATAAATAATGAATTAACGCCAGAGCAAAAAAATGAGATTCACAACGATTTATATCAATATTTAAAAACGACAAACATATTTGATAGTGTAACATATAACTACATATTTGAATATGCATGGATATGCAATGATTATAAATTTTTATATGAAAATATAACCTCTGATTTAATAGAGCAAGCTTTTATTAAAGGAAAAAATGAAAATCAAATAAAAGAAGTAATAACATTTGGACTTAAAGCATCTGTCGTAGAAAAGAATTTCGTGGAATTTGCAAGATTATCTATTTTGTATGCAGAATTAGACAAGAAATATACAGATTTTCATATTAGTAAATTAGATTTGTATAATGTTTATTTAGCAAAAAAAGATTTTACAAATTTATTTAACTTATTTTCAAAAAATTCAATTGTACTTGATGTAAATAATGATATTGCCCAAATATTAATAAACCTTTCTTATGAATCGTTATCAGATAATATGCAATATTTTTGTAATAGTTTAGTAAATAATTTCATTGATAAATACATAGATATTACAGAAAAAGAGAAAAATCATTACATCGATAGAAATTTAGAACAAAAAGTTTTTGAATTACTTGCAATATATACTAATAAATATAGATATCTTTATTATTTAATAGAAGATTTCAATAAAACTATCATATATGGAGATATAGTTAGTCTTAATCCAACTATTAATCAATTTAATATAATTTGTGAACATCTTTATCGGTTAAATAAATATTCTCAAATAAAGTACATAAATAAAATTATTAAAAAATGCTTTAATAATTTCCCTGTATATGAATATTGGTTAGTACAAGATTTGAGATTAAAAGCAAAGTATAAGGAACTCAATACTTTTATTTTTACTAATCATATTGACAAAATAAAAGAAACGGATTTAATAATACAAGCATTAAAAGTAGGTATTGATGCAGGGATTAACAATGAAATTATTTCTAAATATTTATATAGGTTTGATTATAATATAGAACTTAATCCTGATAATATTCGATATGGTGATGGTACTCGGCAACTTAATTTATTTAGAGATTATATATCTATATGTTTATATTGTTCTGAAAAAAATAAACTTGATAATTTATATTCCCGTTTTATCAAAGGCTGTGATTGGTTAGCTTTTTATTATGAGATTAATTATGAACTCTTTATAGGAATATATGGTAAAAGGGATACTAATTATTTTCTTGAAATTCTTGAAAAATTAAATAACAAAAAGAAATTCCCACATGAAAGAATTTTTGAGTCTTTTGATATAATAAAAAAAGATTTACCAAATTTTTTAAATATTTTATTTAAGAATATAAATGTAACAAATGATAATATACAAACTATAAAACAAAAAATTATTAACTTTTTCCAATCTGAAATAATTGATACTCATTATGGAATAGGTATAGTTAATGTCGATTTTATATCAATATTCGAAATAATAGATTCTCTTATAAAAATTGACAAAGATTTTATTCCTATAGAGTTTTTTATAAAATCTTTAGAAACTAAAATATCTGAAGATGTTTTAGAAACTAATGAAAGAACGGCTCATTATTTAAGACTTTCTGCACTATCATATAGGGCAAGATTCAATGTATTAGGTGATGAATACTTTGCAAAAGGCATAAAAAGTTCAAATGGTTATCACAATCGAAAAGATGTTACATTATTCAATTTAATTGAAACTCTTGATTTGATAAACAAAAAAATAGATAATAATACCTTTTTAAATTATTTTTATGAGATTGCAAAATGCTCTAATTGGTTATTCACAATAACAGACCATAAAGAAACTCGTCATATAAGAAAAGATGTATTTAATTCTGCCTTCAATCATGATTTTAACTTTGGATTATATCTATTGAAACAATACCAAAAAAGAATTTCTGATTGGGAAATCTCTGATTGTATTAATTATCTTGTTGAACACTATAATGAGCAAGAATTGATATTACCATATGTATTAACTCAAAGTATTCAAAATGATAGTTATAGTGAGAACAATTATCAAAAACGGTTTGAGGCGAGATTAAAACTCTTTAAAAAAGTATCATTATCTTCTAATAATAATATTAAAAATTGGTTTTATAAAAGCATTACCAAATATTTACAATGTGATATTCCCTTGTCAAATGATAGATATATATTGATAGAAAAATTTAATAATGCGATAACTGAAACTGGTTTTTTACCACTTAAGAATATATATATTCCCAAAGATAAAAAAAATAATAGATATGAACCAAGAGATGAAAAATATGAATACAATGGAAAATCTTATTTAGTAAAAGACTTAGTAAATATTGCAAAAGAAAATATTGATAAGTATATTGAATTATATACATATACACTTAATAACCAAAAGAGCTTTTCTTTGCG
>ENA-UEQL01003206-UEQL01003206.1-human-gut-metagenome-genome-assembly--contig:-NODE-3206-length-10284-cov-3.960419_pt1 | contig 10284 bp, 5 predicted proteins | sample MGYA00242905_ERZ507926 | MGnify/ENA primary metagenome ERZ507926 (study PRJEB26167, sample SAMN06115531) | human gut metagenome | host: Homo sapiens | place: China:Henan | collected 2015-09-09 | study...
ATTGACTTTATAAGTACGACTATTGACTGTAGTGGAAAGATATCGGAGTGAAAACTCCAGCTCCCCCTGATTGATGGGGAATTGTACTTGAGTAAGGTATCCTTCCTTATCGTACAGGTCGAACAACATAAAGTCCCAACGCCACCACCAGCCTGCACCATCTTCAACAGTACCATCGCCTGCTCTTCGCGGATTAGGCTGTATGGTAAACGCCTGTACTCTTTCACTGAACGGTATCGCATTCGTCCTGTCTAATTGCGGAATCAAACCGCCGGCATTATATTGGACCATATTGACACCGCCAGTGCCATAAAGCTTACCTTCTATCCTATCCACAGAAAACATGACATACACCGTCTGCGGTTCGAGAGGGAGTTCGTCACCATCGGGATTTCTAATCGGGAAAAAAAGACCTCTCTCCAACACATTTCCGTATGCATCGACAAATTTGATAATTCCCGGATCTATTGTATACTGTGTCACTTCAATATTGTGAGTCAGGCGCCCTGCCGTCAACGTAACAGTAGCCTTACGCTCAACACCTATATTATCATTATTAAAATAAGGAATCTTCAATTTGAGTTGGGTATCATCGTTCGCAACGCCCGATGCCGCATCAGCTCCACCTTCAAATTTGAGCCAGTCGCTCCCTGCAGTAACGATGGCCTTCCAGCCGCCGGGACTGTCAGTAAAAACGTCTATGGCATAACTATTATTCTGGTATTGAGTTACAGCGACCTCCGATTCACCCACTCCGAGCATATATTGCCCATTGTAGACTACATCTTTGACTTTGTCACGGTCATAGTGTATCAACCGGATTTTAAGGTTGGACATGACTGTATAAGATGCCAACGCCTCGCTAAAACTTTTATAACCGGTTCCCAACGCCTTAGTAATGGTAATGATGTATTTATGGTTTCGCTTCAAGGGCAAATATTCCACCTGCTCTCCTGTATTTCCGTTTTTGGTAAAATCCACCCGGTAAAATGTCGATTCACCCGTACCGATCTTTCCTTTCACAATCAGGCAAGTAGCATCTTTACGGCTCGCTTCTCCGTCTTGTCCCGCACCACCGGCATCCCCTGCCGCCAGGGACTCAAATGTATAAATCTCCCCATCGTAGGGTGTGTTACCATTTACGGAATAAAGGATTGCATTCCCTTCCTCCGTCATTTTACCACTGCCCGTGGGGAGAACAGGAGTATCCGGAGCCGGTTCAGTAACCTGTCCGTTTGTGTTCCATGCCGGAGCAATGTATCCGGTGGTATTATAATTGGCCAGGTAAACCTCTTCGACCGTGAAATTTGAAGTGACACTGTTATTACGGATATCGATACGCGCTAGCATACGTTTCATATTAATGTCGGTTATCGGATTCATCGAAGGAGTGATTTTGCTTATTACCTTCTCCCCGTACATCGGAATCCGCGTATACCCACCGGTTGTCGAGCCGTCTGCCAGCCATTTGCCGGTTTGGGTGTGAAGCATCTCTTCCATTGCCCGAACCTTGGTGGTCACTCCCTTCGTGAAGCCCGACACAATACCATCAAGTTCCTTATTTGCTACGACCACGATGCAGGTAGATGCGGTAGTGGGAGAAAGTACGGCAGAGAAACTCACAGTGGAATTGTCAGCCAAATCCTGCGTAACTTCTGTAGCGCTGGCCCATTCCAGAAATACTGCCGGCGTTTTTGACATATCAAAAACAAGAATATCCACCGTTTCTATTTCGTCTTCTTTCTTTGCTGTTCCCGTTCCGGTCATCGTACGCGAAGATACGGACGGGAGGTTTACATCGGGAACCGTTAATGTAAACCGGATACCGTTTCCTGTTGGAGAAGAGCAAAACGAACGAAGGAGACCACAAACGTTTATTCAAAGGACAGGCATAGCTTAACAAATAGCCGGCAAACAACAGCGTGGTACCTATAAGAAATAGATTCAGCATCCGGCGGTCATTGTCTTTAATATCGATGATTATCTTTCCGCAAACAAAACCGATCATTACTTGAGACACAGCGGGAATCGTACTAAGTATCCCCTCGGGATCGACAAACTGGCGGCCCTGAAGATACATGTGGTTAGACCCTAAAATAGCCGAATCAACAATCCCGACGATATTATCCGCACTCTTTTCAAATCCGTTTCCAAATAACTGAAAAATAAAGTAGACAATCAGCAAGATAATAGCTAATGGCATAAAACGCTTATGCGGTATTGTCACGGCCAATAAGGCTGTAATACCATAACAAATCCCAAGCCGTTGCATAACTCCCATCAACCGGAGCTGACTCAAATCAAAATAGTTACCACTATCTATTGCTGTAATGAACCACTCCATAACCAGACCAATAAATATTAATAAGAGACTTCTTTTTATGATTTTCGCAATCGCCGGTCGACACTGGAAGTTATACTTACATAAGGAGATGTAGGTCGAAATCCCCATCAGGAACATAAACATCGGGAATACCAGATCGGCCGGCGAAAAGCCATCCCACTTGGCATGTGCAAAAGCGGCAAAGTTATACCCGCACTTTCCTGTATTGTTGACCAAGATCATCCCGGCAACAGTAATACCCCGAAGTACATCAAGCGAAAGTAACCGTTTGTTCGGATTCATAATATTTGATTCTTTTAATTACTTATTATATATAAAATAGTCGTTCCGGCAGCTAACACTATCCCTATAAGCGATTCATAAGGTATCAGCTTCAGACGTTCCTTAAAGTTGAGTTCGCATACGCCTCCTGTCGCATGAAAGAACGAGCCATGTGGCAAATGGTCAAGAACTGTAGCTCCGGAATTAATCATAGCTGCCCCCCAAACCGCAGAAATGCCTATAGCCAATATCGTTTCAGCAAACGAAGAAGAAGCCAGTGTTGCTCCGGCTGTTGTCGATGCGGTAGCCGCCGACATCAACGCGCCTGATATAGGAGCAATCAATGCATCACTAATATGAGCATGATCCAATCCTGTAAGAATCCAGTCTTTCAAAGAAGAGTTCTTTATGATGCCGGCAATAGTTCCGGTTCCTATCAACAGAATAGCTACCACAGACATCTTTTGCAGTCCATACGCTATACTCGGAAGAATGTTTTTCCATTGTTTCATACAGATAGCACCACATAAACCACCTACCGGCAACGCTATCAAAGGATCGATATTGATTCCTGCCGCAGGACGTAATGCCAATAAAACAATCGTAACAACAGGAGCAATCAGACTGGTTCTTAACGAAGGCAGATTTCTCTCTTCCTCTTTATCCTCTGTTTGCATCATCGTTTTTTTGTTTTTCACTGTTTGAGGCATCAGACGGACAATAACAAAAACAGTGAAAAACAAACCGATCACTGCCGGTAAAATATTGGCAAACATTACAGCCGATAGATCTGCATTAAAATTTCCGGCTGCTATAATGGTGTTCGGGTTAGGTGATATGATATTTCCACATTTACCTCCCCCGATCATAGCAATAAGCAATACAGATGGAGACAGGTTTAGACGCTTGCCTATCGAAAGAGCCACCGGCGCAACGGTTATCACAGCCACATCAATAAAGACGCCTACCGTACAAAGCAACATCGTTGCGAGTGCCAATGCCATAAATACCCGTTTTTCACCCATTTTGTTTATAATCGCATTGGAGATGACCGTGGTAGCTCCGGTTTGTATTAATATGCCTGACAAGACTCCGGCTGTCAGAATCCGCAATACCGCCGGGGTGACCTCTTTCACTCCTTCGGTCATCACCGTTACGGTCTCATTTAAAGATAGTCCTCCCAACAACCCTCCGACTATCGCTCCGATAATCAGACTGTATGTCGGAGAAAGCTTTCTTATGATTAACAGTATGGATAATGAAAGCCCGATTAATGCGCCTATCGCTGTCATTGAGTATTATTTAGTAAATTGTTTTATGATTCTCACCACCTGTCGCACCGTTCTCTCTATGTTTTCTTTCGTAAACTCCGGTCGCATCGCCTCTTCAAGTGTTACCGGAAAAGGTTGAATGGGCAGTACGGCAGTAAACCCCATCCTATTAAGCGCTTCGGTGGCTTCGACCGCTCCCCCAAACGCTATCACCGGAACCTGACATTTCTCACCGACACGTAAAATTCCGTCCAACGCCTTTCCCATACCAGTCTGGCGATCCAGTTTCCCCTCTCCGGTCAGTATCAGGTCTGCCTGTCGGACGACCTCCTCGAAACGAAGCGTTTTCAATATAACTTCTATTCCGGATTGCAATTCTGCATTCAAAAACGGAAGCAAGCCGCCTCCCATTCCTCCGGCTGCTCCAGCACCGGGAAGCTGTGATATATCCATATTTGTATATTCCTTTATCACCTGTGCATAATGCCGCAACCCATTGTCCAACTCTATCACTTGCAAACTATTTGCCCCTTTTTGGGGAGCATATACATAGGCCGCACCCTCTTCTCCAAAAAATGGATTACTAACATCACAGGCGATCGTAAAATGACTTTCCTTCAATGCCGGATTTAATTGGGAAATATCTATTTGATGAACTTTTATCAGATTTTCGCCGACAGGCTCCAACTCACCGTTTCCGCTATCTAAAAAGCGTGCACCTAAAGCCTTCAGCATACCTATTCCCGCATCATTCGTAGCACTTCCGCCGATCCCGATAATGAATTCCCGACACCCGCGTTTTAATGCGTCAGCAACCATTTCTCCAACTCCATAAGTCGTAGTCTTCATGGGATTTCTTCGATTTGAATCAATCAATGGCAGACCGCAGGCCGAGGCCATTTCGATAATAGCCATCGCACCATTGTTTACGATGCCATACGATACTTCAATTGGCTTCATGAATGGATCATGCACCCGACATGACACCGTTTGAGCATGAAGGGCAGAGCATAGAGCTTCTGTAGTCCCTTCGCCGCCATCAGCTATGGGGAAACGTATAATCTGACAGTCGGGTAATTCCTCCTGAATCGCTTTTTCGGCAGCTTTCGCTATCTCGAAAGAACCGACCGAACCTTTAAACGAGTCGAATGCCAATACAATCTTTTTCATAAAAGCTATCACTTATTTGTTTTCTCTATTAAATTCAATGCAGCCTCGACCGGGTCATCAAACGGAGTCGTACTGTTGATCCAGGGAGATGTAATCCATTGCTCCTCCCATTCTCGGATTTTATTCCGGTCTTTTGTAAAATAGAGCTGTATACGAGGGATATAGTAGTCTTTAATCAGCCCGCTCCAGAAACGGGCAGCATAATCTTCCTGAATACCACCCCAACTTGTAATCAAGCGTTTGGCATTTGCCTCATAAGCATCTTTTTCCTGAAGAGTTGTTCCGCTATTGCGCGCAAGTTCCACCCATTCTTCTAATCGATATAAAGGATGAGAGGCCAACAGCCTGTCAACGTCCATCAACAAATCAACAGTTTGTTGCAGATTACGTTGCGCTGCGAGAACACGATTCTCCGAATCATCTTTCAAGGCCTGCTTATAAAAATTTTCAGCTTTAGCCGCTACATAATACGAAACAAACTCTATGAGGTCGTTTCTGTATAATTCAGAGCTTTTCAGTTCGTCAGCGCAACTAGCATACAAACGTATAGCCTGCAAGTAATCATCACTAAGGTCGATTTTACTGATCCGCCGTTGATCGGGTATTACGGTTTGCCAGGTAAAACGGGGGTATGAATATAAAGAACTATATGCTGTTTTCCGAAAAAGTTTCCAAGCTTCCTCCATGGCATCGGGATATCCTCCATAACGGGCCTCGCAGTATATCTTCATCCAATCGTCCAGGTCGATACTATCTGATGACCATCCCATATCGGCTAACAGTTCGTAAACAACCTCATTGTTTTCGAGTCCTTCAGGGGCAGAACCGAACCCAATCAAGTTACCTTTATTTGCGGCACGTAATGCTTTGACCGAGGAACTAGCATACATGTCCAAGTCTCCTGTCATGGTGTTTTTCCCACCAAAGTTGGGTACATAGCTGAATATCCATTTCTTTCCGTAAAACCCATCATGTACTTTCCATGTCTGCTCGGTGTTCCACACCCATTTCGGATAATCATTGCCCAAATCAATGATAATCATTTTATCATCAGGTACATTGCTTAACAAGGCTTTAAGCGATTCTTTATCCCAGAATGAATGTTGATATCCGAATGTCCATCCCTGTGTAACCCAAACGGCATCCGGGTTTCCGGCTGCAATTGATTTATAGATCGTTTCTCCATACTCGGCCAATAACTTATATTTCGCTTCTTTATCTTCCTTATCGATAGGCAGCTCCATCTCATTAAAACTATCCGAGAGATAATACGTATTTTCTCCAAACTCTTTTTCCCACTCTTCGACAAACAGTTTGCCTATCTCTTCGAAAAAAGGTGAATCCGGTGGCAATACATAGGCGTTGTACTCTTCATCAAAACCACCCCACCGCATGTGCCGGAATTGTGTGTCGGGATGTTTCTGTGCGAATGCTTCCGGCACGAAACCTGCAAACGCAGGTGCTATGGGCTGCATACCCAACTCGCGCATACGGGTCAGGATTTGATGCTGCAAAGCGATTTGGTTCTGTTGCCATGCATCAGATAAGGGACCGTCCCACTTGTTCAAATTGCCCATGCGATGCCAGGGAAGGTGTGCAGGGGCAGTGAAAAACTCACGGATTTCTTCTTTGTTCAATCCCATACGCAGCCATACCCGTTCCGCAATGGCTTCGCTGGCCACGGTAGCCAAGGGCATATTTACACCATAAAGAGCCATCCTGTCAATTTCCTTTTCCCAACGCTCCCAGTCCCAGTAAGGAGTAGTGTAGCCGAATGTACAAACATTAAGGAAATAACGCAACTCATAAGGGGACACCTGTTCATACAATTCATAATCGGGCCACGGCATCACCGACGTTATATGTTCACCGCTCCATGTTTTCATACTCTTGCAGGCCTCTTTCATGTACGTATGAAAAGCGTAACAGATAGCAACGGAGCTACTTCCCCTTAGGGTAAGCCGGCCGTCGCTTGCTATCACTTCGAATATATCTTTACCGTCGGATGGTTCGATATATTCAAAGTGGATAGACTGTGCTCTTTCCCCAATCTGACGTTCTATTAACTGTTTGGCGGGGGTGATAATATCCGTCTTAGGCTTGTGGCATGAGCAGAAAAAAAGCGTTGTTGAAATCAATAAATACTTGATTATTGTATGTATCATAGAAAATCATAAATGTTATAAGTGAGTATCAATATTTTTTCTTCGATGCTTCTTTCACATATTCCAGTTCCGTAATAATCGGTAAATGGTCTGACAAAAGCGACTGAACAGTTTGTGTACTAATCACACGCCATCCTTTTTGCGGGTAAGCAAACAAGTAATCGATCTTAATCACAGGTTTCCATGCCGGCATTCCAAAATCATCGTTGCTTGCAGCAAACCAGCTATCCATACCACGTATTGCCTCCGAGTAATGACGCGCGTTGAAATCACCTCCCAAAATTACAGGATATTTATAATTTTTGAAATGCCCGGTAATAAATTTTATTTGCTCCGCCCGTGTTTCTTGAGAGTTGACGTCCAGATGCGTAGAGGTAAAAACAATGGTATCATTACCCATTTCGAATAATCCCTCCAGCATGGCCCGCCTCTCATGCTCTTTGACCGGATGGGGCAGCATTATCTTTTGGACAGAAATATATGGATATTTACTTAACATCCCAATACCGTAATAACCGGTAGAATAGTCAATCGTTTTTCCGTAAAGCCCAAACATCCCTGTATGATAGGCAAGTTCGGATATAAAATCCTTCCCCTTCTGATGCGGGGTACGCTTACGGTCTGTTTTGCTATCCACTTCCTGAAGCGCCACAAAATCAGGTTTGAAGGATTTGATGTGATGAGCAAGTTCCTCTAAAGATGCCAGTTCGCCAAATCTTAAATTATAGGTCATTACCCGCACCCGTAGAGTATCTTGCGCATAGGCAACGCCCAAAGTCAGGCATAAAAACAATAATAAATATTTCTTCATTGAATACATGGTTTCTATTTTTTTATGATTACTTTTCCCAGCCCGGATTTTGTCCTAACAGAGGATTCTTCTGACGCTCGGGATTAGGCACGGGCCACAAATAATGTTTCGTTGCGTCGAAGTAGCGTGCTCCGCCTTCCGCGGTAGACTTTTCGTAGATAACATCACCAAACTCATCTACTCCGGTATCGGGATATGGGTTGGCACCCAAATCGTTCATACAAACTTTCAGGCTGGGACCGGTGATGGCACGTCCAAAGCGAAGTTCGCCTTCACGCCAGCGCATCACATCGGCGTATCTTGTTCCTTCACCTGCCAACTCAATGCGACGTTCTCTTCTCAATTCGGTTTCGAGATCCATCCCCCATGCGCCAAGTTCGTCAAGGTTCATACGATGCATATTCACACGATCTCTAAGCCTGTTGATGGAGTAATCAATCTGTGTTTGTGTCAGTTTCTTGCCTTGTAGTTCGAAAGTGGCTTCGGCATAAATCAGCAAGATTTCGGCAAAGCGGATGACATTGAGATTCCCATGCCCACCCACACTCGAACCGGCCAAATCAATATCGTTATACTTTTTCAGATAGAAACCTGTACGGCTATTTGCCCCCACACGGTTATTATCTTGCAATGAAGCAAAACGAGGCAGATTAAATATCTCGTTGGCCTTATCCGTATCAGGATCACCGTCATCTCCTCCCGGCCATTTGTCACCCGGAGCATATAAAGTCATCTTCATTCTAGGATCTCTGTTCTGGAAATAATCCACATAATGCTCTTCAGGCGACTTGTATAACGATGAGGTCTGCACACCGGTCTTTTTATAATATTCCAATCCGGTTTTTGCCGGTTTACCGTCTGTACACAGATAAGCATCCACTAATGACTTCGTTGGATTGAGACGTATATAGTCTGTCGGACTGCAAGTTTCATTGGGTAGACTTTGTGTACGGATTTCGGGTACAAAAAGGCTATATACGATGGCTTCGATATTTTTCGGATCATTCTCGACATCTCCTTCGTGATGAAATAGCTTTTCATATTCATACAGGCCATAGGGACTGTTTTCGATGATATATTCACTCGTTTTTGCAGCCAGTTCCCATCTTTCGTTTTGCAAGGCAATACGTGCCAATATGGCTAAAGCGCCCCAACGGTCGAGTCTTCCCAGTTTGTCGCCTGTATACCTTTCTTCAGGCATACGCTCTGCCGCCCATTTCAAATCCTCGACGAGCTGGTCAATGACTTTCTCTCTGGGAGTACGTTCGATATATGCATCTTCGGGCTGGATGACTTCTCCTACCCAAGGTACATCACCCCAAAATACCGTGAGGTAAAAGTACATAAGCGCCCGGATGGTTTTTACTTCTGCGGCATAAACGTCCTTCTTATTTTGAGCTACCTGCGCTTTATTATAGTTGTCCAGAAAATTATTGCAGCGATAAATATAGCTATACGCTCCTGTCCAATAGGTAGTGAAGGGGAAGCCGTCAGTATAAGAGTGCTTGCCTCCCGAAACTTTACTTAGTCCACTAGTAATATTCCCCCACATAACAGTTTCGGCCGTCGATTCACTCCAATTCACGAGATAGTCTTTTTGTAAAGCTTCGTAACAGGGAGGCAAGGCATTTTTAAGCTGATCTTCATTTACCCAGAATGTCACATTGTCCGGCTCATTAGGGTTCGTTCTATCCAGAAAATCGCTACATGAGGTAACTATACCAAATAAAGCAATGATTAAAAAGTATTTTGAGTATTTCATCTTTATAGTCGTTTAATAGGTTAGAATGTTATTGATAATCCTTATAAATATTGCGATCCGAAACGTCCGGCACGCGACATCTTTACCAAAGCGCATCGTGATGCAGCCCGCAGAATTGCAGCAGAAAGTTTCGTTCTTCTGAAGAATGACAGTCCCGACGGTAATCCGAACGGAAATCCGTTGTTGCCTTTCAACCCTAAAGGAAATATTGCAGTAATCGGTCCGTTGGCAAACAGCCGTAGCAATATGCCGGGTACATGGAGCGTAGCAGCTGTGCTCGACCGTTGCCCTTCTTTGGTAGAAGGATTGAAAGAGATGACAGCCGGAAAAGCGAATATCATGTACGCTAAAGGAAGCAACCTGATTAGTGATGCAAGTTACGAAGAACGGGCAACGATGTTCGGCCGTTCCCTGAACCGTGACAACCGCACCGACCAGCAGTTACTGGACGAAGCATTGAACGTAGCCCGTCGGTCGGATATCATCATCGCAGCGCTAGG
>ENA-UEQL01003213-UEQL01003213.1-human-gut-metagenome-genome-assembly--contig:-NODE-3213-length-10269-cov-4.389129_pt1 | contig 10269 bp, 10 predicted proteins | sample MGYA00242905_ERZ507926 | MGnify/ENA primary metagenome ERZ507926 (study PRJEB26167, sample SAMN06115531) | human gut metagenome | host: Homo sapiens | place: China:Henan | collected 2015-09-09...
TTGGGATTCCGTACTGGATTGAAGTTATCAGAGTTTACAGCACTACCATTTGTTATGTTGTATTTCATTTTCAGTCGTCAGATGATGGGATTATTCTTAGGCGCAGAGAGTGTAGAGGCAATCAGTGCAGGAATGGCATTTTTGAAAATTGTATCACCGTGGTATTTTATGATTGCAATTAAGCTGATGACAGATGGAATTATCAGAGGTGCCGGCGAGAGAGGAACATGGGGTGTGAGTTCACAGTTTGTGGGCTACGGCTCAATGAACGAGACGCTCCCGTCGGGAGAAGTGATAGGCAAGATGCACGCTCAGGACATCTGCGTGAGCGGAACATACGCCTATCTGCTGAGCGACAACTGGTCGGGAGGTGCCACAGGAAAGGTCATCTACTCGCATTATGGGGATTTCACCCCCTGCGCACTGGCCGTGGATTTGGGTGTCAACTACTTCCTGCCCGACCAGGAGTTCTCTCTGTCGGCAGCGGCAAGGAACATCGGCGGACAGGTGAAAGCTTTCGGCGACCACCACGAGCGGTTGCCCTTTGACCTGGAAGTGGGTTTCACCAAGGAACTGGGCCATGCGCCCATCAGTATCTCGGTGACTCTCATCGACCTCACACGCTGGAACAAGAAGTACTTCTACTCCACAGCCGACAAGATAAGCGGCGGACGTGTGCTGACCAACCACTTCAACCTGGGCGTGGATGTCAAGCCCGCCAAGTTCCTCTACGTATCGGCAGCCTACAACTTCAGGCGTGCCTATGAGATGAAGGCTGCCGGATCATCGCACGCAGCCGGCCTCTCGTTCGGAGCAGGAGTGCAGCTGAAGAAGTTCAGCGCAGGGCTGGGCTACGCAAAATATCATGTGGGAGCACCCACACTGTCGTTCAACATTGCATACAACTTTCTAAAGGACTGAAGTCATGAAGAAGATTACGATAGCCATCGACGGTCATTCGTCGTGTGGAAAAAGCACTATGGCCAAAGACTTGGCACGCAGAATAGGATATGTATATATAGATACAGGCGCGATGTACAGGGCTGTCACCCTGTTTGCCATGCGTCACAACCTCATTGCCAACGGGCAGGTGGATGCTGCAAAACTGCAAGAGGAGATGGGCAATATACACATCTCGCTTCGTCTCAATCCCGAAACACAGCGGCCCGACACATATCTCAACGGCGAATGTGTGGAGAGGGAGATTCGCACCATGGAGGTTTCCCGCCACGTGAGCCTGATAGCCGCGCTGCCCTTTGTGCGCTCGGCGATGGTGGAGATGCAGCGTGAGATGGGCAAGGAGAAAGGTGTGGTGATGGACGGAAGAGACATCGGCACAGTGGTATTCCCACATGCTGAACTGAAGATATTCGTCACTGCCAGCGCCGAAGTGCGTGCCCAGAGGCGCTACGACGAACTGACTGCCAAGGGGGAGAAGTGCAACTACGAGGAGATACTGGAGAACGTGAAGGAGAGAGACCACATCGACTCCACACGCGAGACCAGTCCGCTGAGGCAGGCAGAAGATGCCATCGTGCTGGACAACACACACATGACCATCCCCGAGCAGGAGAACTGGCTCATGGAGGAATACAAGAAAAGGACCGAAGAGGAATGAGGATAGAGATAGACGGCGGTTCGGGCTTCTGCTTTGGCGTAACACGCGCCATCGGGAAGGCTGAAGAGGAGCTGGGCAAAGAGGGGCATCTCTTCTGCCTGGGCGACATCGTGCACAACGGCAGGGAATGTGACCGCCTGCAGCGAATGGGTCTGGAGACGATAGACCACCAGAAGCTGCAGTCGATAGAGCACTCCAAGGTGCTGCTGCGTGCACACGGCGAACCGCCATCGACCTATCTGACAGCCGAAAAGAACCACATAGAAATCATTGATGCCACCTGCCCCGTGGTGCTACACCTGCAGAAGCGCATCAAGGAGGAATACAATGCCGACAGCGGGCATAAGAAGCAGATAGTAATCTTCGGCAAGAACGGACATGCCGAAGTGCTGGGTCTGGTGGGCCAGACAGAGGGGAAAGCGATAGTGGTGGAGACGCTTGCCGACGTGGAAGCACTCGACTTCAGCCGCGACATCTGCCTGTATTCACAGACCACCAAACCGCTTGACGAATTCCGCGAGATAGTGGAATACATCAAGGAGCATATATCCCCGGATGCCACCTTCATCTCCTACGACACCATCTGCAGGCAGGTGGCCAACCGCATGCCACACATCCGCGAGTTTGCGGCAAGGCATGATGCGGTGCTGTTTGTGTCGGGCAAGAAAAGCAGCAACGGGCGTGCCTTGTTTGAACAATGTCTTCAGGCCAACCCGCGCTCTTATCTTATCGACTCAGCCCAGGAGATTTCCCCCGAATGGCTGAAGGAGTGCCAGAGCATCGGCATATGCGGTGCCACCAGCACTCCTAAGTGGTTAATGGAGGAGTGCAAAGTACGCATCGACCAGTTGCTTGGCGGCAACAAATGACGTGCATTGCCCATTCAGGACGTTTGCTTCCACTCCGGGAATCATATCTGCAATGGTCTTGTTCTGGTAGAAACTGTTGTGCAGATGCTCGTTGATGGTTTCATACATCCAGTACTTGGCCTGTTCGGCACGGCGATGATCGAAGTAGCCATTGGCCTTCACAAAGTCGATGTACTGATATATCATATCCCACACTTCCTTAATACCATAGGCATAGAAGCCGCTGTAGGTAAGTACCCTCGGCGTCCAACCGCTTTCGGGCATGGGGAAGAGATGTAAGGCATTGCGGAACTGGGTGGCTGCCAACTGGCATCTTTCCACGTTGTCGCCATCACACTTATTGATGACAATGCCGTCGGCCATCTCCATGATACCACGCTTGATGCCTTGAAGTTCGTCACCAGTACCCGCCAACTGGATAAGCAAGAAGAAATCGACCATGGAGTGACAGGCTGTCTCGCTCTGTCCCACGCCTACGGTCTCCACGAAGATCTTGTCAAAACCGGCTGCCTCACACAGGATGATAGTCTCACGAGTCTTGCGTGCAACACCGCCCAGACTGCCAGCCGAGGGGCTGGGACGGATGAATGAGTCGGGATGCACAGAGAGCTTCTCCATACGGGTCTTATCGCCCAGGATACTTCCCTTGGAGCGTTCGCTGCTGGGGTCAATGGCCAGAACGGCCAGTTTGCCGCCTTTCTCCTTCAATACATGTATGCCAAACTCGTCGATGCTGGTGCTCTTGCCTGCGCCAGGAACACCGCTGATGCCCACTCGCACACTGTTGCCAGAATAAGGCAGACACTTCTCTATCACCTCCTGGGCTATAGCCTGATGCTCGGGCACTGTGCTCTCAACAAGTGTGACAGCCTGTCCCAATATCGTCACATTTCCCTTCAGGATACCTTCCACATAATCGGCTGCGGTCAACTTGCGCCGTGCAAACCGTCCTTTCTTGAGATAAGGATTGACAATAGACACAGGACCAATGCCTTTGTTGACGGTCAGTCCGGCAAACTCTGAACTGTTCTCTGGATGTTCCATTACTTTCCTCCTTATTATTTAATGTAGCCTCAGGGCTGAACTTTAATGTTTATCACTTCCTTGGAATGCTTGGGATCGTCGGTGATGAGCAGCACACGCGGACGGCTCTTGGACTTCTTGAGATAGCGGGCCAACACTGTCACCTTGAGTTTGGTGCTCTTTCCCGGCTTCAGGATTCTGTTGCCCAGACTTACAGAGATAGCCTTGCTGAACACCTGCACCTGCCTGAAGCGCAAGGGAGATTTGCCCACGTTGCGGAGCACAATGGTCTGCGACAGTTTCTCCTTCATGCCCATTTGTCCCAAGTCAATCTCATTGGTCTCTATCTGAAGTTCGGGGGGATTGTTCTTCTGCTGCTCTGTCAGGCGCGAGAAGTCGGGCAAGAGGACGGCATTGACAAATATCTCGTTGGTTTCGCTCACCTTGTCGCCCACGTAGCGGGCCAGATAGACGCTGGTCTGATTGAGTCCCATCTGCGGGAGCTTCCTGCTGTTGAGCGTGAGCCTTATCACTCCGGTTCTGCCGCCAGGTATATCAGCGGGAACAGACTCGGCAGTGAGATAGGGAGGCAAGTGCATGAGGATGGGGCGATAAGCAGTGCGCTCCAGGTTGGCCACAGCAATCTCCACTGTGGGATTGTCGCCCTTGTTGACATCGTCAAACTCCACATAGTTGCTCTGCAGGCGCACATTGCCCAGGTCGATGGGGAATTCATCACCGAAGTCAGTGACCTCCGTCACCACATTTCCCTGTATGGCCATATACACGGGCTGGTCAGAAGCATCGGTGAGAATCTCTACATCCTTGTAGAAAGAGCCCAACTGATCGGCTGTGAAAGTGAGCACAATCTCGGCATGAGAATCGGCGGGAATGGCCTCTGTGGGGTATTTCACGTCGATACAGCCGCATGAGGGATGCACCTTGAGAAGGCGGAGCGGCTTGTTGCCTCTGTTGCGGAAGCCAAGCACAATCCTCTTGGGCGACTGGAAAGCCACATCACCCACCTTCTGAATCTCTGCATCGGGTTCAAACCTTGCCTGAGCAAGACTCTGTGAGGCAGGGAAAAGCATCATGCCGCACAGTGCGCTTATCATTATATATATATGTTTCATCTTTGTTTTCTTATTGTTAGCAGCGACGCTTCAAGCAGCCGCAGCAAATCCCGCTTCTCGGTAGATGGCGAATAGACGAATCCTTCGGCTGCCAATACGGTTTGCCGGGCGGTATCGACAGTGAAGGTTGATACGAACGGACCGCCTATTGGAGCCTTTCTCACATCCCACATACCGCGCATCTCCACGAATTCACGACCCTGTAAGTTCCTTCTGCGGCACATCACCAAGGCATTTCCATCCACCCGTGAAGTCTGCATCCACTGCCCCTCCTTCTCACCTGCGATGTTGCACTTCATCACTGAATCGCGTTTGGAGACCAGCTGTTCGGCATTATCCATCGGCTTGCCATCCCAAGGGAACTCATAGAGGACGATGTTCAAATCACGCTCCTGGAGGTTGGAACCAGCCCACAGGAAGTGTTTCCCCTTCTTGACAGCACACACATTCTTGGGTACGCAGATGGAGTAACCCATATGCCGGCGCACTTCATTGGCCACGTGGGCGTTGTGATGCTTGCGCAAATCAGTCATCCTGACCAGCAGTTGTCCGTCGAGCAGCGCATCTGTCACCTGCTGCTGATGGTGTGAGAGGAACAGGCGAAGTTCGTTCAGACTGGGTGCCGAGACGGTCACTTCGGTCTGCGGAGTGGCTTCCACATCCCGCGAAATCCCCATCATGGGGGCAGAAAGGCTCTTGTCGATATTGACGAAGAGTTTTGTGTGCATGGTGATATACCGCTGGGTATAGTTGCGCTGCGAGACCCTCAGCACGCGGAACATAGTTTCGGGCTGCATTATCTCAGGCAGACACTGCTGGGTGAGTGCATTCAGCGAGTCCATCACATCACTCTGCCCCACTGCATCATCCGTAACCAAAAGCACTTCGCTGGGCAGTCCCTTTGAACGAGGAAGCACAGTGGGCTTCTCCTTGTGGTCACATGCAATGAGACACAAAGAGAAAAGCAAGAGGCTCCATATCATACTGCGACTGGCGATGCACATGGTGATGACGTTGTTTTATTGCAGCAGCACGCGTTCGGCTGTCACTTCCTGTCCCATGAAGACACTTGCCGAGAGCTGGAACACATCGGCCTGCTCGGTGGTATGATACAGAATCTTACCACCCTGAGAGAGCCTTTCCTGCATCTCGGGATGCCGCTCGAGGTAGCACTTGAGACTGGAGGCCACGTAATCTCCCTGCGGCATGATGCACACTCCACTGGGGATATACTTCTTTATCTTATCCATGAGGAGCGGATAATGGGTGCATCCCAATATGAGGCAATCAATCTGCGGATCGCGGGACATCAAGTGATCCAGACTCTTCTTGACGAAATAGTCTGCTCCCGGACCATCGTACTCGTAGTTCTCCACCAGAGGAACCCACATCGGGCAGGCTTCTCCTGTCACCACCACATCGGGATAAAGTTTGGCTATCTCGAGCTCATAGGTATGGCTTTTGATGGTTCCCGGAGTAGCCACAACACCCACATGACGGCTCTGGGTGAGTGCTCCCACGCTCTCGGCAGTAGGCCTGATGACACCAAGCACCCTGCGTGCAGCATCCAACTCAGGCAAATCCTTCTGCTGGATAGTACGCAATGCCTTGGCCGAAGCCGTGTTACAACCCAATATGACAAGCGGGCAACCTTGGGCAAAGAGATGCTTCACTGCCTGCAAGGTAAACTCATACACGAGTTCGAAAGACCTGGTGCCATAAGGTGCACGGGCATTATCACCCAGATACACATAATCATACTGCGGCATCAAATTCCTTATCTGCCGCAGTATAGTAAGGCCTCCATAGCCAGAGTCAAAAACTCCTATGGGCCCTTTCATGCATAAAGACTGTGCCTGTGAGGCCATGTCTGTCAATTTAGGGTTGCACTTGTTCCTGCACGGGTTGCTGTTCCTGTTGTGCGGGATGCTGTTCCTGTTGCACGGGTTGCTGCACTGGCTGAGCCTGCTGCTGAACCTGCTGCTCAGCCGGTTGCTGCATGGGTTGGCCTGCAGGCGCTCCTGCCGGAGCCTGTTGGCCTTCCTGCGGCTGAACCACAGGAATGGCCCCAACAGGAGGTTCGGCCAAGAGTCCCAGCTTCCAGCGTACCAGGTCGGTCACATTGACACCTATCACAGGGTTGATGAATGGGCAGGCATCGTCATCGGTGTTGAGAACGAACGCATACCCATACTCAACTCCCACCTCGAGGATGATGTTGTTGAGTTTCTTCTTCACTTCCTCCATCAAGTCCTTTTCGGCCTGTTCCAGTGTCTGTTGCGACTTCATCCTGAAGGCTATTCCATTCTCCATCAGCGACTGCAGTTCAGCCTGCCTCTTCTGCATGATGGTTTGGGGAAAGTCCTTTTGCCCTTGCAGGAAATCAACGAATTTCTTCTGAAACTCCTCTTCCCCGCGTGTTGCCTCAGCATCATACTTGGCCTTCAGCTCTGCCATGCTTTGCTTGGCCTGTGCGTACTCTGGCATCTCTGCCATGACAGTCTTGTAACTCATGTAGCCGAACTGCATCTGTGCCTGTAGCGACAGGGGCAGAACGAGCATGAGTACGGTGAACAGTCGTTTCATAAGCATCTTCATTTAAGGGGTTGTGACTGATTACTGCACACCCAGACTCTTCTTGATTTCTGCTGTGATATCAGTGCTGAGTGTTGTATTGACGAATGGAATGGCGCCTGCATTTGTGTCGATGACATACACATAGCCGCCAGCCTCGCCGATCTTCTTCACTGCATCGAGCACCTGCTGCTGGATGGCACCCATCTTGTCCTGCTGTGCCTTCTGGAGTGACTGCTGGTTGTCCTGGTAAGACTGCTGCATGCGCTGGTACAGATCGTTGAGCTCCTGCTCGCGGCGAGTACGTACGTTCTCCAGCAGATTGGCCTGCTCCTTCTGATACTCCTCGGTCTTCTTCTGCAGTTCATCCTGCATCAGCTTCAGGTCATCGTCAAACTGCTTGGCCATGTTCTGGATTTCAGTCTGCGCTGTAGTATATTCCTTCATGTTGGGAATAATGTCTGCACTATTGAAATGTGCGAACTTCTGAGCGTTCAAAGCCAGGGGTGCCATCATCAGGATGGCTACGAGAAACTTCTTCATTGTAGTTGTTGTATTATTTGTTTAAGTTTATATCATCAGTTATAACCCAGTTTGGTGAGCACCTCATTGCTGATATCCACCTTGGGACTGGCAAAGATGATGCCTGCGTCGCTGGCTCTGTCCAGTATCAGACTGTAGCCCTTCTGCTCAGAGATGTCCTTGACAGCATTGTAAATCTCATCCTGAATGGGCGTCATAAGGCTCTCGCGCTTCTTGTAGAGTTCGCCTTCCGGACCGAAATACTTTCTTTTCAGTTCGGCTGCTTCCTTCTCCTTGGCCACTACAGCCTCTTCTCGCTTGGTCTTCTGCTCCTCACTGAGGAAGACTGCTTCAGACTGATAGTTCTTATAGAGTGTCTGAGCCTCAGAGGTCAAGGCATCCACCTCGGCCTGCCACTTCTTGCTCACCTGGTTGAGTTGCTCGTTTGCACGCTCATAAGCAGGAATATTCTTGAGAATATAGTCCATATCGACCAGAGCGAACTTCTGCGCATTCACTGTAGCTGCAACTATCACAGCCATCAGTGCCATCCATACTCTTTTCATACTGTTCTGCATTTATGTTAAACTCTCTGCGTTCTCCTTACATATATATAATGTGTATCAGAATTCCTGTCCAAGAATGAAGTGGAAGTGGCTACCGCTATACGTTTTGCGTCCGAATACATCATCGAAGCCATAGGCCCAGTCTATACCGAGCAGGCCAACCATGGGCAGGAAGATTCTCACGCCGGCACCCACAGAGCGCTTCATATCGAAGGGATTGAACTTCTTCACATTGTTCCAGGCATTTCCACCTTCTGCAAACACCAGTCCATAGATGTTGGTGCTGTTGTTCAGCATAAAGGGATAGCGCACCTCCACAGTGAAACGATCATAGGCATAGCCATTGTAGCCGTTGGGAGTGAGCGAACCGTTGTCATATCCACGCAGTCCGATGGTCTCGGTAGCATAGGTGCTGGTGTATCCGCTGGTACCGTCACCGCCCACATAGAAGGTCTCGAAGGGTGACTTCTTGTGCTTGTTGTAGGCTCCCAGCACACCAAACTCCACACGGGTCATCAGCACAAAGCACTTGTTACCGCCCGAGAGTGCGGTGTAGGTGCGGCTCTTGAACTTCCACTTGTGGTATTCAATCCAGCGATACTTGTCCTGAAGCTGGTTGGCATAGTTGCTTGCGCCGGGATTGGTAGCCAGGTGGGCATAGTCCTTCTTGTCAAACAAACTGAAGGGAGGAGTGAGCGATACTGTGAATGACACATCGGAACCCTTACGGGGATAAATCTGATTGTCGGTACTGTTACGGCTCAGATTGAGGTTCAGACTGATGTTGTTACAGTTACCGTTGGCTATCAGGAAGTATCTCCAATCCTTAAGCATGTATCGGGTATAGCCCAAATCGGCGCTCAGTGTGAAGTAGTCATCGGGCCAGCGGAGGCGCTTACCCCACCCCACACTCACGCCAAAGATCTTCACGAACTTGTCTGGGTCGTAATAGTTCTCATAGTAGTTATTGCCATTGTTGCCGTAGCCATAGAGAAAACTGTTGTAATAGCTGTTGTATGCAGCCGAGTTGTAGTAGTTGTCACTCACGTCGGTCTGCTTGCTGAAGAATGCACTCACACTCAGTGTATTGGGACGCTTGCCGCCAAACCATGGGTTCATGTAGCTCACGCTATAGGCCTGATAGTAGCGTCCATTGGTCTGACCGCTGATACTGAACGTCTCACCATTACCTTGTGGGAGGATTCCTCGGCGGATGCCATTCTTCTTGAACAGATTGGCCATGCAGAAGTTACTGAACTTCAAACCAATCTTTCCTATCGCGCCTATCTCTCTCTGAATAAGGCAGGAAAGTGACGGAGTGAAATAATCCCCTGTTACTGTTGTGGCAATAATAAGGTCGATATCCTCTGCCTTTACTCCTGCGTCAGCCATTGCAGCCTTTGCCGCCATTGCTCCAAGATAGTATGTAGGCTCGCCGTTTGTGATGTGTCTTTGCTTGATGCCTGTTCTCTGAGTTATCCACTCGTCGCTTGTTTCAACGATCTTTGTGAAATCCTCGTTTGTTGCGACCATTTCAGGCACATATTTGCCTATGCCCTTGATCTTTACGCCTGTTACTTTACTTCCCACTGATTTTTCCTCCTGAAAATTCTATATTATATATTGTATATTTCCGCAATTTGTGCTATAATGTTCTTGTTCCTATGGAGCAAGTCAAAATATATTATATCAAAATATAATTAGTTAATTTTTTAACTATATAACACATATCATAACATTATAATTATAAACTGTTTTTTTAGATACGTCAATAACAAATTATGAACAACTCTTGATGAATTTAAACATTTAGAGAATTTTTCACAAGTTTTAGGGCGTTAGTTAATATTATGTGTCTATTTTTTAAAATATCTTGCAAAAATTAAATCATAAAACAATAATCGAGAGCAGATAACTTTCAGAAATTTACAGATATGAGATAAGGCGGCTTTGATATTATCAGG
>ENA-UEQL01003214-UEQL01003214.1-human-gut-metagenome-genome-assembly--contig:-NODE-3214-length-10268-cov-4.962222_pt1 | contig 10268 bp, 10 predicted proteins | sample MGYA00242905_ERZ507926 | MGnify/ENA primary metagenome ERZ507926 (study PRJEB26167, sample SAMN06115531) | human gut metagenome | host: Homo sapiens | place: China:Henan | collected 2015-09-09...
TGCCGATAAGATCACCCACATCTCCACCGGCGGCGGCGCATCCCTTGAGTTCCTTGAGGGCAAGGAGCTGCCGGGTGTGGCATGCCTGCTCGATAAGTAAAAATAATGAACCGTGCAGATGCTCGAAGGAGCATCTGCACGGCAGTGTATAAAAACGTCTGGAGGATCACTATGAACAGAAAGTACCGTAAGACTGTGATTGCCGGCAACTGGAAGATGAATATGCTGGCATCAGAGGTAAAGCCCTTCATGGAGCAGCTGAAGGAAAACCTCCCCAAGACCCGCGCATGTGACGTCGTGCTCTGCACTCCCGCGCCCCTGCTGCCCGCAATGATCAAGGCGGGGAAGGACTGCAAGGTCGCCGCCGGCGGACAGGATGTTTCCAAGTACGAAAAGGGCGCATACACCGGCGAGGTGTCCGCTGCCCAGCTTGCCGATATCGGCGCAAAGTACTGCATCGTCGGCCACTCCGAGCGCCGCCAGTACCACGGCGAGGATGATATGCTCATTAACGCCAAGGTCAAGGCGCTTCTTGAAAAGGGCATCATTCCCATCATCTGCGTCGGCGAGAGCCTTGAGCAGCGCGAGATGGATCTCACTATGGAGTATGTTGCATATCAGGTCAAGGCTGCTCTCAGCGGAGTTGACGCAAGCCAGCTTCGCCGCTGCATCATCGCATACGAGCCCATCTGGGCTATCGGCACCGGCAAGACCGCTACCGCCGAGCAGGCTGAGGAAGTCTGCCAGGGCATCCGTGCGGTCGTCCGCGGCATTTATGGCGCGCGCCCCGCACGTGCGGTCAGCATTCTCTACGGCGGCAGCATGAACGCAAAGAACGCATTCGAGCTGCTTGCACAGCCTGACATTGACGGCGGTCTTATCGGCGGCGCTTCCCTCAAGCCGGTCGACTTCTCCGAGATAGTCAAGGCCACCGACCAGGACTGATACGGTTACTATTGCGATTGTATAAGTAAGAAGGTATCACAAATGTCTAAAAAAGCAGTTCTTATAATTCTTGACGGCTACGGCCTCGCAGCTCCGACTGCCGGCAACGCCGTCGCACAGGCGTACACGCCCACGCTGGACCGTCTGATGGCGACCTATCCCATGGTTAAACTCAAGGCACACGGAACAGCCGTCGGTCTGCCGTCGGATGACGACATGGGGAACTCCGAGGTCGGGCACAACGCCCTCGGTTCCGGTCAGGTTTTTGCGCAGGGCGCCAAGCTGGTCAGCCAGTCCATCGAGTCCGGCAAAATGTTTGCCTCCGACACGTGGCGCGCGTTGATCTCCAACGTAAAGGATCGGAACACCACCCTGCATTTCCTGGGGCTTTTTTCGGACGGCAATGTCCACTCCCACATCGACCACCTCAAGGCAATGATCGTGGAGGCTAAGAAGGAGGGCGTCCGCCGCGTGCGCGTCCATATCCTGATCGACGGACGTGACGTCGGCGAGACCTCCGCGCTGGAGTATATCAATCCCTTTGAAGCCTTCATGGCGGAGCTGCGCAGCCCCGATTTCGATATCTGCATCGCCTCCGGCGGCGGACGGATGCGCATCACCATGGACCGCTACGAAGCCAACTGGGCAATGGTCGCCGAGGGCTGGCGCACCCACGTGCTGGGCGAGGGACGGCAGTTCGCCACCGCCGCAGAGGCGGTCGAAACATACCGGAACGAGCTGCACGTCATCGACCAGGATCTGCCCCCCTTCGTCATCGCAAAGGACGGCAAGCCGGTCGGCGCCGTGCAGGACGGCGACAGCGTGATCTTTTTCAATTTCCGCGGCGACCGCTCCATTGAGATCTCCAAGGCATTCGACGCGCCTGCCGGACAGTTTGACAAGTTCGACCGCGTGCGCGTACCGGACGTGCTGTACGCCGGAATGCTGGAGTATGACGGCGACCTGCATATCCCGCACCGCTACCTGGTAAATCCGCCTGAGATCACCAACACCATGAGCGAGTATCTGGTCGGAACCGGCGTGCGTGAGTTCGCTATCTCCGAAACGCAGAAGTTCGGACACGTGACCTACTTCTGGAACGGCAACAAGTCCGGCAAATTCTCCGAGGAGCTGGAGACCTATGTGGAAATCCCTTCCGACGTGGTGCCCTTTGAGCAGCGCCCGTGGATGAAGTGTGCCGAGATAACCGACCGCCTGATTGCCGAGCTGGAGGGCGGCGCGTACAAGTATTATCGCGTCAATTTCCCCAACGGTGACATGGTGGGGCACACCGGCTCCCTGCTGGCGACCCGGTGCGCCATGGAAGCGCTGGATATCCAGCTCGCGCGCATCCTCGAAGTCATTGACAAACTGGGCGGCGTGGCGCTGATCACTGCCGACCACGGCAACGCCGACGAGATGTACGAGATCGACAAGAAGTCGGGACAGCCCAAGGTGGACAAGGCAGGGCATTTCAAAGCCAAAACCAGCCACACGCTCAATCCCGTTCCCTGCATCATCTATGACAACACCGACGCGCGGGAGCACTATACCGTCAAGCCCGACACGGGCAGATTCGGACTGTCCGATGTGGCGGCGACTATGGTCAACCTGATGGGCTACGAAGCGCCCGCTATGTGGGACGAATCTCTCATCGAGGTTCACTGATACGTTATCTCCGGGGGATGTCGCAAGGCGTCCCCCGTCTTCGGAAGGGGGATACGCCATGCGACCGCAGGATGAACGTCGGCTCCTGACCGACCACTACGACGCCCTGATCGCGGAGAACAACGATCCCGTACTGGATCCGCCGGCACTGGCGGCATACATGGAACGCTGGGACGGGGCGCCGTTCATGGAACTGCTGTCCCTGGACGGCACGCAATCCGTGCTGGAGCCGGGTGTCGGCACCGGACGGCTGGCGCGCCGGGTGGCACCGCGATGCCGGCATCTTACCGGCATCGACCTTTCCCCCGCCACTGTCGCACGCGCACGGGCACATCTGTCCGGCTACGGCAACACGACCTTGCTGTGCGACGATTTCATGACCTTCCCCTTCCGGGAAACCTTCGACCGCGTGTACGCGTCGCTGTTTCTGTTCCACATCCGGGACAAAGCCGCCGCGCTGGCACGGATGGCTTCCCTGCTCGCCCCCGGCGGGCGGCTGGTGCTGTCGATCAGTCTGGAACGCGCGGAATGGCTGGATATGAACGGGCGGCGTCTGCCGCTCTACCCGGACGACCCGGATCGAACCGCCTCGCTCCTGCGCGCCGCCGGACTGGTGCTGACCGACGCGGTTCCGGTCGAGGCAGCGCTCCTGCTCGCGGCAGGCAAGCCGCAGGACAAATAACCGCCTATGCGACACACGATCGTGCTGAATACTATTTTTTAAGGAGGAATATACCATGGAAAACGCTGTTCTGCACTCCCTCATTACCCGGCGGAGCGTCCGCCGGTACAAGCCTGACCCCGTCCCGCAGGAACTGCTGGATCAGGTCATGGAAGCCGGTCTGTATGCCGCCAGCGGCATGGGACGGCAGGGCTCCGTCATTCTGCAGGTGACGGACAAGGCGCTGCGCGACCGCCTCATGCGCCTGAACGCCGCCGTCATGGGGCGCGAGGACACCGACCCCTTCTATGGTGCGCCCGCCCTGCTGATCGTCCTGTCCGACCGGCAGTATTCCACCTACCTGTATGACGGCAGTCTCGTCATGGGCAACATGATGAACGCCGCCCACGCGCTGGGACTGGGCAGCTGCTGGATCCACCGCGCCCGCGAGGAGTTCGATTCTCCGGAGGGCAAGGAGCTCCTGCGCACGCTCGGCATTAAGGGAGATTACGAGGGCATCGGAAACCTGATTGTCGGGTATCCCGACGGCGAGATTCCCGAAGCCAAGCCCCGCCGCGAGGGGCGGGTGTTCTACGCAAAGTAAGGAGCGCGCCGTGTACAGCATTCTGACACTGGACAACGAGAACGGCATGATGTTCAACCACCGCCGCCAGAGCCGTGACCGGATCATGCTGGAGCATCTGGTCAGGCTCGCCCGCAGTCTGACGGCAGGCGGAACGGGACGGCTTCTCATGGCTCCCTACACCGCCGGACTGTTCCCGGACGGATTGCCGGAGGGCGCCGTTGCCGCCGCCGATTTTCTCGACCGTGCGGGAGCCGGTGACGTCTGCTTCGTGGAGGACGCGCCGCTTGCGCCGCACCGGGCACGCATCACGTGCCTGTACGTCTTCCGTTGGAACCGCGACTACCCCGCCGACCGGCGGCTTGACCTCGATCTGTCGGGCTGGGAGCGGACGGAGCAGGAGGAATTTCCCGGCTCCTCCCACGACAAAATCACACTGGAGCGGTACCTGCCGCCCGCCACATGAAAGGAATCCGTATGTATACGACCCGTACCAGAACCACCCGCGGCGCCCGTTTGCGCACCGCCCTGCCTGCACTGCTGCTCATCCTCTGCCTCGTTGGCGGACTGCTGTCCTCCTGCGCCGATCTGACCCTGCCCTTCCGACCGGAAACCGAAACGACGGCTGCGACGGTTCCGCTGCATGCCATTCCCGCGTTTTCCGGAAAGCCGTATGTCGAGATCAACGGGAATATTCCCTTCTTCATGGCGAACGAGCTGACCGCGGTGTCCTTTGAACATTACAGTGATCTGGACGGATTGGGCCGCTGCGGCGAGGCGGTGGCATCAGTCGGGCGCGACCTGATGCCCGATACCGACCGGGGCAGCATCGGATCGGTCAAGCCGTCCGGCTGGGTAACGGTCAAGTACGACTTCGTGGACGGGAAATACCTGTACAACCGCTGTCATCTCATCGGCTACCAGCTCACCGGGGAGAATGCCAACGAGAAGAATCTCATCACCGGCACGCGCTACCTCAACATCAAGGGGATGCTGCCCTTTGAAAACATGGTGGCGGATTTTGTGAAGGAGACAGGCTACCACGTGATGTACCGCGTCACGCCGATGTTCGAGGGGAACAACCTGGTGGCGTCCGGCGTGCTGATGGAAGCACAGTCGGTCGAGGACGGCGGTGAGGGAATCCGCTTCAATGTCTACTGCTACAATGTACAGCCCGGTGTGGAGATTTCCTATGCTGACGGCAGCAGCCGCGCGGCGGACAGTCTCCCCGGCACCGGAACGGCGACGGGCGCCGCGACCGATGCCGCTGCGGTCACTTACATCCTGAACACGGCGACCGGAAAATTCCACAGACCGGACTGCTCCGCCGCGCAGAAGCTGTCGGACGACAAAAAGGAGACCTATACCGGCACCCGTGAAAGCCTGCTGACCGACGGCTATGAGCCGTGCGGCATCTGCAAACCGTAACGGTTCGCACCGCTCCGGGGAGGGGAATTCCGGCGCGGCTTCCATTCGATACACATTTTATCGATATATGCTATATCGATTCGTGATTCTGCCTATTGCAAAACCGTCCGATGTGTGGTATAATAGGGGCAAAGAACGCGGAAGGAGGGAGTCGCACCATGGCAAAGGCGGAGTTGTACCGTGCTACCATCGGGCGGTTGCCCTCCTATCTGCGTTTCGTGCGGGCATTGCCGGAGGACGTGACCTGCATCTCTGCCGCCGCCATCGCGCGGGGACTGTCGTTGGGAGAGGTGCAGGTACGCAAGGATCTGTCTGCCGTCTGCGGCGCGGGAAAACCGCGCGTCGGCTATGAGCGGGCGGCGCTGTGCTCCTGTCTGGAAGCCGCGCTGGGCAGCTGCACCGGGTGCGAAGCTGTTATCGTCGGCGCCGGGCGGTTGGGCTTGGCTCTGCTGGACTTCGGCGGCTTTGCCGAATACGGCATCCATGTTCCCTGTGCCTTTGACCGGGCGCCGTCGGACGATCCGCGCATCCTGCCCATGGAGAGCCTTGCGTCGTACTGCCGCCTGCATCAGGTCGAGATCGGTATCATCACGGTGCCGACCGGCGCCGCGCAGGAGGTCGCAGACCGCCTGGTACACCTCGGCATCCGGGCGCTGTGGTGCTTCGCACCGCTCCGCCTGCGCGTCCCGCCGGGCGTGACCGTGCAGTATGAGAATCTGGCGCTCTCGCTCGCCCACCTTTACCAAAAGGTAAACCGCCCCGCAGACTGACCCGTTGCCGCAACCGAAAAACCAACTCGCAAGGAGGATTCACATGGAAACGAAGGAAAGACCGATTGTTGACAGCGTGGACGCGCTGGAAACAGCCATCCGCCGCGTGCGCGAGGCGGAGGCACTCTACGCCCGTTACACGCAGGAGCAGGTGGACGCCATTTTCCGGGCTGCCGCCATCGCCGCCAATCAGGCGCGCATCCCGCTCGCCAAGCTGGCAGTCGAGGAGACCGGCATGGGCGTCGTGGAGGACAAGGTCATCAAGAACAACTACGCCGCCGAGTACATCTACAACGCCTACCGCAACACCCGCACCTGCGGCGTCATTGAGGAGGACAAGGCTTACGGCATGATGAAGATCGCCGAGCCGCTCGGCGTGATTGCCGCCGTCATCCCCACGACCAACCCCACTTCCACCGCCATTTTCAAGTGCCTGCTGGCACTCAAGACACGCAACGCCATCATCATCTCGCCCCACCCCCGCGCCAAAAAGTCCACCATCGCCGCCGCGCGCCTGGTACTGGATGCCGCCGTTGCCGCCGGCGCCCCCGCAGGTATCATCGACTGGATTGATATGCCCTCGCTGGAGATGACCAACCTGCTCATGAAAGAGGCGGACATCATTCTTGCCACCGGCGGTCCCGGCATGGTCAAGGCGGCGTACTCCTCCGGCAAGCCTGCACTGGGTGTCGGCGCGGGCAACACCCCCGCCATCATCGATGACAGCGCCGATATCATTCTGGCTGTCAACTCCATCATCCACTCCAAGACCTTCGACAACGGCATGATCTGCGCCTCGGAGCAGTCCGTCATCGTGCTGAACGGTGTGTACGACGCCGTGCGCGCCGAATTCGCAGACCGCGGCTGCTACTTCCTCAACCCCGCCGAAACCGAAAAGGTTCGCAAGACCATTCTGATAAACGGAGCCCTCAACGCCCGGATCGTCGGGCAGAAGGCTTCCCGCATCGCCGAACTGGCTGGCGTCACGGTGCCTGCCGGAACCAAAATCCTGATCGGCGAAGTGGAAAGCGTCGAGCTGTCCGAGGAATTCGCGCACGAAAAGCTGTCCCCCGTCCTTGCCATGTATCGTGCCAAGGATATTCAGGACGCCTTCGCCAAGGCGGAGCATCTGATCGCGGACGGCGGCTACGGACACACTTCTTCCATCTATCTGAATGTCACCACGCAGAAGGCAAAGCTGGATGAGTTCTGCGCCCGCATGAAGACCTGCCGCGTACTGGTCAACACCCCCTCCTCGCACGGCGGTCTCGGCGACCTGTACAACTTCCGCCTGACGCCCTCCCTGACGCTTGGTTGCGGCTCCTGGGGCGGCAACAGCGTTTCCGAGAACGTGGGCGTCAAGCACCTGCTGAACATCAAGACCGTAGCCGAAAGGAGAGAGAATATGCTCTGGTTCCGCACCCCCGAAAAGGTCTACATCAAAAAGGGCTGCCTGCCGGTAGCACTGGACGAGCTGAAGGCTGTCATGGGCAAGAAGCGCGCCTTCATCGTGACCGACTCCTTCCTCTACCACAACGGCTACACCAAGCCTATCACGGACAAGCTGGACGAAATGGGCATCACCCACACCACCTTCTTCGATGTGGCGCCCGATCCGACGCTGGCGTGCGCCAAGGAAGGCGCCGCGCAGATGCGGGTCTTTGAGCCGGACTGCATCATCGCACTGGGCGGCGGCTCCGCAATGGATGCCGGCAAGATTATGTGGGTCATGTATGAGCATCCCGATGTGGATTTTGCCGATATGGCAATGCGCTTTATTGATATCCGCAAGCGCGTTTACACCTTCCCCAAGATGGGAGAGAAGGCGTACTTCATCGCAGTGCCCACCTCCGCCGGTACCGGCTCGGAGGTCACGCCCTTCGCGGTTATCACCGACGAGAAAACCGGCATCAAGTATCCGCTGGCGGACTATCAGCTCCTGCCCAACATGGCGATCATTGACACCGACTTCCATATGTCCGCCCCCCGCGGACTGACCGCCGCCTCGGGCATCGACGCCGTGTCCCATGCGCTGGAGGCTTACGCCTCGGTCATGGCGACCGACTATACCGACGGACTTGCCAAGCAGGCGCTGAAGGTCATCTTTGAGTACCTGCCCCGCGCCTACGACAACGGGCAGACCGACGTGGAGGCGCGCGAGAAGATGGCAAATGCCGCCACCATGGCGGGTATGGCGTTCGCCAATGCCTTCCTCGGTGTCTGCCACTCCATGGCGCACAAGCTGGGTGCCTTCCACCACCTGCCGCACGGCGTTGCCAACGCGCTGATGCTGGAGGAGGTACTGCGCTTCAACTCCGCGGAGGCGCCCGTCAAAATGGGCACCTTCCCGCAGTATGATCACCCCAAGACCCTGTCCCGCTATGCGGAGGTCGCCGATTCGCTGGGGCTTGCCGGCACCACAGACGAGGAAAAGCTGGAGAGCCTGATTGCGGCGGTCAATGCGCTCAAGGCGCGCGTCGGTATCAAGCCCACCATCCGGGATTACGGCATCGACGAGGCGGACTTCCTTGCCCGGCTGGACGATATGACCGAGCAGGCGTTTGACGACCAGTGCACCGGCGCCAACCCCCGCTACCCGCTGATGAGCGAGATTAAGCAGATGTATCTCAACGCCTACTACGGCGGACGGCACTTTGAGGAGCCGCCCATGCCCACAGCGGCAGACTTTGAGCCCGCCGCGGATCCGCATGACTTCAAACGCACCTACCGCAAGGCAGGAAAGTGAAAGGAGGCACCGCTATGAAACTGGATCGTGTTATTGCAGTCCGAAACAACAAGACCGTCTACCGCGACGGAGACGCCTGCCTGAAGGTCTTTGATGAAAGCTATTCCAAGGCGGACGTACTGAACGAGGCACTCAACCAGGCGCGCGTCGAGGAGACCGGGCTCTGCATCCCCAAGGTGCGGGAGGTCACGGTACTGGACGGCAAATGGATTATCGTAACCGATTACATCAAGGGAAAAACGCTGGAACGCATCATGCAGGAGGATCCGGACAACACCGAGACCTACCTAAACCGGTTTGTTGACCTCCAGCTGGAAGTGCAGTCCAAGTCCTGCCCGCTCCTGACCAAGCTGCGCGACAAGATGAACCGCAAGATCGGGCAGACGGATTTCGACGCCACCACGCGCTATGATCTGCATACCCGCCTGGATGCCATGCCCCGGCACACCAAGCTGTGCCACGGCGATTTCAACCCCTCCAACGTGGTGGTCGGCGAGGACGGAAAGCTGTATGTACTGGACTGGGCACACGCGACGCAGGGCAACGCCTCGGCAGACGCCGCCCGCACCTACCTGCTGTTCCGCCTGAGCGGCAACGATGAGCTGGCACAGCGCTACCTGCAGCTGTTCTGCGAGAAGAGCGGAACGGCACTGACTTACGTCCAGAAGTGGATGCCCATCGTGGCGGCATCCCAGTCGGTCAAAGGCAACGAAACGGAACGCGCCCTGCTCCACCAGTGGGTCAACGTGGTCGATTACGAGTAAATTCCGAAAAACATGGAAGGAAAGGAACCACCATCATGAAAGTCACAGTCTGTATCGGATCGTCGTGTCACATCAAAGGCTCCCGGCAGGTCGTGGAGAGGCTCCAGCACCTGATTGCGCAGGAAAAACTCGGCGACCGCGTAGAATTGGGCAGCACCTCTTCCTTGAAGCAATCTTCATTAGCTAAAGAAGAAAGTCCATGAGAGTACGGTTCAGCCAAGAACTCACAGCATCCCGTATCATTGAGCTGGTGCAACAGGTCGATTACAGCAGGTGCATGGATTTCCAGTTGCTCCAATGCCACACCTGAGATGGATAAAGCCACTTTAAACGCACCACCCGAATCCTTCACCATTCCAATAAGCGTATTCAGTGCAGGAATATACGAACGTTCGGCAACTTCATTAATACTTGTTTCATTGGCATAATCATCATAGTAGTAATGGTTTGTACCAATATCAAAGAAACGATAACGTTTCAGACGGAACGGCTGATGAATTTGAAAATAAAAACAGATGGTTTTCATATCATGTTATTTTTTATTTCTGATTAATTAAAATATAAAGCCTGTCTATCGGTGAATTACTTTATTATAAATATCAAACTCTCCTACCAATCTATTATTCAGAATAGCAAAATCCAGTCCGATATTAGTCTGCGTAACACTCTCCCAACGTAATTTCTGGTTAGCAATCACAGTCTG
>ENA-UEQL01003219-UEQL01003219.1-human-gut-metagenome-genome-assembly--contig:-NODE-3219-length-10257-cov-8.913949_pt1 | contig 10257 bp, 9 predicted proteins | sample MGYA00242905_ERZ507926 | MGnify/ENA primary metagenome ERZ507926 (study PRJEB26167, sample SAMN06115531) | human gut metagenome | host: Homo sapiens | place: China:Henan | collected 2015-09-09 | study...
AACACCAGATTTTCCGCCACATAGCGGAAAATGTCGTAGGTCATCAGGTGGCTCATTTTCAGGGCGTTGCCCCGCTGACCCATGGTGTTCTTATCCATGAAGCTCACGCAGCACATATAGGAGATCATCCAGCGATACCAGAACGTGGTGTTCAGGGCGGGTATCAGATCCTTGGAGAAGGTGGCCAGCAGCATGCCCCAGACCTTCAGCCAGCCGGAGAAGTCGACGAGGGTGCTCTCCACGCCGCGCCACTCCCGGCGGACAGTGGCCATGTCACCCTTGCGGTACAGGGTACCCAGATGCTTTTCGCCGTTGAGCAGCAGGTCCTTGCGCTCCGCGCAGGTCATGGCGGCAACGGTCTTGGCCTCCCGTGCTACACGGTTCATATTGTCAAGGAAATGCTCCTTCTGTTTCCTGCCAAAGGTTTTCCAGTCCGTCTCCTTGATGAGATCGAGAGCGATGGAGCCAAACTCCTTCAGGTTGGCGGCCTGCGCCTTCCAGTCCATCTCAGTCTTGGCGCGGAAGAATTCGGGATTGGGAAATTTCTTCTTGTCAGCCATCAGTTGGCACCTCCGTTCTGCTTGTGGAGCTTCTTGATCTCCAGCGACTCCACAAAGGCCTGCACGCGGGTTCGCAGCTGGCCGGAGTTGCCGTTGTTGTACAGACGGTCGATGCTCAGCACCGGCCAGTCATACTCCTCATGCATGATGTGGCTCACCAGCGCGCGCTCAAAGCCCCAGTAGTCGCAGTATTTCATTTGCTCATAGATGATTCCGTCAGCGTGATACTCCCGTGCCAGACGATCCGCCGTCTCGCGGCGCTGCTGCACCTTCTCATCGGCGATGTAGCGGGCGCACTCGGAGTGCTGCATGATGTGCATACAGATCTGAGGCAGGGCCTCCTCCCCATCCCTCAGCTCGATGATCTCCCGCCCGGGAGTGGAGCCGAAGCAGTATCGGTCGGACACTACCAGTGCGCCGCAGCCCTCGATAAGCTTCGTCAGCTGAGGGTCGTCGATCTCGCTGCCCACGATGGCCACGCGGGCACGGAAGGCGGGCTTGGGATCCGGCTTGCGCTTTTTCAGCTCCGTCAGCGTCTCTCGCAGGTAAGGCAGGATCAGGTACTTGGGGCAGGTAAAGCTCACCAGGTTCAGCACGTGGAACTCATAGCCGGTGATGACCGGGTTTTCCTCCTTGCGCAGCTCGCCGATCTCGCTGATGATGGAACAGACCTCGTTGTGCTCCTTCACCGCCTGACGGATAGCGGCATCTGAGGTATCCACGCCGTACTTTTCCGTCAGGGGATCCAGCACCCGGCGGCGCATCTGCTTGACGTAAGAGTCCAGCGTGTAGTCGGTGACCTTGTAGGGGATGTCGCAGTGGGTGACAAAGAAGTTGGGCTTGTCATTCATCTGCAGAATTTCAAAGTGCTCCATGGCGCGGTTCATCATGGAACAGGCGTCCACGCCGGCCAGCGCGTCCAGGAACTGGTAGCCGCCCTCCATACCGCGCTCCACCAGGGCGCGCGCATATTCACAGGTGTAGTTGGACATATAGTAGGTAGCGATGTCCAGTGAACCGGTGCGGGGGGCGCGGAGCCGGACGGAGAAGCAGCCGGGCAGGTTCAGCAGCGGCTCAGGCATATGGTAGCAGGTATAGCCGATGGCCAGCTTCCCCTCCGCCTGTGCCTGCTTTACCAGATCATTGTCGGCATTCTCCAGCAGGCTCTCGAAGTAGATCAGATGCTTCAGGTCTCTCAAGAATTACACCTCTCTCCTAATGTATTTCAATTATAAGATCTCCAGCTTGGTCAGGGCTTCGCGTGCGCCGCGGATGACAGGGGCATCCTCCGGCAGATCAAAAACACTAAGACCCTGGATATCATTGGCGGCGTGCTGTGGGTCGCTGCCGATGGTGGCCAGTATCTCCGTGCCGTTGATATGGATGTAGGGAATCAGCGCCGGGTCCGTGACCCGATTGACGATAGCGCCGCAGCGGTCGTACATCACCAGCTCGTCGGCCACCCGCTTGATGGTGTCGATGACCTGTGTACCCTTGCGGCTGGGATCGGTGATGAGCACCAGATGCGTCACCTTCTCCATCACCCGGCGGTTGATCTGCTCGATGCCGGCCTCACCGTCGATGACCACGTAGTCAAAGTCGTTGGCCAGCAGGTTGATGACCTCCTTCAGATAGGCGTTCACCTTGCAGTAGCAGCCCGCCGTTTCCGGCCGGCCGATGGCGAGAAACGAGAACCGCTGCTGCTCCACCATGGTGTCGAAAATGCGGTATCGTGCCTCGCTCAGCAGCTCGATGGCCTCCCGGGGCGCACCGTCCTCCACCGAGGCCACGATGCTCTTGCGGATGTCGTCCAGCGTCTCTTTCACCTCAACGCCCAGCGCGGTGGACAGTCCCACCGCCGGGTCGGCGTCGATGGCCAGAATACGCTTGTCGGGGTACGCTTCAGTCAGCAGCCGCACAAAGGCGGCGGAGATGGAGGTCTTGCCCACGCCGCCCTTACCGGCGACGGCGATGATCTTGGGGGAGTGCTCCAACAAGTCTCACGTCCTTTCGTGTTACCCGCCGCCGTCATTTCTGACCGAAATGGCGGCTATGCCACAGAAGTACGCGGGTTTGTGCAGTATTGTTAAATTCCTAACATCATACTACCACAAATACCGGCAAATTGCAATGAAAGTTTCGGCATTTTGTTGCATTTTTTGGTAGTATTGCGCCACTGGCCGGGGGAAAGGGGCGTGTATATTTTGCGGCGTTTTTACGCCTTTGCCCCTTTGACGCGGCGGCCATACCGTGCTATAATACGGGATAAAGTATTACCCCCTCTTGAAAGGAGAGGCTTTATGCGTATCATCGATCTGGAGACCATTAACCAGGCCATGAACAACGAGACGCAGTTCGTCCTGCGCTGCGAGGAAGTATTCCACGACAAGGTGTCCTCCGCCGCGTCGGCTATCCTGTCCGCCGGGCGCGAGCGCCGCATCGTGGCGCTGACCGGTCCCTCCGGCAGCGGCAAGACCACCACCGCCATGCGCCTGCGCGACTACCTGGAAAATCTGGGCGTCAAGGTCTGCCTGCTGAGCATGGACAACTTTTTCCTGCCCCTGGACCAGCGTCCGCCGGAAGCTACCGACTGGGAGTCCCCTTACTGCGTCAACGTGGACCTGCTGGTCAGCTGCATCGGCCGCCTGCTGGACGGCGAGCAGGTGGATATTCCCTGGTACGATTTCAAGACTGGCACTACCGGCGGCTATAAGCCCATGCAGGGCGACAAGGACTGCATCGTCATTGCCGAGGGGATCCATATGCTCAACCCCCTGATCTTCGATAAGATCCGCGGCGCGGCCACCGGCATCTATGTGGCGCCCCGCACCCGTATCCTCACCAATAAGGACCGCGTGGTTCGTCCCGAGCAGCTGCGCGTGGCCCGCCGGCTCATCCGGGACTACAACACCCGGGGCCACTCCCTGCGGGAGACGGTCGAGCGTGCCGAGAGCGTCAACGCCGGCGAGGTCAACTATATCCGGCCCTTTAAGAGCAACGCCGCCATTCACATTGACTCCTTCCACGACTATGAGCCCTGTATCCTGGCCAAGTGCCTGGCCAACATCCCCAATTTCCGGCGGGAACTGACGCCGGAGTATATGCAGGAGCACGACCTCACCGACCTGGTAGAGGTGGTGGAGAGCGTCCCGCCTTTGCACACGCCTTATGTGCCGCTGAATTCCATCGTCCGCGAGTTCGTGGGCGGCAGCAGCTATGAATATTGAGCAATAAGGGAGGTATCCTAACTATGAGCAGAATCATTACCATCAGCCGTGAGTTCGGTTCCGGCGGCCGTGAGCTGGGCAAGCGTCTGGCCAAGGCCCTGGGCATTCCGTGCTACGACCATGAGATCATCGAGATGATCGCCAAGGAAAACGGCTTCAACGAGGACTATGTGGCCAACGTGGGCGAAAAGAGCATCGAAGCCGCCTATCCGCTGACCATCGGGCACCGCTTTGGTATGCAGCCCTTCCAGATCATGGAGCAGCCCATCCGCGTGGCAGTGGCCCAGCGCCAGATCATCGAGAACTTCGCCAAGCAAGGCGACTGCGTCATCGTGGGCCGGGCCGCCGATGTTATCCTCAAGGACTACGACCCGCTGAACATCTTTGTCTATGCGGATAAGGACTCCAAGATCGAGCGCTGCCAGCGCCGTGCCCCGCAGGGTGAGCATCTGACGCCCCGGGAGATCGAGTCCCATATGAAGCAGATCGACCGCAACCGTGCCCAGCACCACCAGATGTACAGCGACAGCAAGTGGGGCGACAAGGGCTCCTACGACCTGTGCATCAACACCACCAAGCGCTTTGTCAAGGATATCGTTCCGTCCATCGCCAAGTTCTGCGAGGACTGGTTCAATTCCCACGGTTAATACATAAAAGGCCCGCGCCGCGGGCCTTTTACCGCAGAGAGGAAGGAGGCTGTTCTGTGAAAGTCCGTCTCAATGACGATCCCGAGATCGTGAAAACCATCCGCGAGGGCCTGAAACGCACCGGCGGCTACTGTCCCTGCCGTCTGGCCCGCACCGAGGAGAACAGGTGTATGTGCAAGGAGTTCAAGGACCAGATCGCCGACCCGAACTTCGAGGGCTACTGCCACTGCCGTTTGTACTACAAGGAGAAATAAAAAAACTGGGCCGATGGCCCGGTTTTTTATTTCTTGATAAGCTCTTTCACCAGTCCGGCCACGGTCAGCACCACACCGCCGATAAGCATGAAGTCCGCCAGGTTCCACACCAGCGCCCGTTTTTTGGCCTTTCGGTGGGGGAATTGCAGATAGTCCGTCACGCTGCCCCGCCGCAGCCGGTCCCATTGGTTGCTGATGCCGCCCAGCAGCACCGACAGAATGCCCAGCTGTGCCGCGAAGGCCCGCTTGCCCAGCTCCGGCAGCAGACACGCTGCCGCCGCCAGCCATACGCCCAGCGGCAGCCAGCGCAGCAGCTTCTCGTGCTTCTGTCCCAGCCCCAGAAAGAACCCCCGGTTCTCCAGATGGGTCAGGCGCACATACCGGCCCTCCCATTTCAGCTTCCCCGTCCGGGACAGATATTTCAATATCCGGTCGGCGGCAAACAGCGCCGCCGCAATGCCGATGGCTATGTACATCCGTTACCTCCGTCCCCGCCGCACGGTAAAGCCGAACACCAGGCCGCACAGGCCGCCTACGATGTGGGCGATCTGGGAGACGTTGTCCTGCTTGAACAGTCCGTCCATGATCTCGCCGCCCAGGTAGAAGATGACCACCAGGATCAGCGTCACGGGGATCTCGCCCTTCCGCGCCGCCGTAAAGGAGGACAGCACGATCATCATGAACACTACGCCGCTGGCGCCCAGCAGCGCCGTGTGGGGAAAGAAGATAAAATTCACCAGGCCGGTGACCAGCGCCGTCAGCGCGATCATCCATACCATGGTGCCGCTGCCATATTTCTCCTCCAGACCGGGGCCCACCAGCAGCAGGAGCAGCATATTGCCCATGTAGTGGTCATAGCCGGAGTGCCCCAGCACATGGCCGAAAAAGCGTACGTATGTCAGAGGGTCGGCCAGAGAGGACCGGTACACGGAGAAATACTGCGTCGTGGCGGCACCGTTGGTCCAGTTGCCCAGCAGCAGGGCGATCAGGCTCAGCAGGGCGAAGGATAATATCACCGGCGCGTTGAAGCGAATAATGATCTTTTTCAAGCAGGATACCTCTTTTCAAATACGTTTGAAAAGAGTATACTATACATTCAGAAAAAAGTAAACCAAGGAGGGCCTGTGCCGTGAAAAAATGGGTGAAGATCATTCTCTGTGTTCTGCTGGCGTTGTTGCTGCTGGCGGGCGGCTATGTGGCCTATGTGTTTATCGACTATCACCGTATCGGCGACCAGATGCTGACGCCGGTGCAGTCCACCGATGCCGCCCGGTCCGTCGATACGAATACGGCCTATACGGTCGTTTCCTGGAACATCGGTTTCGGCGCTTACGAGGACGACTACGGCTTTTTCATGGACGGCGGCACGGAATCCCGCGCCTGGTCAAAAGAGCGCCTGACGGCCAACATGGACGCCATCGCCGGGTACCTGAAGCAGCAGAACGCCGACTTCTGCCTGCTGCAGGAGGTGGATATCGGCTCCACCCGTACCTACCATGTGGACGAGCGCGAGCCGCTGTATGCCGCCCTCTTCAACAAGAGCAGCGTTTTCTGCCAGAATTACGACTCGCCCTATCTTCTGTATCCCCTGACCGCTCCCCACGGAGCCTCCCGGTCCGGACTGCTGACTTTCTCTCCGGCGAATATCACCGCAGCTGACCGCGTGGAGCTGCCGGTGGAGTCCGGCTTTATGAAGCTTCTGGACCTGGACCGCTGCTACTCTGTCAGCCGTGTCCCCGTCTCCGGCGGCGGTGAGCTGGTGCTCTACGACCTGCACCTCTCTGCCTACACCAGTGACGGTACCATCGCCACGGAGCAGCTGGCGCTGCTGCTGGCGGATATGCAGGCAGAGTACGAAAAGGGCAGCTGGTGTGTGGCCGGCGGCGACTTCAACAAGGACCTGCTGGGGGACTCCTCCGTCTATTTCGGCGCGGCGGAGCAGGAATATTCCTGGGCGCAGCCCATACCGGAGGGCGTGTTCGACAGCTATGATGTGCAGCTGGTGGCGCCACTGGACGAGAACGATCCGGTGCCATCCTGCCGCAACGCCGACGGCCCATACCACGACGGCCAGTATGTCCTCACCGTGGATGGCTTCCTAGTTACCCCCAATGTTGCCGTGGACAGTGCCGCTGTTTTGGATACAGGCTTTGCCTACTCCGATCACAACCCGGTACAGATGACGTTTACCCTGCAAAAGTAAGCAAAAGCACCCCGTCACGGGGTGCTTTTTTCACCGCAAAGCAGGAAGGTGCGCGTCTGTTCATAAAAATTTCGAAAAGGGGGTTGCAAAGATGTCCGTTATGTGGTAACATACGTCCATCAATTAGATACAGCCCGATGAACCGCCCGGAATGGAAAGACCGGATGGGGAGGGAACTCTGGAGAATCCCATTCAGTTGGGTGCCGAAGGTGCAAGGCGCGCGAGCGCCGAATCTCTCAGGCAAAAGGACGGAGCAGACGAGTTTTTCGCTTGACCAGACTTCTCCAGAGTTGCCGTTTTCCGGCAGCTCTATTTTTTATGCAAGGAGAGAAAGCGTATGTTAGAAAGTGTATTGTTCCCCATCGTATCCAAGATCAACGAGTACCTCAGCAACTATATCCTCATCTTCCTGCTGGTGGGTGTGGGCCTGTGGTACTCTATCAAGACCCGCTTTGTCCAGGTCCGTTGCTTCGGCGAGGGCATGAAAAAGTTTTTCGGTGAGATGAACCTCCGCGGCGGCGCCCAGAAAAGCGGCATGACCTCCTTCCAGGCGCTGGCCACCGCCATCGCCGCCCAGGTGGGCACCGGCAATATCGTGGGTGCCTCCGGCGCCATCCTCACCGGCGGCCCCGGCGCCATCTTCTGGATGTGGATCATCGCCTTCTTCGGCATGGCCACCATCTATGCCGAGGCTACCCTGGCCCAGAAGACCCGTATCGTTGAGCCTGACGGCAATATCAAGGGCGGCCCGGTCTACTACATCACCACGGCGTTCAAGGGCGGCTTCGGAAAGTTCCTGGCGGGCTTCTTCGCCGTCTCTATCATCCTGGCGCTTGGATTCATGGGCTGCATGGTCCAATCCAACTCCATCGGCTCCACCATGCAGACGGCTTTCGGCATCCCCTCCTGGATCGTGGGTATCGTCCTGGTCATCATCTGCGCCATCATCTTCCTGGGCGGTGTGCAGCGTCTTGCCGCCGTCACCGAGAAGCTGGTACCTATTATGGCGGCTATCTTCCTGCTGGGCGGTCTGGTGATCCTCTGCGCCCGCATCAAGTACGTCCCCGCCACCTTCGGCATGATCTTCAAGTATGCCTTCCAGCCCCAGGCCATCATCGGCGGCGGCTTCGGCTACGCCATCAAGACCGCCATCAGCCAGGGCGCCAAGCGCGGCCTGTTCTCCAATGAGGCCGGTATGGGCTCCACCCCCCACGCACATGCCCAGGCCAACGTGGCCCATCCCCACGATCAGGGCGTGGTGGCCATGATCGGTGTGTTCATTGATACCTTCGTGGTGCTGACCCTCAACGCGCTGGTCATCATCTCCACCCTGTATACCGCCGACGGCCCTCTGGCCGACTGCGGCGCGGCCGCTGCCTGCACCACGCTGACCAAGGCCAACCTGGCCCAGACCGCTTTCGGCACCGTGTTCGGCGAGAAGTTCGGCGCCATGTTCGTGGCGGTGTGCCTGTTCTTCTTCGCGTTCTCCACCGTGCTGAGCTGGAACCTGTTCGGTAAGATCAACGCCAACTACCTGTTCGGCAAGAAGAATCCCCGCCGCTGCACCGTGGTGTACAGCATCATCGCCCTGGTGTTCGTGTTCATCGGCACCTTGGCCAGCAACGACCTGGTGTGGGAGCTGACCGATATGTTCAACAACCTGATGGTCATTCCCAACGCCATCGCTCTGTTTGCCCTGACCGGCATGGTGGTCGCCATGTGCAAGGAGGGCAAGCTGGCCAAGAAGTAAGCAATCCTTTGCTTTCTGACATATTCTCCCCAACGAAAACGCCCGGTCCGGTTCGGATCGGGCGTTTTCGTTGACAAGTGCTTATTGTTGCTATATAAATATAGGTATGAGATCCCAGAAAAGAGGTGCAGTCATGTACGAATTGAATCATATCACCGGCAATAGCTACTATATCCAAAGCCCCTCCAAGATGGGCCTGGTGAAGCTCAGCGACACGGATGTTTGCCTCATCGACAGCGGCAACGATAAGGACGCGGGCCGCAAGGTGCGCCAGCTTCTGGACGCCAACGGCTGGCATCTGACCGCCATTTACAACACCCACTCCAACGCCGACCACATCGGCGGCAACCGCTATCTGCAGGGCCAGACCAAGTGCAAAATCTACGCCCAGGGCATCGAGTGCGACATCACCCGTCATCCGGTGCTGGAGCCCGCGTTCCTGTACGGCGGCTTCCCGCCTAAAGACCTGCGCCACAAGTTCCTGATGGCCCAGGAGAGCGACGCCCAGGAGCTGACGCCCGCCGTACTGCCGGAGGGCTTTGAGCTGCTGCAATTACCCGGCCATTTCTTCCACATGGTGGGCTTCCGCAGCCCGGACGACGTGGTGTATCTGGCGGACTGTCTGTCCAGCCGCGAGACGCTGGACAAGTACCAGATCGGCTTTCTCTACGATGTGGCCGCCTATCTGGACACGCTGGAGAAGGTCAAGACCATGCAGGCTGCCGCCTTTGTCCCCGCCCACGCCCAGGTCACGGAGGACATCGCGCCCCTGGCTCAGTACAACATCGACAAAGTGCATGAGATCGCCGATCACATGGTGGAGCTCTGCGCCGAGCCGGTGATGTTTGAGGAACTGCTGAAGAAGCTGTTTGACGACTACGGCCTGACCCTGACCTTCGAGCAGTATGTGCTGGTGGGCAGCACTGTGAAGTCGTATCTGGCGTGGCTGAAGGACACCGGACGGCTGACGGCGCTCTTCGAGGACAACCGCCTGCTGTGGAGACGTGTATGAAGATATCTATCGCCGGATGACCGCCGTCACGACAGCTTCTGCTGCTTCATCCACACGTCCATGACCAGACTGTGGGGCAGGATCTTCGTCAGCGCCGCCTGACCGCGGGCCACAAAGCCGTAGGTACACACATCCCGTCCCCGTTTGGCGTCCCGCCATGTGCGGCGCACGATGTCATCGGGATCGTACATGGCGGCGTACTTCTTCACCACGCCCTCGCCGCCGGAGGAGGTGGCCCGGTCAAAGAAGGCGGTCTTTGTCCAGAAGGGGCAGACCGCCATGACGCCCACGCCCTGATGGCGCAGCTCCCGGTTCAGCGCCCGGCTGAAGCTGAGGACGAAGGCTTTCGTGGCACCGTAAACGTCGATATAGGGGATGGGCTGGAAGGCCGCCACCGACGCGATGTTGATGATCTGGCTGCCCCGGGGCATATAGGGGGCCGTGATCTGGCACATGGCCACCACCGCCTGACAGTTCAGGTCGGTCATGTTGAGGTTGACCTCCAGCGGCGTGTCCAGCACCGCGCCGAACTTGCCGTAGCCGCTGCAATTCATCAGCAGGCCCACCTGCACCGGCTCCTCCGCCAGCGCGGAGCGGTAGGTGT
>ENA-UEQL01003224-UEQL01003224.1-human-gut-metagenome-genome-assembly--contig:-NODE-3224-length-10238-cov-5.100187_pt1 | contig 10238 bp, 6 predicted proteins | sample MGYA00242905_ERZ507926 | MGnify/ENA primary metagenome ERZ507926 (study PRJEB26167, sample SAMN06115531) | human gut metagenome | host: Homo sapiens | place: China:Henan | collected 2015-09-09 | study...
TCTTTTGCTTTCTCCATATAAAAAATCGAGGCATCACAATCACTGATAACTTTCTGATATATTTTATCAAGAGCGTTATGCTTCCTATTAGTGACAAAAGGATGAATATAAGAAACTCTAAAGCCAATACCCCAATTCACCACCTTAAAATTATGTTTACCAAATGGTAAAAAGCAGTATGACAAAACGTGCATGTCTGGCACAAAACAGACTATATCAAAGTTATTTGCAATCCTACGGATTTTATTAATCCAAATAAAGGGACCTATTTTATGGTGTTTCAATAAGATTTTCTTAAACTTACACTCTTGTTTTGATTTATCGGCCTTATAATACCCAACTGTCAAATCAAAACTCTTAGCAATCTCATTATAAGTTGGGACATTGTACGTAGAGATTTCATTCTTTAGGATCAATAGTTTCTTCATACTACACTCGTGTCATTATTATTAAATGAAATTGGATATACTTAAAATACAGATTCCTTAAATACTCAAATATGATAAACCCCATCCAGTGGACAAATATTGAAACAATCAAGAATAACTTTGCCCTTCAACTTATCCCAATTCTGCTTGATATGGTCGTGCTTAACCATAATAACAACCATATCTATATCTTTCAGGAACTCATCAAAGTCGTCATATTGGTTTTCAGCGATTTTGTGTCCTTCCAAGAATGGATCATAGCACTTGAGCGGACGAGCAAGATGACGCTCTTGAGCTTCGAGCATCTGGAGGGTTGGTGACTCACGGTAATCGTCAACATTCTCTTTGTATGTCAGACCATAAAGACCTACACGACGGTTATCTGTAATACAGTTCTCCTGCATAATCTCATGAATACGATTGAGTACGAAAGTCGGCTGAGAATCATTGGTCTTCATTGATTCGTCAATCACCTTGGCAAGCTGAGGGTAGTCTCCCACAAGGAACCAAGGGTCAACAGAAATACAGTGTCCACCTACACCTGGACCTGGCTGGAGAATGTTAACGCGAGGGTGCATATTACAGATCTTGATAATCTCATATACATCCATATTGTCGTGACGGCAAATGCGTGCAAGTTCGTTGGCAAATGCGATGTTAACAGCACGGAATGTATTCTCAACAACCTTTGTCATCTCAGCGGTGCGGATATCTGTAACAACAATCTCTCCCTCACAGAAACTTGCATAGTATGATTTAACCTTTTCACCAATCTCACGGGAATCAGCTCCGATAGTACGGTTGTTGTGAAGGAGTTCATATACCATATTACCCGGGATGATTCTCTCCGGAGCGTGAACGAGGTTAATATCCTCCCCAATCTTGAAACCGTTAGCTTCAACAACTGGACGAACGAACTTGTCCATTGTTCCAGGGCTTACTGTGGACTCGACTACAACAGTAGCTCCCTTAGGGCAAACCTTCATTACTTCTTTGATGGCAGCGACCACATAGCAGGCATCCACCTTCTTAGAAAACTTGTCGTAAGGAGTTGGTACAGATACGATATACATATCTGTCTTCTGATATTCAGTAGTGAACTTAATGCCAGCTTTCACAGCTGCCTGAAATAACTCATCAAGACCATCCTCCTTGAATGTTGTGTGACCTGCATTCAAAGTATCAACCAGTTTCTTGTTGTAGTCTGTACCAATGACCTCCACACCGTGTGAAGCCATCATAAGGGCTGTCGGAAGACCGATGTAGCCCAAGCCAATTACGTTAATCATATTCTATTAATTTGTTAATTATTAGCTACTTTTAATAATGGTAATAAATGTCGTTTAGCAACCGTATCTTTCAACTTGTTCACCATTAAGAATACGCACAATACGGTTACATGCCTTTCCGTCGCCATAAGGATTAACAGCCTTTGACATCTTCTCGTATGCTGCAGAATCCTCAAGCAAGGTGCTCACCTCATTGACAATCTTGTCATAATCTGTTCCAACAAGGTGAACAGTTCCGCTTGCAAGAGCCTCCGGACGCTCAGTAGTATCTCGCATTACAAGTACCGGCTTGCCAAGACCTGGAGCCTCTTCCTGAATTCCACCTGAGTCGGTCAATACTATGTTTGCCTTACTCATAAGATGAACGAATTCCAGATACTGGAGTGGTTCGATGAAGAAGAAATTAGGACGGGTAAGGTCCTCGCCAAAGACCTCATGGATAGGCTTACGAACATTCGGGTTAAGGTGCATTGGGTAAACAAAGTCAACCTCAGGATATTTCTCAGAAAGATCCTTCATCGCTGTCACCATACGAATGAACCCATCTCCGAAATTCTCACGGCGGTGTCCGGTAATCAGAACGAGTTTCTTGCCATCAGAGAGACGTGTTATATCGTATCCTGCCTCAAGAAGGACTTTGTCTTGCTCCTTAGCGAGTGCCTCATCTGACTTAAGTTTGTCAACAACCATATGCAAGGCATCGATTACAGTATTTCCAGTCACATAAATATTGCCCTGAGCTTTTTCCTCCTGAAGATTTTTCTCTGAGAGAGGTGTAGGTGAGAAATTGTAGGTAGCGATGCGTCCTGTTATTTGACGGTTCATCTCCTCCGGCCAAGGACTATAGATGTTATGTGTGCGGAGCCCAGCTTCTACGTGTCCTACTGGAATCTGAGCATAGAATGCAGCAAGGGCAGCAGCAGTGGAAGTGGTGGTATCGCCATGGACAAGCACAACATCAGGCTTGCACTCTTTGAACACATCACGCATACCGTTAAGGATGCGAACGGTCACATCGGTCAAGTCCTGACCTTGCTTCATGATGTTCAAGTCAATGTCAGGCTTGACATCGAATATTTTCAGCACTTGATCGAGCATTTCACGATGCTGACCGGTTACGCACACGATAGTTTCAAACTCTTCTGTGTGCTTTTGGAACTCTTTTACCAGAGGGCACATCTTGATGGCCTCAGGACGAGTACCGAAGACTAACATTACTGTTTTCATATAATTAAATTAAATGTTCTTGATTCATGAATTAGGGACTTTAATGGGTACCCCCTCACCTTCTCTTTACCGCCCCAGTGCCTCAACAATCTTGAGCTTTAGCACTTCATCTACGAATCTTTGGTAGGAAATGTGATTCTTGTGAATCAGGTTTTGGGGTACTACTGCCTTGTAGTCGCCGCCAATATGAACCTCTTCATCCGGGTTACGCCTTGTTGGTATGATTTCTTCGTTGAGCTCACCTATATTGCTCACAACACTGATGCGTCCCACAAACTCCTCCATACTGAAGGGATAGATATGTTCCTTCACGTTCTCACCATTGAAGCCTACCATGTCAATAGCAAACAGTGAATAGCGGTCCTTTTGCTCAACAGACTGGTCAAGTTGCCTCGCTGACATCATTACAGAATCTGCCGATATCCAACGGCTCTTCACCTCGATGTAATATACAGGAGCTTCGTTGACGTAAATGATGATGTCCTGACCGTCTTGTTTATCATCAACATCTGCTTTGAGTTGATTACCTTCAAGCTCCTCTTTCAGTTCTTTGCGAAGGTATCCCTCCACATAGGTTCCGAGTTCCTTCTTCTTTTCAAAGTCGTGCTTTTCATTCTGTTTCTCTAACCAAGCCTTTTGGCCAAGGTCCCAGATGCTAAAGAGATTCTCGTGGTTGATGATTTCAGCCGCCTTGTTCAGCCTCTCTTTATCCTTCACCTTCATTATCTTGATCATTGGCTCACGGTTGTCTTTGTTCAGCACTAATTTGGCCAACAGTGAAGGGATGTCGTTGTAGATTGTTTCAAAGGCACTCTGCCATACCTTGCCGTCTTCATCGTTGTCAAAGCTGTTCATGATGTCCATTATCAGGTCTTTATGCTCATAGCTGTCAATCTCGTTCAGGTACTTTCCCGAGGCAAGAATCTCTTTCATAATTTCATTGCCAAACAAGACCACTTCCCATGATGCTTCCGTAATGGCAACCTTACCAAAATCCGTGTCGAACAGGACATCATGCACATCTTTCCTTACGGACTCTTTCGACATTATGGTATTGTAGATATCCTTCATCTTCTCCGGAATACCAGAGTCCTTTTTCAGATTCTTGCAGTAGAAGAATTTTTTACTTTGAGACAAATAGATTCTGTAGTTCTGCAACATGCCGTTGAAGTCCGAATATCCATGTATGCAAGTCACCAATCTCAGAATCCAATCCTTGTGCTCATGCTTATCTTCTTCCGCCGACAATGTAAACTCTGTCAATACGTTTGACAAGAGGGTTCGTATGGCTCCACGCCACTCAAAGATACTTGCATCCAAGGTTTCATTAATAAGAAACTCTACTTCATAATACTCGCCCAAGAGGTTGAGTGCCTTAGCTTGGAAAGCGTCACTTGACGCAGGAATGACCATTCGGCAGTAATTCAGCAAGGCATTCCGTTCTTCGACCGTCAGCAGACCATCCGACTTTGTGCGCACGGTCTTGTTGTCCCAGGCGTTTCGTTCAGCGTCGTTGAGTGCCTTTATCTTTTCCTGAAAGGAATCCGTGTTAAGCGAGAGCGCGTCTTTAACCTCCTTGTTACCAAAGGGCGCAAGGTTTATAAGACCCGTAAATTCCGCCTTTACAAACCTTTCAGCATACTCAGGCATAAGCACCTTTACACCGTCTTTCAGAACTGATGAAACAACCTCGCATCTATAACCTTGCGTTTTGTCGGTCATTGTTCCTGCTTCGGTGGGCAATATGTTCTTGTCGAAATAACTTAGCTGTTCGCTTGCCTTCAGGTATCTGCATATCTCCAGCAAATCCTTTTCTGATATAGCTGTCAGACCTTCTTTGTCAATGTAGCAGATGATGTCCGATATACTTTTGACCCTATCACATCCTTTCCCTTCGTACCATTTGTCGAACATCAGACTCCAATAGACCAGCAACTCTGGGGCAGGAACCATGCCATTGTGTATGTTCTGAAGAACGCGGTAAAGAGGCATCAACAGTTCTGGCTGTTCATCGGTTGCTCTTGCGAGGGTGGCATCCAGCACGTAAACAGAGTTTGGCTTAACCATCCTGCATCCATCATCTGTATTGACTTTGACCAGATTGAGGTTGCTCATCTGCTGCAACCATTTGGCCTTGATTGACCTGTAATATTCGCTCAAAGCCATGTTTGCGTTGCCTACGTTGAAGCAGACAGGTGCAAGGTGGTGAACATTCTTCCATTCAGACAGATGACGGGACACATAATCAAACACCATATCGGTGGCTTCGCTGATATACTGGTGATTCTTCGCTGCTGGATCATCAGCGGTCTGTCCGTCCATGATAAGGCGCAAGCTGCTGCGGTCGTCGGTAGAGCAGGTGAACATTGGCGCATGGAACATGAAGTTTACGCCCCATTGTTCGGTACCCACCAATGGCAGGAAGATAAACAGACGGGCTACCTTGTCGGACAACCGTACGACTTCGCCACATCTAACCGGCATTAATACTGTAGCCATTGGTTTTACAGCCCCGTTCTTTGTCGTGACGGTCTTCTTGCTCTCAAGCGAGATGACATTGATTTCATCAGTCAGTATGCACTTGTCGTCCACAATAGAAATGGTGGTTTCGTAAACTGACGACAAACGTGTTTCTTCCACCATTTTCTTCCCGTTTCTTACAAAACCAATGCGGCGAAAGTCAACTTCATCATTCAGTGTTATGGATTTTACCGTCTCATTCAGGCATAACACGTATGGTATCATCTCCGGTGCATCAGCAAAGGCCTCCTCTACATTGGTTCTTTCAATAGCGTTTGGTTGAAGATAGGTGAAAACCGTCCATTTTTGTGGAGTTTTACTTCTGTAAGTCAAATCGTTGCGCCAACTATCCTTCACCTTAAATTGTTGGGCAAGGCTCTCTGCCATAGCCTCACGAGAGATGGGTGTGCGGTCAATAACCAGCTTCGGAAAATTGTAATACAATTCCTCGTCATCAACTAGCTTCAACGAACCGGCAAGATGAAACTCACGACCGAACTTATGAGTTGTCAAGAATCCCGTGCCGTATTGCCCCACTTGGTCGCCATCATTACGCGGCTTTGCACTCGTCTGCAATATCAAAGCATTGAGCGTGTCGTTCACAAAAGGCAACCCATCGTGCTTGAATTCAAACGTCTCAAACCTGCGAGTAAAGACAATGTTACATTCTCCCGCAGAAACATCGCGTGCATTCTGCACCATCTCCCAAATGGCACGGATAGGCTTAGCTGAAGCCGACATATCTCTGCCATTGAGGATGTCGTTAGCAGGTTTGCCCCAAAGCATGTCATTCTTGGAGACCTCTGCCTGCTGGTTAATTCTATCTTGTATCGAATCTGCCATCTTGGTCGTTGAGATTAAAGATTCTGGTGAAATGTGAATGAAATGGGTGGGTTGTTACTGATATAGGAGGTGATTCTGTTGGCTGGTAGGTGGCACTTTAAAATCTTCGGGCCTCCTCAATGAACTCAGCAATTTTCTCAGCACGAATCCTTATGGTGAGATTAGCAGCTGTATTTAAGGCTGCTTTTGACATTTCCTTACGTTTGTCAGGATTATCCCTAAGCTCTGCAATTGCGTTGGCTATCTCATCCACATTCTCTGGATCTACCATAATCGAGTTTTCGGCATTCAGTAAATCCCAATTAAACTCTCTATCTGAAGAGATAATAGGGAGACCACATGCCATAGCCTCTATTACGGCATTGCAACACCCCTCCGCCAATGTCGGCAACACAAAAGCGTCAGCACAGTTCAGATAGCGAGGGATTTCATCATGAGGCAATGCGCCCTTGAAAATGATGCCATTGCAGTCAGGATCTTCTTGTCCCTTGCCGATGAAGATTATCTTGATTCTGTCATCATTTAATTTTTCTAATGCCTTAGATACGCGCAGAGTCCCCTTTCTGTTGATAAACCACCCAACGAAAGCAAGCACAAAATCCGATTCTGTGATACCAAGAGACTTCTTCAAAGCGGCTTGGTCGGATACTCTAAACAATGAGTTGTCTATAGCATTGGGGAAGACCCTACACTTGTCTTCTGTAGTCAGCCCAAGACTTATCGATTCGTTCTTGTTCTTCGAGGACACGCACACAACTTTTGATGCATAGTTGCACATCGACTTAAGCGGTTCGTCACCGAGGTGTTTTGGTATTACAGACTCTCCACTCGCCACAACCATTGGGACGGATAACCTTTTTGCGTATTTGTATGCTCCAATTGCCTGACCCCAAAAATGACAATATATCACATCTGGTCTTACACTGAGTTTTGATAACGCGCTGTTAATGGCATGGCTATGTATCTTGCCAGACACACGAATGCCGAACAGGACGAGATTAGAGAAAGAGACAATGCGTGGGCGCACTATCTCCACGTTCTGTGGATGCGGCAGTTCTTCGTATGTTGCGATTCTCTTGTTATGAGAGACAGAGAACGGAGCAATCACCGTAATATGATGTCCCATCTCCCCCCACTGATCCACGAGGTTCTTAACAAAAGGAAACACAGCCCTTTTTTTATCAGGGTAGTCTGAGGTTATGACACAAATATTCATTTAATTCAATTTTAAGTATTTACCAATCTTCATATCCGCTTCTTCGGTAGTCCATTTCCCTAATCCGCTGGCGGGATAGAAGGTAAGTTCGCCGAAGAAGATTTTGCCATTGACGTTGTAGAAATCAACACGGAGGAAAGGTTCATTCTTTGACAACCTTTCTGCCAAGGCAATCATATCGCCAAGGTTATTCGGCAATTCGATGATATAACCGGGATCTGGCTCGCAGCTCTTTTCTCCGAAGGGCAACAGATTACAATCTGTATCATAATAGTTGGCATGATGCTCCACAAATCTGCCGAAATCAACCTTGAAGAATCTAACCTTTCCATTGAAGCAGAAGAACTTGTAGTCGGGCAAATCTTTGGGAACAGGAGACTTTTCCGGAGACATGAACTTTTCAGCAATGATGCGTTTGGGGACATCCTTGTATGGCCATTCACGTAAACCGGAATAAATGTCCGAAGCCATTGATTCCTTAAGTTTTGAGATAGCAGTAGTCTTATCAAATATAGTTCTATCTTTACAGATTACCACACCGCCTCCACCTCCTCCATGTGTCGTCTTAAGCACAAACTGATTAGGAAGTGAACCCCAATCGATATCTTCGGGGCTGTCCCAAACACCAAGTGTAGGAATGATGTGCTCCTCACCAATGATATTCGCCACATACTGTTTAACCGCATATTTGTCAACCATTGTAGTATATTCCGGCTTGCGATTATAAAGTTTCAGCCATTGGAGCTTCTCGGTGAATGTTTGAGGGTTCTTCAAATCCAGCCGATGGCCCATCCTGAAACGATACAACAATTTTAGATAGGTGGCATCAGGAAGCCATCGAAAAAAGTTACTGATGATTGAGGCCATAAACTCACCTCGGTCTGTTCTTAATTGCCTTATTGCTGTATTTATCTTACTCATATCATTCTAAGTTTGGTTTCTTATAAGTTGCTAATGCATATCCGAGAACACTCGTGCATACATACGTCATATCTCCGTATGACATGGAGAAAAGTGTCTTTGCGAAATAGATGATTCCTACCAATGCGAGAATAGTTTTTGCTTCGATATTGGTTGACTGACGCCATGTTGCATAGAACTGTTTCCAATAAATAGCATATACTGCGATACCCAGAAGACCCTGGTTAACTGCTATCTCGAGCCAGTCGTTGTGGGCATAGTTTTCATAAATATCCAACGTGCCGTTTGCTCCTCGACCAAACAAGTATTGGATGGCATCAGCTTTCTCCGTAAAATATGTCCAGAAAAACGAATATAGACTATCTCTTCCGCTGGAGTTTCCTTCTTTAGTAGCCTCTAAGCGTTGCAAGAAGTAATCGCTACTTGTCATCAAATCAATTACGAAATACACTCCTGCAACAGCCAGAGCAACAGTAAGAAGAAGGACAATAAATCTTTGCTTACCCCTTGCATTACTGATAATCTGCCAGATGAGATAGAGAACCACTACACCGCCAATCAATATGGCTCCTCGCTTCATTCCCATTAAAATAAAGGCCATACAAAAAGCAAGACCAGCATATTGCAACAAGGGCTTTTTGCGAAATAGCGCCCATATAGGGATTAATGACAGGAATATGTAACCGACATTATTCGTTATTTCTTCTCGCGAGGATCCTCTTTCCATCAACTTTAGCAATGCCTGCTGCATGTTGTGATAATAAGACACCACACAAGAGATGCAGAACACCACAGCCCACCATCTCAACCTTTCTGCCGTCAGATAGCCTTTGAGACTGAAATAGTAGAAGGCATAGATGGGAAGAATGGAAAGGTAGATTGCCTTGATGTAATTATAGCTAGGCATACTCTTTCCGCCCATACTGTAATAAATGGTAGATGGGTTCATCAGAATCAAGGCAAAACCATAGATTGAAAACATAAGTACCAACAGGTTCAATCCCTTGATATAAGGTGGGTGATGCGGCATCTGCCATATCTTTATGGCACAAAAAAATGACACCAACAGGTTTATGCCCAATAGTCCTATAGAGATGGCTCCTCCTGTCGGGTATAATACACCCTGGAGGTAGTACAACACCCACACGATGATGAACCAATCGCAACGGTTGAGTTTGGCAGGATTAAGTGATATCATTGTTTATCGAATAAGTTTTTTAATGCGAAAACATGCTTGTCGTGGTGTGCCTCGCAATTAATATAGTTTAGCAGCATCAGGTATTTCTTGCGAGATACGAGTGATGGAAGCAAGTGCATACGATAGAGTTTGTTTAAGATGCGGTTTTCGTATGGCTGATGCATCAGTAGCATGCTGGATGCGGTAGAGCGATAGTATTCATCCACCTCTTTCTTGAGTTCCTTTGAATCTTGGATGATAGCATTCAGCTTCTCAATACTCTTATTGAATAAAGTGCGGTCTCTCAACAACTCGATAGAGGCATTATCGTTATACTGTATATATGGAATCATTTGATAAGTAATTACCTGCTTATCAAATGATAGTATTACCATATATCCTTCATTCCAGATGCTATTTCTCATTTTTGATGCATCAAAACAGAAGTTTCCCAATCCATAGAAGAGTGGCTTACCCTTATAAACCTCATATCCGCTATAGCAATGCTGATGATGGTTTACCACTGCATCTGCACCTGCATCCACAAAGAATCGATATGTTTCTTGCATACGAGGGGAAGGCAGTTGGAAATGCTCATGTCCTCCATGCACAATAAC
>ENA-UEQL01003225-UEQL01003225.1-human-gut-metagenome-genome-assembly--contig:-NODE-3225-length-10238-cov-3.744612_pt1 | contig 10238 bp, 9 predicted proteins | sample MGYA00242905_ERZ507926 | MGnify/ENA primary metagenome ERZ507926 (study PRJEB26167, sample SAMN06115531) | human gut metagenome | host: Homo sapiens | place: China:Henan | collected 2015-09-09 | study...
TTCGTCATTGAGGCCGGCTGCCTGCGCCCGCCGTTCGTGGCCATCTCCGGTCTCGGCGGCTCGGCGGCGGAGGATCTGAAGCGCGCACAGGATTCCGGCGCGAAGTTCGTCTCCATCGACGATATTTCCGACGCCTGCCCCAAGGTGAGTACCGCCCACCTGGACATGCTGCGAAAGCTCGGCGCGCTCGGCGATCTGCCGGAAACGCGGCAGGTGAGCCTCTTTGACGCCTTCGGCGAAATGTAAAGGAGAGATAGAAGAATGAAACTGATGATCGCGTCCGACCTGCACGGCTCGGCGTACTATACGCAGGCGCTGCTGCGCCGCATGGAGGATGAAAAGCCCGCAAAGCTCGTCCTGCTCGGCGACATCCTCTACCACGGCCCGCGCAATGCCCTCCCGCGCGATTACGACACGAAAGCGTGCGCCGCCATGCTCAACGCGCTCGAAAAAGCGCCGCTTTGCATCCGCGGCAACTGCGACGGAGAAGTGGACCAGATGGTATTGAATTTCCCCGTGCTCGCGGACTTCGCCGCCGTGTTCGCGGACGGGTATACCCTCTATCTCACGCACGGCCACCATCTCGACGAGGCGTCCAAGGCCGCCGCCCCCGGCGACATCGTGCTCTACGGACATACCCATGTCCCAGCGTTCGAGCAGAAGAACGGGAATTATTATGTAAACCCCGGCTCCGTATCCATCCCGAAGGAAGGAAGCCGCCACAGCTATATGCTCTGGGAAAACGGCGTTTTCACATGGAAGGACGTGGAGACCGGCGAGATCTGGCGCACGGAGCGCATAGAGAAGTGAGCGGCGCGCCGGAGGCGGTGCGCGCGCGGCTCCTTGCGCTGCAAGACGAGAAAAACGCGCCCTTCATGGCAAAGCTCGTCCCGACGCTTCCGCCGGAGAGCGTTCTCGGCGTGCGTATGCCGGATTGCCGCGCGCTCGTCCGAGAGCTTTGCCGGGAACCCGACATCGGCCTCTTTCTCGCCGATCTGCCGCACCGGTATTTGGACGAGAACAACCTCCACGCGCTGATTTTGAACGAGGAAAAGGACTATGCCGCCGCCGTCGCCGCGCTCGACGCCTTTCTGCCCTACGTTAACAACTGGGCGACCTGCGACGCGCTGCGCCCGAAGGCATTCAAAAAGCACCCTCCGGCTTTGCCGGACGAGTGCCGCCGCTGGATAAAAAGCGGCGAGAACTATGCAGTCCGCTTCGGCATCGAACTGCTTATGACGCACTATCTCGACGCGGATTTCCGCTCGGAATACCTTGAAGAAGTTTCCATAATTAAAAGCGATGAATATTATGTAAACATGATGATCGCCTGGTATTTCGCCACGGCCCTTGCCAAGCAGTACGAAGCGGCGGTTCCGTACATCGAGCAGCGCCGCCTCGCCCCATGGACGCACAACAAAACCATCCGCAAGGCCATAGAAAGCTACCGTATCACCGACGAGCAGAAGGCCTACCTCCGCACGCTCGCCATACGAGAATAACAAACGCCCGAAAGAGCAAAACTCTTTCGGGCTTTATCTTTTATCGATTTGGGCTGGCAAGATACCCCTCGAGCAGGAGGGTTGCCGCTACCGCGTCCACGTTGGCGCGGTGCTTTTTTTCTTTTTTTCCGGCGGCGTGGAGGATGGCGTGCGCCTCAATGGTGCTGCGCCGCTCGTCCCAGAGTATGACCGGCAGGCCGGAGGCCTCCTCCAGCAATGCCTTGAACTGCCGCGCCTTTTCCGCGCGCGGGCCCTCCGTGCCGTCCATGTTCTTCGGCAGGCCGAGCACGAACTTTTCGGCGTCACGCTCACGGGCGAAAAAGGCGAGCCGCTGCGCGAGCTTTTCGGCGTTCCATTCCTGAATGGTGAGCGCTTCTCCCGCAAGCGTGCCGGTGAGATCGGACACCGCAACGCCGGTGCGGGCGTCGCCGTAGTCTATGGCGATGATCCGTTTCATGGCAGGACCTCCTGTATATGTCTTTTTCCTTACTATACCACACCGCAGCGCCCCGGCGCAATGCCCTCTCCGTTCGACGGCTTTTGCAGGACGCTTCTGCTATGCTCTTACCCGAAAAAACATTTCCCGCGGTTTTCCGTGGGGAAGGGAGGAAAGAGCATGAAGCGCCGGATCGCCTGTCTCGCCGTATGTCTGCTTGCGGTTCTGCTGCCGCTGCGCGCGCTGGCTGCGGAGGAGACCGCCGCCGTACAGACGCGCGCCGGGGACTGGACGCCCTCACGCAGCGCCATGCCGGGCGAAGAGCTGCATTTCCGCGTCTCGCTCACGCTGCATACCGGCGAGAGCTGGACGGTACGCAGCGTGTTTTCCCCCGGCGTCGAGTTTCTCGGGCTCACGGCGGTCCGCGCCGACGGAGAGAGCGTCAACGCCTCGTACTATACGCTTGTCACCGGCGCGCGCTCGAAAGAGAGCGCCTTTGCGCTCCATCTCGCGGCGCGCTTTTCCGCGCGGGAGAGCGTCTGTCTGACGGTCGAGTGGACGGCGCGGCTGGGCGACGGCTGCGTCACCGGCGCGGAAGGAAACCGCGTATTTCTCACCGCGGTGAGCGAGAGCGGCCAGACCGCAGCGAGCGGCAGCGCGGCGGTTTTTGCCTACGGCTTTTCCGTTTTCCGCGGTGTGCGCTTTGCCGATGCGCGCGTGGCGGATCATCCGCTGCCGTCCGCCTGCTTCCGGCTCTATTATGACGCCGCGGCGCGCGAGCCGGTGGCGTTTCGGGAGAACGGGGGCGTATATCTCGCGTGCGCGCTCGGCTGCGGCCACACGCGCCATACCTACATCCTGCGCACCGCGGAGGACGGGTACGTCCGCATTGCGGGACTTCCCGCCGGAACGTATTATTTGCAGGAGTCGCGCCCGCCGTCCGGGTACGGCTGCGCCGCCGTCATGCTGCGCGTGACGCTCACGGAGGACGGAACGCTGGAAACCGATGCGTCCGAAGCGTCCGGCAGCACGGTCCTTCTGCTTGAAACGGCGCAGGAATCGCTGCCGGAGAACAAAACGCTGACCTTTTACCGCCGCGGCTGCGGCGTGATGGCCATGCTGTTCACCACCGTTCTGTGTGGAAAGCGGCGATATTGGTGAATCATTTTTTCTCCTTGGGCTTGAAGAGCACGGCGGCGAGATACCCGAAGAATATCGCCGCGGCGATGCCGCCTGCGGAGGCCGTCAGCCCGCCGGTGAACGCGCCGAGAAAGCCCTTCTCCGCCACGGCCTTTTCCACGCCCTTGGCAAGCGTGCTGCCGAAGCCCGTGAGCGGGACGCTCGCACCGGCGCCCGCCCACTCGATGAGCGGAGCGTACACGCCCACGGCGTGCAGCACGACGCCGAGCACGACATAGCACGTCAGAATGCGTGCCGGAGTGAGCTTCGTGCGGTCAATGAGCACCTGCCCGAGCACGCACAGCGCCCCGCCGACGAGAAACGCCTTGAGATAATCTGTCCACATAGTCCTTACCCCCTATCAACATCCAGCGCCACGGCATGACAGATGCCGGGGATACTCTCGCCCTGCTGCGATGTTGTCGGCGACATGAGCGCGCCGGTCGCGGCAAAGAGCACGCGCGGCCAGTCGCCACAGGTCATGCGCTGGAGAATGTGCCCGCAGAGCACCGATGCGCTGCACCCGCAGCCGCTGCCGCCGGCGTGTACGTCCTGCGTCTCCGGATTGAAAATGAGCATGCCGCAGTCCGTGGAGCATACGCCGAGATCCACGCCGTCCCGGAGAAAGAGATCGGTCAGGATTTCGTGCCCGATCTTTCCGAGATCGCCGGTGATGATCGCGGCATAGTCCGCCGGGGTGCGCCCGGTGTCGGCAAAGTGCGCGCGGAGCGTTTCATATGCTGCCGGAGCCATTGCCGCGCCCATGTTGTTCGCGTCCGTCACGCCCGCGTCGCGGATGCGCCCGGTCGTGACGTGCGTCACATAAGGGCCTTTGCCCTCGCTCGTGAGCAGCAGCGCGCCCGCGCCGGTCACGGTCCACTGCGCCGTCGGCGTGCGCTGCCCGCCGTATTCAAGCGGGAGCCGGAACTGCCGCTCTGCCGAGCAGAAGTGTGAGCTCGTCATGGCGCACACGGTGTCGGCGTAGCCGCCGTCGATCGTCATCGCGGCGAGCGACAGACTCTCCGCCATCGTGGAGCACGCGCCGTAAACGCCGAAGTAGGGGATGGGGAGATCGCGCGCGGCGAACGTTGACCCGGCGCATTGGTTGAGAAGGTCTCCTGCGAACAGATACTGAATGTCCGAGGGCGGGATCCTCGCCTTGTCGCAGCAGAGCGCAAAGCACTTGGAGAGCATCACGCTCTCCGCCTTCTCCCAGCTCGACTGACCGAAGTAGGAATCGTCGCTGATATAGTCGAACCATTTGCGCAGGGGGCCTTCGCCCTCCTTCTGCCCGACGACGCAGCTGCCCGCCGCAATGGAGGGCGGGTTCGTGAAGGCGACCGTCTGCCGCCCGAGCCGCTTGTTTTTCAGAAAAACCACCGTCTTTCCCTTTTTTCATAGCGTACCCCGAAAAAGCAAAAAAATCCCTCCGGAATGAACCGGAGGGAGAAAGATATTTGATTTACGTGCGCCCGACGGACTGGTAGTTCCAGCTGAGCGAGTTTTCGCGCAGCATCATAAAGTTATCGGTGTACATCTGGAGAAGCCAGTAGTTCATCTCGATCTCCGGGTCGCAGATGTAGATCTTGCCGTCGAGCGTGATCTCCGTCCAGGCGTGCGGCTGGTTTTCTATGCCGATGCTGCCGGAATAGGTGCGGGCGTTGTACCCAAGCCCGCGGGCGAGCGCGCAGAACGCTCCGGCGTAGCAGTAGCAGTTGCCCTTGTTCGTGCGGAAGATCGTGAGCGCCTCGTCAATGTCCCAGCCGGTCGCGCCGGAGTCGTAGTAGTTGCGCGTGAGGTACCGGAAGTCGTTTTTCACATGGTAGTAGATCGCTTTGAGATCGTCGAGCCGCGCGGCGTCCGGCGTCATAAAGTCGGAGAGCGTCTGCGCGACGTAGTCATCAAGCTCTGCGCTGCCGCTCGTATAGCGGCCGTTTTTATCGAAATACAGGCCGTCAAATTCCGAATCGGTGAGAAAATACCCGTCGTCGCCGAGCCGGTAGAGATATCCGCCGAACCAAAGGAAGCCGTCGCGCGTCATGGATTCAAGAGACTCTTTCGTGAGCGTTCCGCTGCCCGCCGCGGCGAGCACTTCGGCGGATGCCCAGTGCGTCGGGGCAACGTCCGGATAATAGACGTCCTCCGCGGCGCTCTCTTTCCCGAGCAGCCGGGAAACGCAGAAGGCGAATTCCGCGCGTGTCACATATTCGCTCTCCGTTTCCGGCAGAGCCTCAAGCACCGGATCGACGGTCTCGGGATCGAAAAGCGTGTCCAGCGCGGTTTTTAGCTCCTCGCGCGTGAGCGCATCTTCGGGAGCGGCATCCAGACCTGCAAGCAGTGACGGATCGATACGCTCCTCCGGCGCGAGCGCGCGCAGCGCCGCGGCGCACTCCGCGTGCGTCATCGCGCTCTCCGGGCGGAGCAGACCGTATTCGTCGGGGAAGAGAAACGCTGCGCCGGCGTTGAGTACCTGCCGCGCCAGAGCGTAATATACCGTGTCCGTTTCGACCGGCGCTGCCGGATCGGCGCGCCTGCCGGTCTCATCCGTCCATGCGACGAGATACAGACCCTCGGGCAGCGCGGCGTCCGCAGCGGGCGAGCCGTCGAACGGGATGCTCTCGGTTTTTAAAACGTCGTCACCGAGACGGTATTCCACCGTGAAAACCGGCGTTTCCGTCGGCGCGGGTGTGGTCTCCGCCGCGGCGGGGGCGTTTGAGGTGAGCGGGGCAGCCTCCGCCCGGTAGCCGCAGCCGTGGAGAAAAACGGCGGCGAGCAGCACGGCGGCGAGCGGCGCGAATCGGAATGTTTTCAGCTTCATGAAGACGGGTCCTCCCGGAATTGCTTTTTTACAGAACATGCGATACAATTATAATATTCCCGCCGCGGCGTGTCAAATACGCTCGCATCGCGGCGGCAACAGCGAGGAAAGTATGAGAAAAAAAGCGAATAAAGAGAGATTGCCCCTGCTTTTCGCCGCGCTGCTCGGCGCGCTCCTATTGTCAAACTGCGGCTATCGCCCGGAGGGGGGCGAAGCCGTGCAGCCGCTTTCGGACGTGCCCGCCGCCGCGGCAGCGCTGCCGGAGGAGACCGCCGCGCCGCAGGGGAAGACCTATACCGTGACGTACCGTGTGAACGGCGCGGAAACGACTGAGCTTGTGGCCGAGGGCGGCAGCGTGCAGAATGCGCCGGAGTTTATGGCAAGCGAGAACTGCGCCATCGTCGCCTGGAAAAACGCCAACGGCACAAAGATGGACATCCGCACCGCGCCGGTATATGCCGACGCGGTGTATGAAGCCGTCCCCGGCCCGGCGCTCCGGCGCGAGGGGGCGTATATCGCGGCGGGAAACGACGGGCTTTTCCACCCGCTCGATAAATTCACACGCAGCGACGCCGCCCGCGCCGTATATGCGCTGCTCGATACGAAGCCGACCGGCGAGACGTTTTTGAAGGACGTCACGACCCAAGCCAAGTGCTACACCGCCGCAACGACGCTTGTGACGGCGGGATATATGACACTCAACGAGGGCCGGTTTTACCCGGACGTCGCCAGCACCCGCGCCGATCTCACGGCGCTGCTCGAAAAGGTGTTCTCTCCCGCGGCGGTGGAGCGCGCTCTTGCCGGTATGACGGACGAAACGCCCTTCACCCGCGCCGAGGCTGCCGCGGCGATCAACGCGCTGCTGGAGCTGGACACGGCGGGACTTGCAAACGCCCCGTACTTCCCGGATGTGGCCCCGAGCATGGAAAACTATGCCGCTGTGGAGCTTGCCGGGCAGAGCGGGACGATCTCCTGGCTTGACGGCGACAGAGCAGAGCCGGGCTTTCTCAATCTGGACGGATATCTCTACTGCGTCGGCGACGACGGGTATTTCCTGCGCGACACGATGGTCGGCACGCTGTACTTTGACATCTCCGGCCGGTATACGAGCGGGGACGACGCGCTCGATACGTTCGTTGCCGATATTGTCGACGCAAACACGAATGCCTCCATGACCCGCGAGGAAATGCTGCGCGCGGTGTACGAGTATGTGCGCGATCACTATCTCTATCTCAAACGCAGTCTCTACGAGGTCGGCGAGACCGGCTGGGAGATCCCCGAGGCGCTGCTCATGTTCCAGAGCGGCAAGGGCAACTGCTACAACTTCACCGCCGCGTTCTGGTCGCTCGCGCGCGGCATCGGGTTTGACGCGGTGTGCTACAGCGGTCTCGTCGGCGTCGGGCGCGACCCGCACAGCTGGGTGGAGATCACATTCGACGGCGTCCCGTATGTGTTCGATGTGGAGACCGAAATGTCCTACCGTCTTGTGAACGACTACATAACAAGCATGTACTGGAAGACTTACGAGGAGGTCGCGGCGTGGAGCTACGTCCGCACCCCGGAGGAAGCTGCCGCCGCCGCGCCGGAAACCGCGGGCTGACGGGGCTTGCCGCCGCATCTAGGGAAAAAATATACCGGCCGTCTGCCGGAATGAACGAAGCCCTAACGGAAAAAATTCCGTTAGGGCTTTAATTATTATACAGATGTAGAAAATAAGCATTCTGCACAAATTATAATATAAAAATTGAAAGCATTTTTCTTGACCAAACAAAACCGATATGATAAATTTAATTCATATAGGGAGAAAAATCACAGACAACGCGCCCCCTAAAACAAAGTAAAGAGGTGTATTGCGTGAAAGACCTTAAGCATCTGATCTATTTTGAGAATCTGCTTCAGGATGCACACAACGAGCTTGTCGCACAGGCGGTACAAGAGGGAGACTATGCGCTGGGCTACAGCTGCTACTACATCCCGGAAGTTCTGCTCAATCTTCCCGGCTGCTTTTCTTCCCGGCTCCGCGCGCCGCGCTGCACATCCACGGATGTCGCCAGCTATTACATGACCAACCGCACCTGCCCCTATGCCCGCTCCCTTCTCGAGCGCGCCATCGAAGGCGGGTACAACTATCTCAACGCCCTTCTCGGCGCGGAATGCTGCGCGACCATGGAGCGCATGGAGGAGCATTTCTTCCTCATCAACCCGGTGAAGAATGAGAAGTTCTTCGTCACGCAGATCGACCCGCCCATGAAGGGCGACGAGACCAATCTCGATTACTACAAGGCGCAGCTCAAGCTCAAGGTCGTGGACAAGCTGCACGAGGAATACGGCATCGACACCTCCGAGGAGGCTATGCGCCGCGCCATTGATGACCATAACGAGATCAGCCGCATCATCACCGAGATCGGCAATTTCCGCAAGGCGGATAACCCCAGCATCACCGGCTACGAGTTCCACGTCATCCAGCTCGTCAGCCAGGTATGCCCGCACCGGCTCATCCTGCCGTATCTGGTCGAGACGCTCGAAGAGCTGAAGACGCGCGAGCCGGAGCCGAAATTCCCGTTCCGCGCGAGAGTTGTCCTCGTCGGCTCGGAGATCGACGATCCGGAATTCACAAAGCTCATCGAGACCTGCGGCGCCATGGTCGTGGCCGACCGCTACTGCTTCGGCTCCTTCCCCGGCCGCGAACAGATCGAGATCCGTGAGGGGGAGACCGCCTTCGATGCGATCTGCCGCCACTATCTGCACTGGAATCAGTGCGCGCGCTTCATGGACGGCATGAAGATCGACCAGCGCCACAGCGAGGTCAAAAAGCTCGCGGATGAATTCAAGGCGGACGGCGTGATCTATGAGAACATGAAGTTCTGCGAGTTCTGGAGCTACGAAAAAATCCTCGCCCACCATATTTTCACGAACGAGCTGGGCATCCCCACCTGCACCATCGAGAAGGAATACGCTCTCGGCGCGGTGGGCCAGCTGCGCACCCGCTTCCAGGCATTCATCGAATCTCTGGAGATCAAACAGATACAGGGAGGCAAGTGAGATATGAAAGCAATGGATAAGCTGATCGCGAAGATCGACAAAAAGCTCGAGCGCTTTGACCCCATCTGGCAGGCCGAACACGGCACCGGCGGCCAGAGAACGCGCTATTACGATAAGACCGGCGTTGCGAAGTGGCGCGAATGGCGCGGCGTGAAGGACACGCTCTACGACTATACGCAGTGGCTCAATAACCTCTCGAACATGGTGCAGATGGTGGCGTCCGCTCCCGTCTCCTGTCTCAAGGGCTTCTGGGAATACCGCTGGATGGGCTCGTATCTCGGCACGTTCATGTTCATCGACCGCCTGTTCGAGGGCTACCGCGGCTATGAGCTGCGCACCGCGCACACGAACATGCACGCCATCGTACAGAGCCTTACCAAGCGCATCGCACTCGTCCTCTCCAACGACAAGCGCCTCGGCGGCGGCCCGCGCAGCGACGATTTCCTCCCCTTTGACGAGGTGCTGCCCCCGCTGTTTCTGACGGGCTTCAAGGAGCTGATCCCGTTCCCGCTGCAGACGCTGCCGGAGTTCATCATCTGCGACGTGGACCAGCACATCGAGCCGTACTATATCGACGTGGCCGAGTCCTTCGGTCTGGCGGCGGACGTGTGCTCGCGCTGCGCCGCGGAGACCGGCGTCGCTATCGACGATGCGTTCCCCATCATCGGCAAGGCGTTCCTCACGACGAACATGCCGTGCAACGCCTCCGAGTGTACCTCCATGATCCAGCGCCGCCGCGTGGCGCTGCCGGACTTCCCCGTAACGCTCGCGATGATCCACAACGAGCCGGGCGCGCACCCCTATTCCACGCAGATGCTCAAGGACGCCATTGCCTTCGTCGAGAAGGAATACGGCATCAAGTACGACTGGGACGAGCTGTTCAAGTACGCCCGGCTTATGAACGAGCAGAACACCATTGAGCTCGAAAAGTGGGACTACTTCAAGACCCCGTATTCCGCGCTCGTCGGCATTGCCGAAACGCTCTACCGGCTGTATTCGTGGGCGTCCGTCAACGGCACCGACCCGTATTTCAACAAGGTCGATCGCCGCGTTATCGAGATCATGCGCCGGGCATACGAGGAAAAGTACCAGCCTTTCGGCGGAAAGACGCGCCACCGCGCCTTCCTTTGGGGGCCCTCTGCGGTATACTATACCGACTTCCCGACCTGGACGCAGAACTGCTGGGGCATCAACATTGTGCTGAACATGGACTCCACCATGGGTCACAACATGATCGACACCGAAGACCCCGACCAGGCGA
>ENA-UEQL01003227-UEQL01003227.1-human-gut-metagenome-genome-assembly--contig:-NODE-3227-length-10236-cov-3.390393_pt1 | contig 10236 bp, 8 predicted proteins | sample MGYA00242905_ERZ507926 | MGnify/ENA primary metagenome ERZ507926 (study PRJEB26167, sample SAMN06115531) | human gut metagenome | host: Homo sapiens | place: China:Henan | collected 2015-09-09 | study...
GCGGATTTCCTTTGAGTACGCCATGATCGACGGGGTCAACGACCGCCCGGAGGACGCCAAAGAGCTGCTCCGGCGGTTAAAAGGGCTGCCTGCTCACTTCAATCTGATCCCATTAAACCATGTGGAGGAAAGCCCCCTGAAGCCCAGCACCCGGGCGGCAGTGGCGGCGTTTCAGAAAATTCTGGAAGACGGCGGCATCACCGCCACCGTCCGCAGAACCCTGGGGGGCGACATCGACGCCTCCTGCGGGCAGCTCAGACGAAAGTACAATCAAAGCAAAGAAAATCCATAGATAAAGGGGGCGCGAGCCTATGCAGAGCTGGGGATTGACCGATCCCGGTTGTGTCCGGAAACAGAATCAGGATTCCTACAGAATTGAACAGCTTGACCGCGGCAACCTGCTGTGCATCGTCTGCGACGGCATGGGCGGCGCCAAATCCGGAAACATTGCCAGTTCTCTGGCGGTGGACGTGTTCGTGGAGGAAGTCCGCCGCTGCTGGAAGCCTGTCATGGAACAGGACAAGGTAGACCAGATGCTCCGCAGCGCTGTGAAGCTGGCGAACTTCACCGTGTATGACCAGTCCCGGCAGTTCGAGGAATTCGACGGCATGGGCACCACGCTGGTGGCGGTGATGGTGCGCGGCCGGAAGGCGACCGTAGTTAACGTGGGGGACAGCCGCGCCTATCACGTGGGCAAAAGCGGCATCCGTCAGGTGACCAAGGATCATTCTCTGGTGGAGTCCATGGTGGATCACGGCGACATTACCGCCGACGAGGCCCGTCATCATCCCAGCCGCAACCTGATTACCCGGGCGCTGGGGCGGGATACCAATGCCGCCTGCGACGGCTACATCCGCCCCATGGCACAGGGGGATTATCTCCTGCTGTGTACCGACGGGCTGGTGAACACCGTCACCGATCAGGAAATGCTGTTTGAAATCCTCCACGGGCAGGATGAGGACACCTGTCTGAGCCGCCTGATGGAGATTGCCAAAGCCCAGGGGGCGCCGGACAATGTGACGGCCGTCCTGATGCGGATGCTGTAAGAGAGGGGGAGAGGAATGGATCAATACATCGGAAAGATGCTGGACAACCGCTATGAGATTCTGGAGCGCATCGGCACCGGCGGCATGGCGGTGGTCTATAAGGCAAAATGCCATCGCCTCAACCGTCTGGTGGCCATCAAGATACTCAAAAGCGACCTGGCGCAGAACGAGGAGTTCCGCCGCCGGTTCAATGCGGAGTCGCAGGCTGTTGCCCAGCTGTCTCACCCCAACATCGTATCGGTGTACGATGTGTCCCGGGGCGGCGATATGGAATATATCGTCATGGAGCTGATCGACGGCATCACCCTCAAGCAGTATATGGAAAAGCGGGGCCAGCTGAACTGGCGGGAGTCTCTGCACTTCATCACCCAGATCATGCGGGGCCTCAGCCACGCCCACAGCCGTGGCATCATCCACCGGGACATCAAGCCCCAGAACATCATGGTCCTGCGGGACGGCAGCGTGAAGGTGGCCGATTTCGGCATCGCCTGTCTGGCGGATTCCGCCCAGACCCTGACGCAGGAAGCCCTTGGCTCCGTCCACTATATTTCTCCGGAGCAGGCACGGGGCGACCGGCCGGACGCCCGCAGCGACATCTATTCCTCCGGCGTGGTGCTTTATGAGATGCTCACCGGACGGCTGCCCTTTGAAGGAGAGTCCGCCGTTTCTGTGGCCATCCAGCACCTCAGCTCCATTCCGCTGGCTCCGCGGGAGATCAATCCCGATATTCCCGAGCAGTTGGAACTGATCTGCATGAAGGCCATGGCCCCGGATCTGGAGCACCGCTATCAGTCGGCGGACGCCATGATCGCGGATCTGGAGGCCTTCCGGAAGAATCCGGAGGTGGAGATGAAATTCGACCTTTCGGACCTGCGCCCGGAGGAGAATGACGAGCCTACCCGGACCATCCGCACCATGCCCAGCCATACGGTGACCATCCCCGTCCATCAGCCGGAGCGGAATTATCCCCACCGGGAACGGGACGAGGACGAGGAGCCCCGCCGCACCGGTAGCGGCAAGCGGGGTGTGCTGGTGAGTGCCGTGACGGTGGCGGCGGTAGCCGTGGTGATCGTGCTGTTCAAGACCATCCTCGGCTCCTTTGCCCCGGCGGTGGTGGACCAGTATCAGGTGCCGGATCTGTATAACATGACCATCGAGGAAGCGGAGGACGATCCCCGGATCGAAGGTGTTTTTGAGATCCAGAAGGCCGGCTCTGAGTTCAGCACCGACGTGCCGGAGGGCCACATCCTCCGGCAGGACCCCAAGAAGGGGGAGACCCGGAAGGGCAGCCAGCTGGTGATCCAGGTGTGGGTCAGCGCCGGTGAGGAGACCGGCGAGGTGCCGGATCTGGAAAACAAATCCGAGCAGGACGCCCGTATCCTGCTGGAAAAGCTGAACAAGGAATACAATCTGGAGCTGACCGTGGAGGCCCCGGAGGAATTGAAGCAGTTCTCCGAGGAGATCACGGAGGGGTACGTCATCAAGACGGAGCCGGCTCAGGGCGAGATCCTGAAAAAGGGCGATACCGTAAAGCTGATCCTCAGCAAGGGCCCGGACATCAAACCGGTAACGGTCCTGCCCTTTGTGGGAATGAGCATTGACAGCGTGCTGTCCCAGCTGGAAAGCTACAAGCTGACCTGCGACGCCGCGGATGTGGAAGTAGTGGACAGCGACAAGCCCGGCGGCACCATTGTCTGGCAGAGTCCGGCCAGCGGCGAGACCGTGCCGGAGTGGACGACCATCAAGTTCCGGGTCAGTGCGGGACTGGCCAGCAGCGCCCTGCCCATCACGGTGGACATTCCCCAGAACGGAAAGGACATTGTCAAGGTGGAGATCTATGTGGGCGACGAGCCGAATCCCCAGTACAGCGAGACTGTCTACGAGGCGGACGGAGCCGTGAGCACCACTCTTTACGGCACGGGCCGGAAAATGGTGAAGGTCTACTTTGACGGCGTGCTGGATCAGAAGCAATCCTATGAGCGGAACTTTGGTTGATACGATGGCAGAGGGACGGATTCAAAAAGCCCTCAGCGGCTTTTACTATGTGGATACCGGCGCGGAGGTGCTGACCTGCCATGCCCGGGGAAAATTCCGGAAGGAGGGCCTGTCCCCTTTGGTGGGGGACCGGGTGACGGTCCGGGAGTTGGGAAACGGCGAAGGGTTCGTTGAGTCTATCCTTCCCCGGAAAAACGCCTTTGAGCGGCCGGCGGTGGCGAATATCGACCAGTTGGTTGTGATCGGCTCCGCCGCCATCCCCAAAACAGACCCCTTTCTCATCGACCGCATCGCGGCCATCGCTGCCCTGAAGGGCTGCGAGGTGGTGGTGCTGCTGAATAAGTGCGATCTGGACCCGGCAGAGGAGCTGTACCGCATCTATACCGCCGCCGGGTTCCCGACACTGCGAATCAGCGCGGAGACCGGAGAGGGTCTGGAGGAACTGATCCCCCTGATCACTGGTAAGCTATCTGCCTTTACAGGTAACTCCGGCGTAGGGAAATCCAGTATCCTGAACGCGCTGGACCCGGCGTTCCAGCTAAAGACCGGGGAGATCAGCACGGCGCTGGGCCGGGGACGCCACACCACCCGCCATGTGGAGCTGTTCCGTCTGAGCTGCGGGGCGGAGATCATGGATTCACCGGGATTTTCCTCCTTTGAAACGGAGGAACTGAATCTGGAGCTGAAACACCGCCTGCCGGAAACCTTCCGGGAGTTCGCTCCCTATTTGGGGGAGTGCCAGTTTTTGGATTGCAGCCATACCAAGGAAAAGGGCTGCGCCGTGCGGGAAGCGCTGGAAGCGGGGAAACTCCAGCCCAGCCGGTATCAGAGTTATCTGCGTCTGTTCGAGGAACTGAAACCTCTGCGGGAATGGCAGGAAAAGCGGAAATAAGTACGCCCCATATTTGCGCCCCGTTTGTGAGATATGCCAGTCTCACAAGCGGGGCGCTTTTCTGCGTCAAAATGGTTGGAAACACTCCGGCTCGCAATCAGAGCGCTGCGTAAGCCGCTGCGTTCTCATCAGGCCTGCTTCTCCTTGCGGAAAACGGTGTGCTGTGGTAACATATATCAATCAACTGAAATGAATGGAAGGATCAGGAAATGCAGGCGTACACATACGTTGAAAAGGGGAAATTTGCATTACTGGAAAAGCCGAAGCCGGTGCTGCTGCACGAGCGGGACGCCATTGTGAAGGTGACGCTGGCCAGCATCTGCTCCAGCGATCTGCACATCAAGCATGGCAGCGTTCCCCGGGCCGTTCCCGGCATCACGGTGGGACATGAGATGGTGGGCGTTGTGGAATCGGTGGGCAGCGCCGTGACCCATGTCAAGCCGGGGGACCGGGTGACGGTGAATGTGGAGACCTTCTGCGGTGAGTGCTTTTTCTATAAGAAGGGCTTTGTGAACAACTGTACCGATGAAAACGGCGGCTGGGCCTTGGGCTGCCGCATTGACGGCGGCCAGACGGAATACGTGCGGGTACCCTTCGCCGATCAGGGTCTGAACAAGATTCCAGACGGCGTCACCGACCGGCAGGCTTTGCTGGTGGGGGACGTCCTCGCCACCGGCTTCTGGGCGGCTCGTATTTCTGAGATCACAGCGGAGGACACCGTGTTGATCCTCGGAGCAGGCCCCACCGGAATTTGCACGTTGCTCTGCGTGATGCTGAAACAGCCGAAGCGCATCATTGTCTGCGAAAAGGATGAGAGCCGCGTCCGCTTCATCAACAGGCATTATCCGGAGGTGCTGACGGTCTCGCCGGACGAGTGCCTGAATTTTGTACGCACCAACAGCGACCACGGCGGCGCGGATGTGGTGTTGGAGGTGGCCGGCGCGGAATCTACCTTCCGTCTAGCCTGGGAGTGCGCGAGACCCAACGCCATCGTGACGGTGGTGGCACTGTATGACAAGGCCCAGGTCCTGCCGCTGCCGGATATGTACGGCAAGAACCTCACCTTCAAGACCGGTGGCGTGGACGGCTGCAACTGCGAGGAAACGCTGCGTCTCATCGCGGAGGGGAAACTGGACACCGAGCCGCTCATCACCCACACCTATCCCCTCAGCAGGATCGAAGAGGCCTACGAGCTCTTTGAAAACCGACGAGACAACGTGATCAAGGTCGCGGTGGAGTGCTCATGATCCCATGTGGGAACCACTGGCCCAACTGTCGCCCTGTTGCGATCCGATACAGAGACTAAAAAAGCTTGCTGTCAATCGACAGCAAGCCTTTTTGCGTTGGCAGCCAAAACGAGGGGGCTGCATGATTCTTTTTTGAAAGAGACACGTACCGGACTTTTTGCGGACTTCTGTTTGGGATTGGCTTCGATTTCTTACGCCCTCTTTTTCGGAATCAGCAGGAGCCGTTCGCAGGGGATCTCGGATTCCTGCTCCAACTGATTTGCTGCTAAAATGTCCGCGATGGTGGTGTTGTAGCGCTTCGCCACCTCCCATGCGGATTCCTGCCTGCCCACGCAGCGCAGGATCAAAGACGGCGCGTTGGACAGGTCCTTGGGCGTACTCTCGTCCAGCACGGCGGAGGCCACGCACAGCTTGCGGCACCGGCCACAGACCTCCACCTGAAAATCAACCGGGAATCGGACCTCGATGCCACGGTCTCCCAAAGTTCCCTGAATTTCCTCCCCACAGAAGGCACGGGCGGACACGGTACAGTCCTTTGGCAGCTCCATGGGGCAGCAGACGTCGATGCAGCGCTCTGCCGACAAACAGGCGCCCCCCTCGTCCAGATACAGCGCCCGGACCGTCACCGCCGTCCGCAGCTGAGCGATCTCTCCCTCCCGGCTGACGGACACCGCCCCGCAGTCGGCGCACAGGGACAGCACCGCCTCCGCCGCCACGCCGATCTCCAGCACCTCCCGGACGGTCTGCCGCCGGGTCACGGACTCGTACAGGCTGCATAGCTCCAGCTGACTTGGCTCATAGCGGGTCTCATAAGCGGTGGAGTAGAGGTCCGTCAGCAGCGTGACCTCCCGTGTCTCACGCAGAAAGGCCATGGTGTGATAGTAGACTGTCACGGACAGTTGGCGGCCCTCGTCATCGGAGCCGTCGATCTGAATGTCCGTCCCGGTGATCCGCAGGCGCATGGACACCTGGGTATTTTCCTCTGTGCTATCCGTCTCCATGATCTGTGAAAAGGGCAGCTCCGCGCTGGCGGAGGCCAGCTGCCCGCCGATGGTGCGGTACAGCGCGGAAACCAAAAAGACCCCCTTGAAGATCAGCTTGTTGCCAATGGCCTTAGTCTCCGTCACGATGCCGTTGGCCCGGCAGTGGAGCAGCTCCGCCGCACCCTCCCGGCCCAGCGACAGGGACATGGTCTCCGAAAAGGTCAGATCCTTTTCCGCCACCTGCCGCAGCAAAGACACCGTCTGCCCGCAGCACCGCTTTTCTACCAGCAGCGCCGGGTCCGTCTCCGCGTCGGAAGAGATGGTCAGGCATACCTTCCGGCAGCCGGCCAGATGGGTCACCAGCTTGCAGCGGGTGAAGATCTTCCGGGGATTCAGCATCCGGCTTTCCAGCAACTCGATCTCCGTCTCCACCACTACATGGGCGCACCCGGCCAACCCTTCCCCTTGCGCCGAAAAGGGCATGGCGAATTCCAGTGCCCGGACGCCGGACTCATTCTCCGGCGTGTAGAGGACCGTCACCCGGACGGTGCCGGTGACGCCGTCCTGCTCTGTGCCGCCGTGAAGGCAGACCACGCCCTCCGCCGAAATGATCCGGGCGATATCCGGGCAGTAATCCGGAACGATGGTCTCCGCGGTCTCCTCCTGCGTCAGCGTCTGCGGCTCTCCCAGTTCGTATGTATCCAGACACTCCTTTTTTAATTCCAGTTCCATGTGGGTATCCTTCCTTTCCGCTCAGTGTACTTCAGTGCAGTTTATGAGCGGCGGGGACCCCTTATGCCTGGATTCTGAACAGCTTCCGCAGCAGTCCCCGCATGGCCTTGGGCGCCTTCCATACTACGATATTCATACCCCTCTCCTTTCTACCGCTTCCAGCAGGCACAGCCGCTGGCGATCAGCAATGTTGCCACCAGGAACATCAACAGTCCCGTTGGAAAAATGGCCGCGATGAGGATGCCTGCCCCCATGGCGATGGCGAATATTCCAATGATGCAGTTTCGTCCTCCCCGAAACACCCGGCTCCGCCTCCTTTCCTTACAGCCCAATATATGACCGCACCCCTGTCCCCGGTTCCGGTTTTCTTCCGAAATCGGATGCGGGTGCATGTGCTTTTTCACCGCTCCGAGGACCAAATGAGTGTGGCCTCGATGGGGAGCTTTGCGATCGGTCGCAGGTCGGCTTGCAGCTGCACCTGAAATCCGGACCGATGCGGTTTTAAATATGGTGTGTGCGTCCTGTCATAAAAATGGCCGCTGATGGCATAAGCTGTTGCAGAAGAAATGCTTGGGGGAGGGGATCGGATGTCCGGAAAAAAGAAACCGGCGGGAAAGCAGATTGCTTTGTGCTTGCTGCTGACGGCGGCTGTGGACGGCTTGGGCGTCCTACTGGTGACGCTGCTGGCGGTGAAGGGGATCGTGGGGGAGGACAGGGTCCCGCAGGCGCTGGGGGCGCTGGCCTTCTGCGCGGCCTTCGCCGGGGGACTTCCGGCAGGGAAGGGGAGGTTGGGTCCGGGCGGGAGCCTGCTGAACGTGGGGGCCTTCGCCCTGCTTCTGATCTTGCTTTGCTTCGGCGGCTGGGGCGAGGGGATCGCGGTCCGGGGGCTGATCCTGCTGGCTCTGATCCTGCTGGGCGGGCTGCTGGCGGCGCTGCTCTGCGGAAAGGTGGGGAAGAGGTCCAACAAGCGATTGGTGAAATCTCACAAAAAGCTACGTTCCGTCTGAAAAAGCGCCGTCCGGTGGGGCGGCGCTCCTTTTTTTCGGTGTGGTCAGATATGGGAAGATTCTGCGGGGGATAGACACTACATCTTGCGTAAAATGAGAGAAAAGGTGCTGTTTTATGCTGTGATTTACGCGGTTAACATAATACAGTTTACATAATATTTTAGCATAAACGCCGAAAAACAGGTATTTTCTGGAAACACCTTGCGAAACGGCGCCATTTGAATTATATTTGAATGAGAAAAGTTTTACGTCAACCGCAACATAAATCTTGTCCCACTTTCATAGGCTGGGGTGAGGTGATGCGGTTTGAAATGGAATCGTGCGGAACGATGGACAGACCCCAGCCGGCTGCACAGCCTGCTGCTGGCGGTTTTCTTTTTTCTCGGGATCGGCGCGGGTGTTGTCTGTGCCGGACGGATCTCCGGGGATGTGGAACGGGAACTGACCACGTACCTGACGGATTATCTGGCCTTGGCGCAGAGTCAGGACCTTGGAATTTCCGTGGTTTGTTCTCTGACGCTGCTCTATCTGCAAGGACCGGTTTTGGCGTTCCTATGCGGCGTCTGCTCTGCGGGAATCCTGTTGCTGCCGCTGCTGGCGGCTGCTGCGGGCTTTTTTCCGGCCTATGCGGCGGGGTGCCTGCCGGGTTCCTTCGGCGGGCGGGGCCTGCTGCTGGCGCTGGCCTTTTTCGGCTTTCGCTGTCTGGTCACGGTGCCTTGCTTTTTTCTGCTGGCGGCGCCTGCGATGGGCCGGGCCGCCGCACTGCGTGGACTGTCCCGGGGGAGACGGTGCGCCGCATTTTCCGCCTGCGGCCGTGGTTGTTGGCTGGGCTTCGGTATTGTGTGTTTGATTTTGTGTCTGGGCGCGTGGATAGAACTGCGGCTGTCGCCGTTTCTGCTCCGCGCGCTGCTGGAACGATTTTTTTAGGAAGGGAGTTGACGGAAATGGATGATATTGCCCGTTTTGGTGCGTATTTGTCCGATGAAAAGCATTCCTCCCGGAACACCGTCAGTTCCTACCTCCGGGATACGACCCAATTCGCTGAGTATTTACATAATTACTGCGACATAGACCTGCGGGAGGCGGACAGCGCGGCAGTCCAGGACTACATGGACTGGATGCTGAGCCACGGGAAGTCCGCCGCCTCCGTCACCAGGTTTCTGGCGTCCGTCAAGTCCTTTTACAGCTATATGGTGGCTGCCGGGGAGCTGAAAAAGAACCCGGCACAGGGAGTGGCTGCCGCCAAGGTGGAGCGGAAATACCCGGAGATCCTCACAGCCAAAGAGGTGGAGCTGTTTCTGGAACAGCCGGAGTGCGTGGATGCCAAGGGCTTCCGGGACCACGCCATGCTGGAGCTGCTGTACGCCACCGGCATCCGGGTCAGCGAGCTGATCGCACTGGACATCGAGGCCATCAACTGGCTGGAAGATTTCCTGCTGGACTTCCCCGGTATGGTGATTGCGGTCAGCCACGACCGTCACTTCCTCAATACCGTGTGTACCCACACCGTAGACATTGACTACGGCAAGATTAAGATGTATGTGGGCAACTACGACTTCTGGTACGAGTCCAGCCAGATGGTTCAGGCCATGCTGCGGAACAAGAACAAGAAGAACCAGGAGAAGATTGAAGAATTGCAGCTGTTCATTCAGCGCTTCTCCGCCAACAAGTCCAAGGCCAAGCAGGCAACCGCCCGCCGGAAGCTGCTGGACAAGCTGACCGTGGAAGAAATGCCCTGCTCCACCCGCCGCTATCCCTTTGTGGGCTTCCAGGCCGAGCGGGAGCTGGGCAAGGACGTGCTGACGGTGAAGGACGTGTCCGTTACCGTGGACGGCGTGAAGCTGCTGGACAAGGTGTATTTCTCCGTGAACCGCACGGATAAGATTGCCTTTGTGGGCGAAAATGAGCTGGCACAGACGGCGCTCTTTAAGATTCTCATGGGCGAATTGGAGCCGGACGAGGGCAGCGTCAAGTGGGGCGTGTCCACCATCCGCAGCTACCTGCCCAAGGATAATTCCGAATATTTCGAGGGCAACAGCATGGAGCTGGTGGATTGGCTTCGCCAGTACTCCGCCAAGAAGGACGATGTGTATCCCCGGGGCTTCCTGGGTCGGATGCTCTTCTCCAACGAGGATGTGTTCAAGCCCGTGAATGTGCTCTCCGGCGGCGAGAAGGTGCGGTGCATGCTGTCGCGCATGATGCTCTCGGGCGCAAACGTGCTGCTCCTCGACCAGCCGACGAACCATCTCGACATGGAGGCCATTCAGGCCGTCAACAAGGGTCTGGAAGCCTTTGGCGGCGTGGTGCTGCTGGCCTCCCACGACCACGAAATGC
>ENA-UEQL01003230-UEQL01003230.1-human-gut-metagenome-genome-assembly--contig:-NODE-3230-length-10233-cov-4.197223_pt1 | contig 10233 bp, 12 predicted proteins | sample MGYA00242905_ERZ507926 | MGnify/ENA primary metagenome ERZ507926 (study PRJEB26167, sample SAMN06115531) | human gut metagenome | host: Homo sapiens | place: China:Henan | collected 2015-09-09...
GCGAAGCTAACTGCGTGATTGTCAAAGACCTCTCCCGCTTAGGTCGTGAGTACATAGAAACAGGCCGTTATATGCGCAGGGTATTTCCAGCCTATGGAGTGCGTTTTATCGCAATTAACGATAATGTGGACACGGAAAATGACGCTGCCGATGATCTCACGGTTTCTGTCAAAAACATTATGAATGAGGCTTACTGTCGGGATATTTCTGTTAAGACACGGAGCGCCCTGGAAGTAAAACGGCGCAGCGGGGATTTTGTAGGTGCTTTTACCATCTATGGTTATGTGAAAGTCGGCGATAAACACAAGAGCCTGGAAGTAGACGAATATGCTGCCAATGTTGTGCGGGATATTTTCAGAAAACGGCTGGAAGGATTCAGCGCTTCCCATATAGCGGATGAACTGAACCGATTAGGAATTCTTTCGCCTTTAGCGTATAAGCGCAATCACGGAATGCCTCATGCAAAAGGTGGCTATACAGACCGAAAGGATTGCAAATGGTCTGCAACTACAATCATCCGCATTTTGCAGGATGAAACTTACACCGGAACACTGGTCCAGGGCAAACAGACAACGCCCCATTTCAAATTAAAAGAGCGTGAGGACAAACCTTCTTCGGAATGGATTCGTGTGGAGGGAACCCATGAAGCGATCATACAAAAGCACGATTTTGATCTGGTGCAACGGCTCCGCAGGATTGACACAAGGACTTCTCCCAAATCGGATAAGGTTTACCTGTTTTCCGGTATTTTGATCTGCGGATGCTGTGGCTGACGTATGAACCGCAAGACGAACCGCTATAAAGATAAAGAGTATCACTATTATTACTGCCCGACCGGCAAAAAGAATGGCTGCACATCGTCGAGCGGTTTTGCAAGCAGTCTCAAGGAACGCTCGGCGAGTCTCTGACGCTCGAGCTTTTCCAAAAAGCATTTATACAACTCCTTTTCGGGTGGCTCGAGAGGGCGACGGGATACCGACGCTTTCGAGAGACACTCTTTCTTGTAGGGCGAAAGAACGGCAAGAGTACGCTCCTCGCGGCTCTTGCGCTCTATATGCTCGTCGCAGACTACGAGGGCGCGGCGGAGATTTACTCCGTAGCGACCAAGAAAGACCAAGCGAAAAAGACGCTCACCGAGGCCGTAAACATGGTGAAGCAGAGCCCCGAGCTCTCCGCCATTCTCAAGAAGCGGCGAAACGACATTTATTTCCCGGCGACGGCCTCCAAGTTCGAGGCGTTGGCTTCGGACTCGAATACCCTCGACGGCCTCAACTCTCACGCCGTCATTATCGACGAGCTCCACGCGATACGCGACCGCAATCTCTACGAGGTTATGAAGCAATCGACCTCGAGCCGCCGACAGCCTCTCGTGATTATGATTACCACGTCCGGCACGGTGCGCGAGTCTGTTTTCGATAACCTTTACGGCTACGCTTGCGAGGTAGCCGACGGGCAGACTCCCGACGAGCGTTTCCTCCCCGTGCTCTACGAGCTCGACAAGCGCGAGGAGTGGACAGACCCGACGGCATGGATAAAGGCAAATCCCGGCCTCGGGACGATAAAGCAATATACCACGCTCGCCGACTTCGTAGAGCGAGCAAAGAAAAATCCAGAGGACTTGCCCGGCGTTCTCTGCAAGGACTTTAACGTAAAGGCGACCGGCGCGGCATCGTGGCTCTCCTATGAGGACGCAGTAAACGAGGCCACATTCAAGCCCGAGGAGGTCTATAACACCTACGCTATCGGCGGGTGCGACCTCTCCGCGACGACCGACCTAACGTGCGCGACGCTGATTATCCGGCGCTCGTCCGACGATGAAATCGTGTACGTTTTTCAGCACTATTTCCTCCCTCAAAAGAAAATCGACCAGCTCGACGAGCATAACACGCAAGAAGCGCCATACAAGATTTGGGCGGAGCGGGGGCTCGTCACGATATGCGAGGGAACTCGCGTCGATTATTCGGCGGTGACGGCGTGGTACTGCCAAATGCGGGACGAGCTCAAGATAGACGCTTTCAAAATCGGCTACGACCGCGCTCTCGCCGGTTATTGGGTGGACGAAATGAAAGCGAACGGCTTTGAAATGTGCGCCGTTGCACAGGGGCCTTTTACATGGTCGCAACCTATGAGGGAGCTCGGCGCGGCGCTCGCCGATAAGAAAGTCAATTACAACAAAAATCCCGTTTTGCTTTGGTGCTTGACGAACACAGGCGTTAAAAAAAGCGGCGTGAACAACATTCAGCCCGTCAAGATTTCCGAAAAGCGCCGTATCGACGGCATGGTATCTCTCCTCAATGCGTGGGTTATCTATGTGCGGGATTACGAGGACTATATGTACTTAGTGGGGTGAAAAAATGGCAAAGAGAGGGCTCTTTCAATCTATTTTCGGGGGCAAGAGCGAGAAAAATAAAGATTTCCACGCATACAAGCTCTTGAGCTCGTGGGAGTCTACTTTCGTACCGTATTCCGGGAATATGTGGGATATTAACACGGTACGCTCCGCCGTGGACGCTTTCGCCCGCCGAGCCTCGACCGCACAGCCGCGCCACGTCCGGCAGTCGGCAGAGACAACGGTCGCGGTAAACGACTATATCGACCGCATTTTACAGTTCCGGCCTAATCCGTACATGACGGCGGCGGACTTCTATTACAAGCTCGCCGCGCAGTACAAGGTATATAACAACGCGATAGCGTACCCGGTTTTCGACGAGTCCGGGCGCTTGACGGCGGTCTATCCCATCAACGCACAGTATTTCGAGCTACTCGAGTACATGGGTACGCTCTATTGCCGGTTTACCTTTGCGACGGGTGCAACGTACATTTGCGAATATTCCCGAATTATCCACGTCCGGCGGCATTTCCTCGAGCACGATATTTTCGGCGACGGAAACAAGCCGCTCGATACCGCGCTCAAGACGGCGAACACGCTCAATCAGAGCATGAGCAAGTTTGCCGAGCTCGTCGCGGTTATCCGGGGTATTTTGAAAGTCTCGAACGCCGTCAAGACGGAGGACTTAAACCGCCGCAGAGACGACTTTATCCGGGACAACCTCCGTATGGAGAACAACGGAGCGGGCGTTATCGTGACAGACGCGAAATACGACTATACGCCTATCACGGATAAAACGACTCCCATCCCGGCGACACAACTCGCATACGTCAAAGAGGAGATTTACGACTATCTCGGTGTATCGAAAGAAATCGTCGAGAATACCGCGACTCCACAGCAGGAACAGGCATTTTATAGCGGCGAGATTGCTCCGTTTTTCCGGCGGCTCTCGCAAGCGTTCTCAAATGTGCTCTTTACCGAGCGGGAGTTCGGATACGGAAACCGTATCGTCTTTTCTGCGAACTCCGTACAGTTTGCGACGCTCCCGGAAAAGGTCACGGCGGCAAAGTTCTTGACGGAAATCGGCGCGGCGACGCTCGACCAAATCTTGACTATGTTCGATATGCCGACCATCGGCGGCGAGGAGGGCGCGCGCCGCGTCCAAACGCTGAACATGGTAAACGCAAAGCTCGCAGACAAATACCAGACCGGCGGAAATACGCCGCCGGACGACACTACGCCGCCCGGGGAGCCAACCGGCGGGAAAGAGGAGGGTTAGGCTATGGCTATCAAACAGGGGCGCGAGTATCGCGCTTTGCAGGACTTTAGCCTCGTTCCGAGGGACGAGGGCTCGAAAGAGTATCGGGTACGCGGTACGGCTATCGTATTCAATTCGCCTACGGTGCTATGGGAGTGCGACGGCGTGGAATACAAGGAAATTATCGACCGTCACGCTTTCGACGAGTGCGATATGTCCGACGTGATTTTCAACTACAACCACGGCGGAAAGGTCGTCGCCCGCCTCCGCAACAAAACGCTCGCGCTCAACATCGACGAGCGCGGCGTAAACATCGACGCAGACCTCGGCGGAACAACTGCCGGGCGCGAGCTTTACGAGGAAATCGACGGCGGGTACGTCGATAAAATGTCCTTTTCTTTCACGGTGCGCGAGGCATCCTATGACTCCGTTACCCATACCCGCACTATCACAAAGGTCAAAAAGCTATACGACGTGTCGGCGGTGGACATTCCCGCCTATAATGACACGTCTATTTCGGCTCGGAGCTTTTTCGAGGAGGAGCACTCGAGGGAGCTTGCGGCTTTGGAGCAAGCCCGGAGGCGGAAGAAACTCGTAGCTTTGACATACTAACCGACCACACAACAACTATCATTTTTGGAGGTAAATTATGAACATCGAAAAGAGACGCGCAGAAATCGCCGCCCGCAAAGCTGAAATCCGTAAGCTCATTGAGGGCGACAGCGAGAACAAGCTCAACATGGACGACCTCGAGAAAGAGCTCCGCGAGCTCAACGAGGAGGACGAGAAGCTCGAAAAGAGACAGGCTATCGAGCGTATGCTCAACGGCGGCGCGGCTCCGGCCTCTCCCGCCGCTTTCAACAATCCCGTTGCTCGTTCCGCCAACCAGCCCGCGCCGGAGAGCGCCGAAAAGCTCTATCGCTCCGCATGGCTCAAGACCTTGCAGGGTAAGCCGCTGACCGACGACGAAAAGCGCGCATACTCCACGGCGGCAAACTCCGGCCTCCCCATTATCCCGGAGACGACCGCAAATCAGATCATCAAGAAAATGTACGAGGTCGCGCCGATTTTGCAGAGATGCAAGATTTTCCACGTCCCCGGCAATTTCAAGTTCGCTATCGAGGGTACGAACGACGAGGCCGCGCTCCACACCGAAAACGCCGCCATTACCGCCGCGAGCGACTCCCTCGGCTCCGTCTCTCTGACCGGCTACGAAATCGTGAAGCTCGTCAAAGCCTCCCGCGCTTGCTCCGAAATGGCGCTTTCCGCGTTCGAGAGCTATATCGTCGAGGTTATCGCCGAGGCCGTCGCCCGCCGCATTGAAAAGTACATTTTCACCGGCACGGGTACAAATCAGCCCGGCGGCGTTAAGACTGCCGGTAAGGGCGCGAGCGGCGCGTACACCGACGGCACCGACCAGATTACCGTAGGTAAGATGGCCTCTCTCACCGAGGAGAACGTTATCGCACTCTACGGCTTGCTCGGCGACGGTTACGAGCGTAACGCCGTTTGGTGCATGAACAAGGCGACGTTCTTCTCCGACTTCTTCCCGCTGATGAACAAGAGCAAGAACAACGTTATCGAGTTCGCAAACGGCAAGTATTACATCATGGGTGCGGAGGTATACTTTACCGGCTCTCTCGCCGCACATGAGGCGTATCTCGGCGACTTCTCCTATATCATCGGCAACTATTCGCAGGATATTACCGTCGTCCGCTCCGAGCACTCCGGCCTTGCTACGAACAGCATCGATTATCTCGGTGCTTGCGTGTTCGACTCCAAGCCGGTCGCGGGCTTCGGTGCGTTCGTGCATCTCGCAAAGGCGGCGGCTTAATAGGAGGGCTCGAGTATGGCAGTCGGTGACGAATATCTCGCCTCCGTCCGCCATAGCGTGAGACTTTCCTCCACCGTCCACGACGGGGAATTGACCGACCTCATTAACGCCGCTCGAGCCGACCTTGTGCTCGGCGGCGTTCTTGAGGCAAAAGCGAACGACGAAACCGACCCGCTTATCAAAAAGGCGGTGACGACCTACGTCAAGGCGGAGTTTGGGCTCGACAACGAGGACGCGGACAGGCTCCGCGCCTCGTATAAAGAGCAGAGAAACGGCCTCTCGCTATCGGACTCCTATATCGCGGCGGAGGGGGGATAGCTCATGTACTGGCGCGACGTTGTGACGCTCAAAGCCGTTACGGAGGGGCGCGACGCGGACGGTTTTCCGAAAGAGACAATCACGGAGACGACCGTTTTCGCCGACGTGTCCTCTACCAAGCGGAGCGAGTTCTACGCCGCCCGACAAGCGGGTATCTCGCTCGCGCTGACGGTAAAGCTCCGCGCCGCTGACTATGACGGTCAAGAGCGGCTCTCCTATGAGGGCAAAGAGTACAAGGTCGAGCGCGCATACACGGAGGCGCGGGAATACTACGAGCTTAATTGCTCCGAGTTTAGGGAGGCGAGCGAATGAACGTAAACGCTCTTTTAGTGGGTACGCTCGATAGCCTCCTCCCTACCGCTGACGGCGTGTATAAAGGCGCGGCGACCGAGTATATCGTTTTCAACTATACCGAACTCCCGGCGGACTTCGCAGACGACGACGCGGCACATTACCGCTATCTCGTGCAAGTCCACCTATACGCGCCGCTCGAGAAGAATACCCGCGCATACCGGCGGGAAATCTCTCGGCGGCTCGTGGCGGCGGGCTTTACCCGCCCGACGGTGACTCCGGCCTCCGATAAAAACGGACAGCATTACGCCTTTGAGTGCGAAATCGCGGGAGGCGTTGACGATGGCTAATCTATCCACGAGCGGGCTCGAGGAGCTCGTCGGCGGCTTCGACGCTATCGCAGAACTCCCGGACGAGGTAGTCCTCGAAATGCTCGTCGCGGAGGCGGAAGTTATCGCCCCGGCGCAGGAGGCCGAGGCGCGCGCTATGCTCTCCGGCGAGTACAGCACCGGCGAGACGGCGCAAAGCATTTCCTACGATAAAAAGCTCAAGAAAACAGCGGACGGGCGAGCAATCTACGTTTACCCGAAAGGCACTCGGCGACACGGCAACAAGCGCCGCGCCGCCGAGGTCGCTTTCGTGGACGAGTTCGGAAAACGCGGACAGCCCGCCCGCCCATTCATCCAAACAGCAAACGAGAAAGCGGCAGACCGGGCAATCGACGCGGCGGCTCGAGTGTACGACGACTTTCTCAAATCGAAAAACTTTTAGGAGGTTTTATTATGGCACAGTTTGGCGCAAAGCGTCCTATCTTCGCCCCGACGAAAACCACGCCGGACGGCGCGCTCCCTACCTACGATTACGAGAAAGTCGTAACCGTGGGTAAGCTCGTCAAGGCTGACCTCACCGTTACGAACGCATCCGGCGAACTCTACGCCGACGACGCGCTCGCCGAAAAGGTCGATATGTTCGCCTCCGGCTCTCTTGCGCTGGAAACGGACGACAAGACGGACGAGGTACACGCCGCTATTCACGGCGCGACCAAGGATACGCAGTCGAGCGAGGTCACGGACTCCGACGGAGACGTAGCTCCTCGCGGTGGCCTTTGCTATTACAAGGTCATTATTCGCGGCGGAGTCCGCTATTTCAAGGGCGTGTTTCATCCGCTTGTCAAGGCCATTCTCGGCAACGACAGCGCGGCGACAAAGGGCTCCTCTATCACGTTCGGCACGAGCGCGACGACCTTTACCGTGTTCCGTTGCAACTCTGGCGCATGGCGCATCACGAAAGAGTTCACGACGGAAAGCGAGTGTATCGCGTGGTGCGATACAAAGCTCGGCAAAGTGGGAGGCTAATATCAGCACGGACGGGAGGCGAGCGAGAACGGCTCGCCTCCCGCTTTGGTAATTGGAGGGTAAAGGCATGAAAACGGCAAAAGTGACGCTCGCGGACGCGACGTATTACCTCGCATTTGACGGCGAGGCTATGTTTACACTCCGGGACGATTTCGGCGGGACACAACTCGCACTCGAGGCAATAGAGCAGGATACCCGCGAGAGCTTCGCGGCGACGTGTGCTATCGCGGCGGTACTGGCAGAGCGCGGCGAACTCCTCCGTCGGCGGCTCGGATACGACCCGGGCGCTATCCCGGAAAAGGACGATTTTCTCCTCATGGTGAGGCCGTTTGAAATCGTGACGCTCAAGCGCGCAATTATGACGGCTATCGAGCTCGGCTATGGTCGAGAGGTAACGAGCCCGGCGGACGACGAAATCGACGAGGGGCTCGCGGAACTTAATCAAAAAAAAACAAGATAAGGCGGGCGGAATACTACCGTATCGCCGTTCTTTGCGGAGTCTCCCCGGCGGAGGCTCTTTTTATGGCTCCCGGAGAGGTTTTCGACCTTTGGGAGCTATACCTATCCGCACACGGTAAGAACAGAGGCGAGGAGGGCGTGTAATGGCAAACCGTGAGATAAAAACGAAAGTCGCTATCGACGGCGAAAAAGAATACAAGGAGTCTCTCAAAAACATAAACTCCGCCCTCGGAACGCTTAAATCGGAATTAAAGCTCGTAGAGAGTCAATATGCGGGACAGGCGAACAGCTACGCGGCTTTGAGCGCGAAAGGCGATGTACTCTCCCGTATGTACGACCAGCAGAAAGAAAAGGTCAAAGCGGCGGCGGAACAGCTCGAGAAAGCAAAAAAAGCTCAATCGGACTACGCCGAAAAAGTCTCCTCCGCGCAATCCGAGATTTCGCGTTGCGAGGCCGCTCTCGCCGCGCTCGGCGACGAGACAGGCGACACGACCGAGGAGCAAGCCAAGCTCACGGCGGAACTCGAAAAGGCAAAGGGCGAGCTCTCCGCCGCTGAAAAAGGATACGAGTCTACGACTCGCTCCGTCAATTCCTATCAAACACAGGTAAATAACGCCGAGACGGAGCTTAACAAGCTCGGCTCGGAACTCGATAAAAACGCCTCCTATATGGACGAGGCCGCGAAATCCTCCGACGGGTGCGCCGAGTCTATCGACGAATACGGGAAAGAGGTCAAAAAGGCCGGAGAGGACTCCGAGGAGGCCGGGAAGAAGTTCGACAAAGTAAAGACAGCCGCGACCGCACTCGGAACAGCGGCGGCGGCGGCAACGGCGGCACTCGCGGCGGCGGCAATAAAGCTCGGGAAAGAGGTTATCAGCGCATACGCTGATTATGAGCAGTTAGTCGGCGGCGTTGAGACGCTCTTTAAGGATAGCTCCGGTAAGGTAATGGAGTATGCAAACGACGCATACAAGACCGCCGGACTCTCTGCAAACGAGTATATGGAAACCGTGACCGGGTTTTCCGCGAGCCTTATCTCCTCCCTCGGCGGGGACACGGAGAAAGCCGCGAAATATGCGGACATGGCAATTACGGATATGTCCGACAACGCTAACAAAATGGGCTCGGACATGGCCTCTATTCAAAATGCGTCCTCCGGCTTTGCAAAGCAGAACTATACCATGCTCGATAACCTCAAGCTCGGGTATGGAGGTACGAAAGAGGAAATGCAAAGGCTCCTCGAGGACGCGGAAAAGCTCTCCGGCGTAAAGTACGATATGAAAAATGGGATATGTAATCCAATCCTTTTCCAGCTTTTCCATGGCCAAGCCCTCAAAAAGTTCTTTCTTGCCCAAGAAATACGCTTCAAGCGTAGATATCAACAGACTTTTTCCAAAACGACGGGGACGGCTCAAGAAATAATAACTGCCTGTCTTCACCATCTGATAAATCAAAGCAGTCTTATCAATATAGAAATAACCGTCTTTCCGGATTTTTTCAAAGTTCTGTATGCCAATGGGGTATATCTTGCTACTCATACTCTTTTAAAATTATTTAAATTACAATACAACTATGCATACGTTCCTCTTGAAATCACCCAATCAGCAATTGTCCGAGTCTCCGCACTAAAATTTATTGCAACCTTTACCACCGGAAGCCCGCAAAGAGTAAAACGATCTGCATATTGCTGCAAATCAATTTGCTTCATGGCAATCTCTGCATTTTGATTCAATTTCAGTTCTACCAGATAGAGAGTAGTCCTCGGGCGAAGCACCATATCCACACGTCCTTTCAGCGTGTGCACCTCCACATCGGTATAAATGCCCAGCAATGAGAATATCACATATAGCATCTGCTGGTAATGTCCCTCATAATCCGTGTTGTCGCAATATGGCACAGTGGAAAGAAAAGCCTGAAGCAGCTTCAAAGCCTCGTCCATATCTCCCCGCACAATGTTACGCGCTAAGTTACGCACCACACTGTTCACCTCATGACTGTCACTCTTCACATAAGATGGTATCAGGCTTTTCATCAGACCGACACGCACCTCTTTGTTTGGAATATCAAGCATATATGCGTCAAATTCCAAATCCGCACCCTTTATCGTAAGGTAACCAGCCTGATAAAGCAACGGCATATAATTGGTAGCCAATTCTAAAGGCACGTTAAAATCACTGGGAGACGCTTCCTCGCCACCAATTTCTGATGGCAATACAGCATATTTACGCAACATCTCTATGATATAAGTGGGTGTACCACTCTCAAACCAATAAGAGCCGATCTCTCCCAAAGCCATCGCCTTCAGCAAACTGAAAGGATTGAAAACGTCGGGCGACGGCCACGAAAAATGATAACCGTCATAATTTTCCTTCAGTCTGTCCAACATCTC